>Ga0065165_1000012_pt1 | contig 303241 bp, 246 predicted proteins | sample AraplaMF_Cvi_mMF_FD_63813 | JGI IMG/M metagenome (GOLD analysis project Ga0065165, IMG submission 63813) | Arabidopsis root microbial communities from the University of North Carolina, USA - plate scrape MF_Cvi_mMF (version 2) (version 3) | ecosystem: Host-associated > Plants > Roots >...
TGGCGGTGGCCTGCGTGTGAAGCGCATTGTGATCAATGATAACTGGAATGCTATGACCGGCAAAGCCCGCAAGGAGTCTACCTACGGCACGGAATATATATATACTACTATCAAGAATATTCATGGAGACAGTTTAGAGATCAGCAGCGGGGTAGCAGCATATGAGCCCATCATGGGCAACGAGGAAAATCCCTGGCGCCTGCCGATTGAATACACCGAGCAAGCCGCAGCGCTGGCGCCAACCAATATGGGTTACGTAGAACAACCATTGGGAGAATCTTTCTTTCCATCCGCTTCTGTAGGCTACAGTAAAGTACGTACAAGATCTATTAAGACAAAGAACACCCGCTCCGCGAACGGTTATGAGGAGACCATGTTCTATACGGCATATGATTTCCCGACGATCACTGATCGCTCTGTGCTGGGCAGTGGTAACGGCACCAAGCTCACTTACAAGCCCGCGCTGGGCAACCTGCTGCAGATCAACGCGGCGCACCACCTCGTCATGAGCCAGGGCTTTAAGGTTGAGCTGAACGACATGCACGGAAAACCGAGAGGACGCGCCGTTTACGCGGAAACAGACAACCTGCACCCTATTGCTTATACAGAAAATTATTACCACGTAGATAATGTAACAGATGAATTTAAGCATCTGAACAATACCGTATTATCCATGAACGCATACGGTGAAATAGATACCACTGCATTGATCGGTAAAGACATGGAGCTGATGATGGACATGCGGGAACAACGCTCTTCCACTTTTGGAATGAGCGCCAACGTGAATGCAGACGTATTTACCTTCGGCCTGCCTCCGGTACTCAGCTGGCTTTCCCTTATACCCAGACCGCAGTCGGAAGAGAACCTGTTCCGTTCAGTGGCCGCCACCAAGATCATTAACCGCCATGGTATTCTGGATAGCACCGTTTCCATTGAAAAAGGCAGCAAGGTAACCACCTGTAACCTGTTGTATGACGGTGAGTCCGGCGATATGCTGCTTTCTGCCGTACAGAATGAGTTCGGCGATACTGTTTACCAGTTCAGCTATCCCGCTGCATGGGTATACGACGGCATGAGCGGGGCCTATAAGAACATCGGCTTTTCCATAGACAGCGTCAATATCAAAAGCGGTCGCATCACTGCCGGCCTTACACCTGAAGAAGTGGGGCAATATTTTGCGTCTGGTGATGAGATCTTCGCCTATTCCCGCAACGCAGTTGAAATCGGCAACAATTGTGCGCCGCAGCTGGCCACTTTCCGTAGCTCAGCAAAAATATGGGCGGTAGATGCCAATGCTGTGAACGGAGGAGCTCCGGACATTTTCTTTATGGACCATGACGGTAAACCCTATACGGGCAACGATCTGATCCTGAAAGTGATCCGCTCTGGCAGAAAGAATATATCCGCCAGCGTAGGTTCGGTCAGCATGCTGGTAAACCCGCTGAAGAAAGATGCCAGCGGCAGGTACAACCTGGTAATAAACAAGGATTCCAAAATAATTAGTGCGGGTGTAACAGAGTACAAGCAGAACTGGCAGGTGGATGATAAGAAGAAGTCGATGACCAAATGCTCTTTCTAAAACATATAACGAATAAAATAAGCGATATGCACATAAAAAGATTCCTTATCGTATTGTCAATGCTCTTAACAGGCGCTGGTCTGGTACGGGCGCAGGACAGGTCTGATACAGCGCGTTTGAAAGGGGAATGGCAGATTGAGAAAGTGGAAACCCGGCTTATGGAGCAAAAAGGGAGCGGCGTATTGGAAGCCAAAACCTATACATCCGCCGACGATATGAAAAGTATAAATGCTTTTGTGCCGCTGAATATAAAGTTCGGTGATCATGATTGTACGATGACATCCAGGGCGGGTACTGAAAAGGGAAGCTATACATTGCCGCAGAATGGGATATTCCGTTATTTACCGGAGAGCCTCCTGCGCCAGTTGCAACAGCAAGGTTTCAGCCCGGAACTGGCCGCCCATACAGGGGTTGAATATATTTACCGCTTGCAGCAATCCTCCGGTCTGGTGCTGAAGATGCCAGCGGCTTTTTATAAAGACAATAACAGAAACCTGGCAGTAAAGCTGGTATATACCTGCTATTACACGAAAAAATAGTACGAAACAATGACACAGAGTATCGCTAATAAAAAACGGTGTATAGCTTTGCTGCCGGTATTGATAATATTGCTGTTAACCACGGCAAGATCAGAGGCGCAACAGTGCGGCTGGAGTGTTAATGCTGCGGCAACGCCTTCCACCTGCGAGGCCAATGGAACGGTAACAGCTACACTCGTCAATGCCGGTTCAATAACAGGGACTGTATTATACAGGCTGGCGTCATTAACCGGTTCATTTGAAGTCCCACAGACCCCTGACAATGAGTTTGTGAATATACCGGCCGGACAGTATAAAGTAGTGGCTACAGGTGTGTGCAGCGGCCATGCTGATTCTGTTTCTACCACCATCACGGTGGGTGGGAGCTATGTGCAGTTTACAGCCAACGCATTTGGGTCACGAAGCACATTGGAGAATTGTAACACCGGTCGAATAACATGTACGCTCACAAACGGCAAGCCGCCTTATACTATTCACATTGGCAGCAAACCTGCAGGTTACACGGGGCCTGTTACCTTTGTTACCAGCGATCCTTCTTTTGTAATAGATGATCTGCCGGCAGGCTCCTATACGGTAACTATGAATGATGATTGCAGCGGCGGGGTTACATCAACAATTGCAATGAATGCATTGCCTCCTTTGACTATTGACAATTTTGACTGGGATAGCCTGGCTCCCGCGGGTGCTGGTTGTAATCAGTTTACCGCAGGTAAACCTTACTGGTTATCCACCAGCGATGATTATAACAGCCAGGGTACGCCGATCAGCTACAGTATTTCCTATAATGGCGGTAATCCGCTTCCTTACAAGCCGGTCTACAGTACCCTTGATACCGTGATCTTACCTGCGGGACAAACGCTTAAAGACGCCTATGGTAAAGTGCTTACCTACTACTTAAGAACAAGCTGCGGACAAAATACACAGGAAAACGTGACCATCGCGACACCTACGCTTGTCACGTCTCCTATCACGAATTGCGATGTTGATTTTAGCCTGACATTTGGGCTTAGCACCAGGCTTTTATGTTATCCGCTGCATTTCACGGTAAAGAACAACAGTACTTCTTTTACCAGGGACACAACTGGCAGTATCCGTTTCTGGAATGTCAAAGGGCTTCCATATGGCAGCTACACAGTCACTGTCACCACAGCAGATGGCTTTACTTTACAGAACGCCAACTGGACAATAGATCCGCCTCCACTGGCAAGTTATTCAGTAACCCCCATCTCTGTTACCGGCCCCTGGGGAATGCACAGGGCGGCTAACTTTTCATTTAATTCTACCGGCCAGTTTGTAGAAGGAACACGCATTGATTTACTTAGCCCTGTTCAATATCAGTTTTCTGTTAATACCTACGGAGGAACCTCGCAATATTGGCTGACGCAAGGATACGCTGGCACTGTCTTACGTCCGGATACATACCTGTTCAGAGTGTCGGATGGTTGCGTAACCAATGACCTTCAGATAACAATAACAGAGGATGATGTATACAACTATAGCTTCAATATACCGGAACCGGTGCAGAGTTGTGAGGGGCTTAAAATAACACCTCAGGGCACCGCTATGTATCAAGGCATCAGCCAGCCTGTCTGGTTCAGGATCATCAATGGTGAGCCTGGCTCTGATTACAATCCACAGCCGGAAGGCACTCCTTTGACTTTACCCGCTGTTGGCGGATATAAGATTGGTATCGCTGCAAGCGGGCAGATTGACGACTGGGATGAAAATACCCAAGGGTATCTTTATACATTTAACCCCGTGGCGATAGACGTTAACCGTTCAATGGGCTGGGTATGTCCCAACCTTCCGGCAGACTCCGGATATATCCGGGCTTTTGCCACCGGCGGCAGCAACTATTCGACAGGAGTATACACCTTTAAGCTGGCTGCAGCCGGTAACGGCGGCACAGGCCCCTATCTGGCCATTAACACTACAGGTGAGTTCAGTACCTCTGCCTCAGGCGGAACTTATACATTAACTAAAAATAAGAACTACGATATACAGGTAGTGGATGAATGCGGAGGTTCCGCCGTTCAAACACTGAAGATCATCGATTTTGCCACCGCGCAGATCGCTACTGCCAACCAGGCGGAATATTGCCTCGGTGATACGATCCGCTTCAGCGTGATCAACCTGCCTTCCACTGCCATTACTTACCAGTGGACAGGACCGGATAATTTCAGCGATAACCAACGGAACCCCGTGGTGGGCCCGGTTACGGAAAAGAAAGGCGGCGTATATCACGTAACCATCAGCGCCGATATCTGTAAGCAACCGATTAATGCGGATGTGAACATTGTACTGGCTTCTTATATCACCAGCTGCTACAGCGCACTGACCGATACCAGTGTAAATCCTTACGCATACGGTCTCTTAGGCGCCTGGCGCCCGGTCCGCTCTTACACGTACTACGGCGCGCGGGCAGAATCTGATCCTAGCCAACCGACCAATATCCGCAAAGACGGCGCTTTTAATGATTTCATGGCCTTCTGGCAAAAGCAGACAGATGGCTGGAAACCACAGACCACCGACCAGAACTGGGTATGGAACGCACAAACTACCCTTTTCAATAAGAAAGGCTTCGAGCTCGAAAATAAGGACCCGCTGGGCCGCTATAACGCAGGTATCTATGGTTATGATAATGCCGTGCCGGTAGCTGTGATCCAGAACAGCCGTTACAGGGAATCTACTTTCGACGGCTTTGAGGATTACGCATTTGTCAGCAGCAACTGCGATGATGGAAAATGCCCGGTAAACAGGCGCTTTAACCTTTCCGGCGCTACCACGAGGATCGTGAATACCGAATACCACACCGGGAGATATAGTCTGAAGGTTACCAGTGCCGACAAGGACAGCATCGCGATCATGATGCCGGTAACCGAAACCGCTACAGATCCCTCAGATCCATCCTTCGATTTGGCTGATAATAATTGTCCGCCTTATGACCATGTGCTGAAAAGCGTACGGGCAGACAGCAGTGTACTGCTGCCGCCGATATCCCTGCTCTGGGGCAAGAAAGTAGTAGTCAGCGCCTGGGTGAAAGAAGCGCAGGATTGTAAATGCACCTCCTATACCAACAGCCAGCTCAAAATTGTGGTAAAAGGGGCCGACGCCAGCGGTAGCGCGATCTATCCGGCAACGGGCACAGGGGCTATAATTGATGGTTGGCAGCGTATTGAGCAGGTAGTAGATCTGCCCGCCGGCACAGAAGCGCTTTCCCTGATCCTGCTGGCCACCGGAAGCGCTGATGTATACTTCGATGATATACGCGTGCATCCTTACAATGCCAACATGAAGTCATTTGTATACGATGCACAGAACCTGCGTCTTATGGCCGAGCTGGATGAAAACAACTACGCTACTTTCTACGAGTATGATGATGACGGTACTTTAACACGTGTGAAGAAAGAGACAGAAAGAGGCGTCAAAACAATTAAGGAAACCAGGAGCGCCCTGGTAAAAGAAGCAACAGACGAAGACCCCAATATTGAGAATTAATATGAAGATGCGCACGATATTTCTGATGACCGCTGTATTGCTGCTTGCCTTGAGCCGGCAGCAGGTAAAGGCGCAAACCGTTAATGACACCGCTGTACTGTTCGCTGAAATGAAACAGATGCAGGAGATCTACAACCGTAGTGTGTCATTCGGCATAAGGATCACCTATGCCAGCGAAAAGCAGCCTGGCGCCGTGCTGGACTCGGCACAGGGCGGGATTGAGTATGCAGGCACTAACTATCACTATTGGCTGGATAGTGTGGAAACCTTTGTCAATAAAAACTACAGTGTTACCCTGTTCAAAAAGGACAAGGTAATGTACCTGTCAAAACCTTCCAGCCTCGGTCCGATGCTCGACCCGGTACAGCAAATGCGTACGGTGCTGCAGAAAACAGGATATAAAAGCTGTACCCTTACCCGGCAGGGCGCTGTTAAAACATTGCGTCTTGATTTCGGGCCGGATGGCGCCTATCGGCAAATGGAGATGAATATCGATATCAAGACGGGCTACGTTACATCCATGCGCTACCTGGTTAAGACCGCCATGCTGATGGGGCAAGGTGCGCCGGCCAATACAGAACAGGTCAATGCGGAGTACGGAGAATATGCTATCGTGCAAACAACATTTGATCACTATAAGCTGTTGCCGGCAGATTATACCGGCTTTGATGAAAGCAGCTTCTTTTATAAAGACGGACAGGAGTTTAAAACTACTTCCGCTTATAACGAATATAAAATTTTCACAGGATCGCCTAACCTATAGAATATGAGCCCTATTTTGAAGAAACTGACCGGTATATGCTTTGTATGGATGCTGTTACTGGCAGTTATTAATAAAGTACAGGCACAAACCGGGCCCGGAATTGTACTGAAGAATATGCTGGATGGCGCCAAAGGCCAGCTGGCAAAAGATTCTTCTGTTACAACCCAGGATAGCGCTTATTTTGACGCGGCGCTCCGCAGTAAGCTGGATACACCTTACCCGGTACGGAATATCGTTACCCTGAAGATCAATGAATATGCTCCCCTGTACCTGGGAGCGGCGTTCAGCGCTACTGCGCATGTACGCATCACATATACTACGCCCCAGTTGACAGAGGAAACATTTGAGCAGGACCTTACCATCAATTATGATACGGCCAACACTTATACCATGCGCAGCAGCTTTGTATTTGCCCATGCGCACAAGGTAAAGGTAGAGGTAATGAGCATCACCATGAACACGGCTACCAACGTATTACCGGCCCTCATGCTGGAGAATGCGATTGAATTGCACCCGGTGTATAAGTGGTCGTGTACCGATAATGCAGTGCAGGGCTTTCATGCCAATAACACGCCCAACACCGACTCTACAGATGAATTGCAGGTAAGCTGGGACGTGGCTACCGGCGCCGATGTGTACGACCTGGAATGGGCATACGTAGATTCCAGCGCCCTGTCACGTTACGGCAGCCCCGTAAATGCAGACCTGCTGTTTGCCTATAATACCACCCGTGTTACCATTGCCAATAACGCATACAGGATCCCACTGCTGTATGATGATGGCGGTATATTATATTATCGCGTAAGGGCCGTGCAGGAAAAAGGGAATAACCGCCGTATGGAATCAGTATGGAGCTCTTCCTTTACCGGGGGCCTGGGCGCCTACAGTTTTATGGGGCACCAGCGCCAGCTCAACTGGCAGTCTTCCATTGCCTATGCTGAAGATGGCAAGCGTAAGGTAACCGTACAATATTTTGATGGCAGCCTGCGAAGCCGGCAAACCGTAACGAAAGACAACACCACTGACACTACCATTGTTGCGGAAACAGCTTATGACTACCAGGGCCGCCCCGCAATACAGATATTGCCCGCCCCAACCCTGAGCAACGTGATCAAGTTTTCCCGTAACCTGAACAGGGATATTAACGGAGCTGAATATGACAAAGATCACTATGATTATATAGCAACGCCGGAAGATTACCTGACTGCCAGTGCCGCGCCCATGGATACTACCTCCGGCGCTAACCGTTATTACTCCTCGCAGAACCCGGATAAGAACGAAGGCTTCAACAGGTTCATACCAAAAGCCGAAGGGTATGCATTTACAGAAACGCAATACACCCAGGATAACACCGGCCGTATCGCTAAGCAAAGCGGGGTAGGGGCCAACTTCAAAATAGGCAGCACCCATGAAACGCAATATTTTTATGGCTCTCCTTCCCAGGAAGACCTGTATGCATTGTTTGGTACTGAAGTAGGGGATGTTACCCATTATTTCAAAAACATGGTGTCAGACGCCAACGGTCAATATGCAGTTACTTACCAGGACATGCATGGCCGCACTATTGCTACCGCTCTGCTGGGCTCTCCCGAAAATACCAGCCTCACTGATCTTCCTAGTAAAGAGACAAGGACGGTGACTGACAGCCTTTCCGGTCCGGGTAAGAACACCCTGAAAGACCTGGTAATGGAAAGTAAAAGCTCTTTGCTGGTAGGAGAGGATAGCACCTATCACTTTATATATATATTACCAAAACCTGTACTGAGGAAACCGGATTGCAACGGGGATACCATCTGTTATGCCGGTTTATACGATCTCGAGATCAGGATAACGGACAACGTATATAACCAGCATCTGCCCGGAAAGCAACCCTTTGTGAAAGCTTTCAACAATTACAATGGCGGTGGCATTCTGCCGGACTGTAACCCTCAACCGGATACTATAAAGTTTGATCTCTTCCTGAAAAAAGGTAACTATGAGATCACCAAGTCCCTTTCGGTGAATAAGCAGGGCATGGAGTACTACCGGGATAGTCTCTTCCTGTCCACTAATGTATGTACCTCGCTGGACGAAGAGATTGAAAAGCAGAAGGTACTGCAGCGCACCGTAAGCTGCTACCCTGATTGTGCCAGCTGTAAGGCTAACCTGGGCAGCTGGGATGATTTCCGTGTGAAGTATGTGCTGGATGCCGGTAGCAATATTGCAGATACCGCACTTTTCAGGGACGAAGCCTTCGCCGCCTACCAGGCCGCAACGGAAGCCTGTAAGACCTTGTGCAATGAAGGGTCTGAAGCAGATGATATCAGGGACTTAATGCTCGCAGATATGTCTGCGCCTTCTGGCCAGTATGCTAACCCGGCCATTGATTCGCTTTATCCCTATTCCATTTTCTATAAGCCAAGTCTAGATGCACCGGCCAGGTATCAGCAGGATGATATAGTGTACCTGGATGAAACAGGTAGACCAGATATCGTTTATGATGATGAAAAGGGTATTTTAGTAAAGCCCCAGCAACTGGGTAAGGGAGCGTTCTCCGCCATGTTCAAACCTTCCTGGGCAGAGGCGCTGCTGAAACTGCATCCGGAATACTGCAAGCTAACGGAGTATGAGAAATACCAGGCCAGCAACCTGTGGGACAGAAGAATGGAGAAGATAGATACCTATCAGCAGGCAAAAGATTCCGGCTTCATTAATCCTGCCGGCAATCAGCCCTTGTTCCCTGCAAATAATATTGATCCTGCACTTAACTTGCTGCCTGCTGATAAGCGTCAGAACCTGATCAATATGCTGAACGCTTATGTTACGAACAGCAAGGGTCGATCATACTCCATGTGGAGCGTTGCAACGATCAGCATAAAATGCGGCAAAGAGGACGCGGACCCAAACAACACCAGTGGCTGTGCCGATCTTTACGGTACCACAGCGGCCGCATTTAATGAGCAGCAGCTGTGCCCCGGAGACCTGGATATGGCATGGCGTTCTTTCCGCCAGTCATACCTGCGTGAAAAACGCCGGATAATGGAGAAATTATTGCCCGATTGTCATCCGGACGCTTTCACAAACCATCCTGAAAAGTTCCCGCGGTTCTATACAACCGACGGAGCTGCTGCGAGCGCAGGCCTGGGTAATATCCCAACAGACTGGTCAGGTGCTGATAATTATTCCAAAGCACAACTACAGCAGCTCATCGCAGACAACTGTCATTCTTATGTAGAGTACTGGGTACATCAGCTGGCTCCCTGCTACGGAGAAACGGTGGTAAGGACTGAGCTCGTGCCAATACTGGAATATATCTGTAGAGAAGGTGGAGACGTTAACCATCCCATGGGTGCCAGCACAGTAGCTCCCGGCAGCTTAAGTGAATTCAAAAGCTTCCAGGATGCGATCAATGACTTTAATGCAGACCATGGTCATTCTGCAGACCAATATGTTTGTAACGCTGAGCTGCTGGCTATCCCCAAGCCTTATGACAAGCAGACGGCCTATGTGGAGAACGTCAGCTATAGCAAACCAACTGAATGCGAATGTAACAAGCTCACCAACCTGAACAGCGAATACCAGGCCCTGAAGAAGCCGGTAGATAGTACTTTCTCAGCTTACCTGTTCCGCACCAGGAAGCTCAAGATCTCGCAGTCAACCCTGGATCAGCTGCTGGACGCTTGTTCAGCACCGGCCAATTCCTGCACCTGGTTGCCTAAGCCATTGGCTATACCTGCCTTCATGCAGTGTAACGTAACAAGCTCCTGTGCAAGCTGCGAAGAAGTAAAAACGCTGTATAACAGCTTCCTGAGCACTTATCCCGGTGTGGTGCCTGTGACCGGTGATGTAGACTCCACTCAACAGCTGAAGAACGAGCTCTTTGCGAATTACATGAACAACCGTTTGGGCTTCACCAAACAGGCATGGGAATACATCAGCTATATGAGCGAATGCGACCAGGCGCCAGCACCCGGTGACGGAGTAGTGGTTTGTCAGCCTGGCAGTGAGACCAGCAAGCAAATGGTCAGCAGCTATAATAATGGTGGAACGGACCAGATCTCGGATATTCAAAAAACACGGGATGGCGGTTACATTATGGCCGGTGCTACCACCGGTTGCAGTAAAGGTGCTAAAGATGCCTATGTGATCAAGGCGGACAGCAAAGGTACACTGGTATGGGCCAAGACCTATGGTGATGTACAGGATGACGAATTCACCAGCCTGGTGCAAACTATAGACGGAGGTTATATCGGTATCGGTACCACTTCGTCCTACTGTTATGACCTTGGCGCCATCATGATCGTGAAAATGGAAGCCACCGGTAATGTGGAATGGAATAAAACTATCGACTTTGCTGAATTCGGCGCAAAAGGAAGCGATATCCTTCAGACGGCCGACAGCAGCTATGCATTTACCGGTCTCCGTACCAATGCGGGCAAAAATTCCGACTGGGTGATCGGTACCCTTTCCAAGACGGGTGAGCTGAACTGGATGAAGCGCATAGGAGGCGTGGAAGACAGAACCGCAGCCAACCTGATGGAAGATACCGTCTCCGGCCGTTATCCGGAAGACAGGTTGTTTGCCGCCGCTTCTATTAAGAATGGCAGCAACTACGACGCTGTGGTATTGGCTTTCAAAACCGCTACCGGAGACCAGGTAAGTAGCAGGCAGTTTAACAACGGGGACGATGAGATCGTTCGTGGCATCGTAGACCCCGGTACCGGCACTTCTTACAGACTAGCAGTAGAAGGTGTATCCACCGGGCTGGGCGCACGTAATGCTTACCTGTTTGATTTTGACTTCAACTATAATGCACAGCCATACCGCTCTATCGGAAACGCAGGAACGCTGGTGCCGCAAACGCTCGCCATTTTCCCCGCAACCGACGAGGGCTCATTTGCTACGCAAACCCTGACCCTGGATGGTAAACAGGACGTTTATTGGCATAAGCTTACCAAAGAGAACTCCCTGCAGTGGAGCACGCATGTGAGAATAGACGTGAACGAACGTCTTAACAAGATCTTCGCCAATACAGACGGAACACTGGCCGGTGCAGGTGTTTACAACAATACCTCAGCTATGCTGATGCTGAGCACTGCATCCGGTAAAACAGGCTGTAAAGATACCGTGGTGACTATGGGCTCACTGCCTCCGCTGGCATTGACATCTGCAGCAATGATGCCGCAAACGGACAGCTTGCTGGGCACCAATTGCGTCAGCACCGTTGTGATCGGCGAAACAGTATGTAACCCGGTACGTACAATTGTGAGCTGCCCCGGACTGGATAGCTGCTTCACCGTGAAAGACAGACCGCTGCTTTGCGGTAATGCCGAAGCGGTGTTCCCGACGGTAGAGCCCAATCCGTCCAGCAACTGTTCAGACAGTACATATTTTGCGACAAGCGCAGGTACTATTAAATACAATGCCTATATCGACTCTGTGAAGAACGACTTCGAAGAAAGCTATAAAGCCGAAGTGCTGAAAGCGCAAAACATCGAGAAATTTGCGGTTACTTATAGCAGCAGCGAATATCACTATACATTGTATTACTATGACCAGGCAGGCAACCTTGTAAAAACAGTGCCACCCGCTGGTGTCGTAAAAGACCGTTCTCCTGAGTGGATTGACCAGGTGAAAGCTGCGAAGGCAGCCGGTAACCAATTAGTGCCTGCTCACAAAATGCTGACGGAATACCGCTATAATACGCTGAACCAGGTAGTAGCGCAGAAAACTCCGGATGCAGGTAAGAGCCGCTTCTGGTATGATCGCCTGGGCCGTCTGGCTATATCGCAGAATGCAAGGCAGATCCTCACGCATGCTTACAGTTACACCATATACGATGCCCTGGGCCGTATCACGGAAGTAGGGGAGATCAGCAGCAATACGGCAATGACAGATGCGATCAGCCGCGATACCACCGGTCTGGTTAACTGGATCAACGCTGCTGCATCCTCCAAGAAAGAGATCACCCGCACGGTGTATGACATCGCTTATGATCCGCTTACGCTAGGCATACTGAAAGCGTCCAACCTGCGGAACAGGGTGTCCTGGACAGCCATCTATAATGATGCTGCAGCCCTGGAGACGAACGAATATTCAGCGGGAACTTTCTACAGCTATGACATTCACGGGAACGTAGATACGCTGGTACAGGACTTCAAGATCGGCGGTATCAATGTGAACGGCAACCGCTGGAAGAAAATAGTGTATAACTATGACCTGATAAGCGGCAAAGTAAATATGGTAGCCTATCAGCCTGGCCAGAAAGATGCCTTCTACCACCGCTATACTTATGATGCTGAGAACAGGATCACCAATGTACAGACCAGCCATGACAGCGTGTATTGGGAAAATGATGCATTCTATCAGTACTATAAACATGGTCCGCTGGCAAGAGCCGTGATCGGTCAGCAGCAGGTACAAGGCCTGGATTATGCTTACACGCTCCAGGGATGGCTTAAAGGCGTGAACAGCACCAGCCTTACTCCAGGATCTGATATCGGTGGAGATGGCGCCAATGGTGGTATTACCGCCCGTGACGCCTTTGGCTTCTCTCTGAACTACTTTGGTGATAATGATTATAAGCCAATCAATAGTATCGTTAAACCTTTTGCGAGCGTAACGCCTTCCGGCAGCGAGTTCAGGCCGCTCTACAACGGTAACATCGCGGCCATGAGCGTGAACGTTCCGAAAGTAGGTGTGCCGCTCCTCTATCAGTATCGCTATGACGCGCTGAACAGGATCGTTGCAATGGATGCCCAGCATGGCCTGGATGCAGCTGCCAACACCTGGACGCCGGTAACAGTGCCGGATTTCGGAGAACGCGTAAGCTATGATCCTAATGGTAATATCCTCAGGTATAACCGTAACGGTAATATGACCTGGGCGGGTAAATCACAGTTCATGGACAGCCTGACCTATCATTATGAGCCTGGTAGGAACCGTCTGAATTACGTCTTCGATACGGTGGGAGTGGCCAATTATGAAGAGGATATCGACGCACAGTCACCCGATAACTACCAGTACGATTCCATCGGAAATATGGTGAAAGATGTTGCCAGCAATATTAAGAGCATTGAATGGACGGTATATGGTAAGATCAGGAGGATCATTAAAGAGAACGGTGACACGATCAGCTATACTTATGATCCTGCCGGTAACCGTATCAGTAAGAAAGTGAAAGGAGTGGAAACCTGGTATGTGCGAGATGCTTCGGGTAATGTGATGAGTGTATATGTAAAAGGTAATGACACTATTAACAATGGCGCACTGAGCCAGACGGAAGTTCATATTTACGGTAGCAGCCGCTTGGGTATGATGACACGGGTGACGAATATGCAGGAGGACAGTGAAGAAGAGCCGTTGAATTTGGAAGGGTTGGGCACTGGTGTAAATCTTAACTTTATAAGGGATGAGAAGTTCTTTGAGTTGGGAAATCATTTGGGGAATGTGCTGGCGACGGTGACGGATAGGAAGAAGGGGGTATCTGCGGATGGGAATGTGGTTGAACATTACGAATCGGATGTGGCATCAGCGCAGGATTATTATCCGTTTGGTATGATGCAGCCGGGTAGGACGATGTCAACTGACGATTACCGTTATGGGTTTAATGGTAAGGAAAGGGACGATGAGGTGAAGGGCGAAGGGAATAGCTTGGATTTTGGTGGACGAGTGTATGATTCGAGGACAGGTCGGTGGTTGAGTAAAGACCCCTTACAAGCGAAGTACCCGGGCTTAAGCCCTTACAATTATGCCGGAAATAGTCCCTTGATCTTTATTGATCCTAATGGGAAGGAGATTATCCTATCCGGAACAGCAAAGGATATGAATGCATTTGTGACAAAGCTTCAAGTATTGACTGGATTGGAGATTAAGCTTGAGCAAAATGGTAATGTTAAATTAATAAATTCAGGAGATGGAACAACTGCAATATCCCAAACATTTAGAAATACGGTATTGGATTTGTTGACAGAAAAAGGACAGGGAAATAAGGTTATTTTAAAACTAATCAATGGTACTGATGGTAGCTTCTATAGCAAGCGTTCAGATATGATGATGACTAGTGATAAAGTATACTTTGATGATTTTGAAACGGGCGCTTTAGATCTACAAGATTTTGATAAGGCACCTAATGATGTTGCGTATTTGGTTTCTCTACAGCATTTATTGTCGGAAAGGGCTTATGTGAAAAGCAAAACTAATGGGGTAGACTATGAATCTTACATTAATGATTTAGATAAGTATCCTCTTACTACCTACGATAAAAAGACTAAAACACTTAAGACAGATACTCATGATGACGGTGTGTTTAAATACGCTCACGCAAAGGGAGTTCTGGATGAGACGAAGCTGTTGGAAGAATTTGCAATATATCCAGACGGAGAACCGGTAGATTTAACCCCTCCTCTGGGTAGCGCTAACTCGGAAGGCACTACCGTTACTCGTGATTATAAAGGTCTTAAATTGACTACAGAATCCGATTCAAAAAATCTTTACGATGTCAAAACGATTAAGTTTAGTCCAGGAAAAGATGTTAAGTCAAAGAATGGAGCATTTTAATTTTTTTATTTGCTCTGCCGGTTTAGCTTGTTTGCTTTTGTTAGGCTATATGCCGACTAAAGGCCAGCAGAAAAAAGAAGTAGAGACTACAGTGGCAAAAGTGTTGTCCATTGACGATAAGGATGTATTTGACAGGGATTTTTTTAGAAAGATCAGGGATGGTCATATACGTTACTATTATGCTATTTTACATTTTAAAGTGGTGTCCTTTACCGGTGATACATTGCAACTGGCTTATGTGTTTGATGTAAAAAAACAGACCGCTGATGCCCTGAACAACTTTTATATAAGCAAGGATTCAGTATATCAGTTTGACTTGTATGATTTAAATCCTTGTAATGGTGATTTTCCTCGTATGATCGGATGCTTATACAAAGAATCGGCAATTGAGTCCGTATATCTGCCACATAAGAATGCTGTGGTTAAGCAGCCATATAAGCAGATTAAACGCATACTCGATTTCACTTTAATGCCTCAGGCATTATGGGATGAGCTGAGAAGATCGGTAGGAAAATGAGATGGATAAGCACAAGCACCGGCTGTATTATATACATATGAACAAGAGACAATTTCAAATACACCACACTATGAGAGCACTATTGTGCGCAATTACATTACTATTGCTGGCCGGCTATTCATTCGGCCAAAAAATCCCCCATATCTACCAGATCCGTGCCGACACCGTACGTATCTACAATACCTGCGACACCGCAGAACTTGTTCTCGAGAATCGCACTAAAGATACTCTGGGCTTCCTTTTCAACAAAGGAAAAGGTCGCACAGAATTCCAGCGCCTCAACCTGCAAAGGATCGGCGCTTCCCAGCTCGCTATTCAGGGACAAGACACTGTCGATCTGAATTTCTCCTCTTACGGAGATACCCGCTACGACCTGCTGTCTACCAATTTTGTTAAAATTACGCCCGGCGATAGCCTGACGTTCAGCCAGTGGCCTAATAGAAAGGTAGTTGGTTATGACGCATATAACAGTCCGGATATGCCTGCCATATCAAACCAGGCGAACCCCGGTGCTACAGGCAAGTTATATTATAATGGTCTCGTCGTAAGAGACGAGGACAGCGGTTTTGACCTCGCGGTAAACTGGAACGGTGAATTAAACGGCCCCAACGGCGCCTTTATAAGAACGAAGGACGATACCAAATCCGCCTGGAGCAAATGGCGTGAACTGCTCTTCAAAGACTACGCGGACACGACTTATGCACCAAAGGATTCCGAAACCCTGCAAAGTGTTACCAGCCGTGGCAACTCAACCAACCAGAATATTATGTTTGCCGGTACCCCGGCATCATCCGCAGGCTTATCCTGGAATTTCAATTCTGACGTCTGGAGAATATTTGTGGAATCCCCGCAGGATACTCCCGCCGGTGATATGATCTTCGAATCTGCAGATAATGATCAGGAAGGATGGATCTTCAGATCTAAGGACGGAACAACACCCAAACAAGTATTAAATATTCAGCCGGAAGGCACATTCACTTTCCTGGGCAATAACATTCTCCATGCGGGAAATCATGTCGCAGGATCTGCTTTCACGCCAACACTGACTGGCGCCAACGTGCTTTCTACGATCACTACAAATGCATCCGGCCATGTTACGGCCTTGACAACAAGAGCATTGACCGCTGCTGATATCGGCGCCGCACCCGCTACTGCATCCGGGAACTATATACAGAACCAGACGGCTGCAGACCAGTCTTCCTCCGGATTCAGAATAAGCGGCATTGGAAGAAGTAATTCACAATTCCAGATCGTGAAGGACGGTAGTAATACAGCTGCTTCCGCTTTTCAGCTGTATAACGCAGCCAGTACAAGAGGCGCTAATATCCAGCTGGATGCAAATACAAACCCAGGTCTTAATTTTTGGGTGCACGATGGTACTACCTGGCAGAACAGGCTCACCCTGGAAGCAGATGGAAAGGTGGGTATAGGTACCGCAGATCCTATTCTGGGGGTACATATAAAGAATAGCACCGGCGGGATTATCCTGGAAGCCAATAAACCTTTCGCTACAACCAGCGGCGGTCTGTTCGAGGCTTATAATAGCGGCACGCCCTCAGCAGCTAACCAGCGCCTCGGTGGTATTACCATGGGTGCCCTCACAAACGGCACAGAGCTGCGCCCCTCATCACAGATAGACGTATTGACTGCCGCCGCCTGGAGCAATGATACCTCCCAGTCAAGCTATATGCGCTTTATGACGACGGCGATAGGCGCAAAACAACCCGCCGAAAGAATGCGTATAGGCGCAGACGGTACCATTACGATGTTTAATATTCCGGCCCTGGGCATTGCAGGTACAAATTTCCTGACTTCCAACGGCGGAGTGATAGCAAGCCGTACAGCTGCTCAGGTATTAGCTGATCTTGGCGCTGCTCCCGCGAGCACATCCGGTAACTATGTACAGAATCTGGCCGTCGCATCCGGCGTACAAACGGCAAACTTCTCGATCAATGGAACCGGTTATGCAGGTACTGCTTTAGGCACTCCAATGGTGTATAGTAATAACTCCGCCGGACAATTAAACCTGGTAGGCGGCGCCACAGGCGCCAGCAGCCTGCGCGGCGGCGAGATTGTATTATTGGGCGGCAGCTGGGGCACTACTCCGGGTGAGATCCTGTTCAGAACGGGCACAGGTGGCTCCGGCGCTCAGCAACCTGAAAGAATGAGAATAGATGCAGCCGGTAATGTGGGCATAGGTACCGTGAATCCATCAGCGAAACTGGCATTTGGAATGTCAGACGTAATTGGAGAGATAGGCCGTATCGGATTTGATGTAGCGGAGGCTCAAAGGGCATACATTGCTGCAAACCGGCACACTGCCACAGGCCAGCTTACAGATATATCAATGGGTACTATGGGCGCCGAAAGATTAAGGATCAATTATGCAGGCGACGTAGGTATAGGCACCGCCGCTCCCGCAGCACGACTGGAAGTAAGAGATACTTCCACTGTAGCAAACACCACCGAATCGATATTATCCCGCCATATAGGCGATCTCAATTTCCGCCTTGAAGCAAGAAAAGGCGCCGCTGCTAATGGTACCGGACTGGTAACCGGAAAGTTCGGTATGACCTATAATGGTACTGAGAACGCAATGATCAACTTCCATCGTGGAGCTGGCAGTACTGGCGGCTTCCTGTCGTTCAGCACAAATGATGGAACAGAAAGGATGAGGATAGACGGCGCCGGAAATATAGGCATTGGAACTGCTACCCCCCTGGCTAAATTAACCGTTTCCGGTACTTCCACAAGCGAGATGTTTGTAATGAATACTACAGCTTTCGGGGGTAATACAGGCGCGTTTGCCAGGTTTTACAATGCGGGTACCCCCACCGCCGCAAACCAGGTAACTGGCGGCATCTTAATGGGCACTAATCCATCTTCCGGCGTTTATAGAACAGGCGCGCAAATAGAGGCAAGAAGTGATGCTGCCTGGACCGATGGCAGCTCCCATCCCAGTAACCTGATATTCTATACTGTACCAAGCGGGAGTACTGTTGTTACTGAAAGAATGAGAATTGACCCGGATGGAAATCTTGGGATCGGTACAGTCAATCCCACCACTAAACTGGAAGTGAACGGCGCCACAATGGTTACAGGCGGTGCTAATCTATCTTTAAAAGCCGCCAGCAACGACCCAGGTGATCTTATTTTTACAGATGCCAGTAATGTTGAATATTCCAGGATCTACAATACAGCAGGAGGGGCTGCTTTGCATTTAAGCACTGGATCCACTCCAACGCCCAGGTTGACTGTGACCAGTGCCGGTAACGTAGGGATCGCCACCACTGCGCCGTCTACTACCTTGCACGTGAACGGATCATTCAGGGCAAGCGGTGTCGCTGACCTGTTAAGCACTTCTTATATAAGAGGAATAGGAGCTCAGGATGTCGCCAATGTCTCCTATATAAGGTTTATGGATAATACCGCCACTTTCAGGAAAGGCTATGTAGGCGATGCCAGCAACGGGAACAACGATATGTACCTGACCTCCGACTCCGGTGGTGTAAGGCTCGTGCCTTTGGCAGGTGCAAGCGGCAGCCTGAATGTACAAGGTACTTCTATGGACTACAACGGCGGCCAGTTCTATCTCAATAACAGTACTAATAACCAGGTGCTCTTTAACACCACAGGGATAGATGAACCTTCATTTACCACTAGGAGCAAGGGAACCAAGGTTATCCTTTTCCCAGCGGTTAACGCATCCTTGGTGGATTATGCGCTAGGAATAGATACCAGCCACCTTTGGGCCAGTGTGCCACAGAATACAAGCACGGTAGGCTTTAAATGGTATGGCGGCACCACGCAGATCGCCCGTCTCGATGGTACCGGTAACTTAACGTTGTCAGGTCAGGTGCAGGCCACTTCTTTCTTCCAGTCTTCTTTGAGAAGTCTCAAGAAAGATATCCAGCCCTTCACCGCATCCGCACTTAAAATTTTTGAAAAAGTACAGGTGAGAACATTCAAATTCAAAGCCGACGCCAGCGGCAAAACCAATATCGGCTTCATTGCAGATGAAGTGCCTGATGAAATGGCCACTCCCAAGCGTAATGGTGTGGACCAGGCCAGTACAGTTGCATTGCTGGTAAAAGCAGTACAGGAACTGACAGAGCAGAATAAAGCGCTGCAGGAAAAGATCAGCCAACTGGAAGCAAAAATGAAAGACAAATAAGAAAAGGAAGGATCGATGACAGGTTTGAGATATTTATTTACACTGCTTGTAATGGCCCTTTACTTTCAGTCGGCGGCGGCACAAAAGCTTTTCTCCGCTGGCACTGTCCTGGCTGATTATTTTGTATTCGGTAAAGAGATAAAACTACTACCGGCGAAGAAAGCAATGAGCCCGCTGACAGCAGGGACCAATTACCTGGTTACTCACAACGAGATCAACCAGAAGATCCAGGAGGGATATTTCATAAAGAAGTCCGGTGTAACCGTTCCTGCTGATAATCTTTGCCTAACCGTGGCGGAAGCCAAAGCCTGGCTCACGCTGGATGAAAGCCAGCTACCTGCCAGTGGGCGTATGCCCGTCTGGCAGCAGCTCGTGCCCACCGCTCAATGTACAGGTACTACCAAGAAAGTGATCAACGGGGTATGTGAAACCGCCCAACAAGTGTGGACGAGGAGTGAATGGGACGCCACTAATCACTGGTACCGTTGCTATTACGTGTACAGATGGTCTGATGGCAGCCAAACTGCCGAGGCTTACGTAATTAACGGGGCCGGATGTGTATAACGTCGAATTATTTTAAACATTCTATATCATGAAGGCTCTATTGTGCGCTGTTGCGTTTGTTTTTCTGGCCACTTGTTGTTTCGGCCAGAAGGTTCCCAATATCTACCAGATCCGTGCAGATACAGTACGCATCTATAATGTCTGCGATACTGCAGAATTGGTCCTGGAGAATCGCACCAAGGACACCCTGGGCTTCTTATTCAACAAGGGCAATGGCCGCACCGAGTTCCGTCGTCTCGGCCTGGAAAGGATCGGCGCCTCCCAGCTCGCCATTAAAGGACAGGACACCATAGATTTGAATTTCTCTTCTTACGGAGACACCCGTTACGATCTGTTATCCACAAACTTTAAAACCATCACTGCCGGTGATAGCCTGACATTTGGCCAGTGGCCTAGCATGAAAGTAGTAGGTTACGATGCCTATAATAGTCCTGATATGCCTGCCTTATCCAACCAGGCTATCAAAGGCCTTGGTAATAAATTATATTATAATGGTCTTGTTGTAAGAGATGGCGACAGTGGCTTTGATCTTGCGGTAAACTGGGATGGTGAATTAGATGGCCCTAACGGCGCCTTTTTAAGAAGCAAGGACGATACCAGAACCGCCTGGAGCAAATGGCGTGAGCTGCTTTTCAAAGATTATGCAGACACAGCTTATGCACCAAGAAATGCCTCCGGAAGCTATATTCAAAACCAGACCACTGCAGACCAGCCCTCCTCCGGTTTTAGAATAAGCGGCATAGGCAGAACCAACTCCCAGTTCCAGGTCGTAAAGGATGGCAGCGAATCCCTGTCGCCGTCATTGCAGCTTTATAACGCTGCGGCTACCAGGGGCGCTAATATGCAGCTCGACGGAAATACTAATCCCGGCCTGAGCTTCTGGTTGCAGGACGGCGCTGCGTGGAATAGAACCATGACATTAACAGCAAATGGAAAGCTGGGTTTAGGTACAGCGAACCCGCTTTTCGGTATGCATATAACAGGCAAACCCGGTTGTTTAATACTGGAGAGTACCGGCCCGTATTCAGGTGGCAGCGGAGGCTTTATTGAAGCGTTTAACAGGGGAGTGCCTTCCGCCGCTAACCAACGCCTTGGCGGCATGGCAATGGGCGCTATGCCGGATAGTTTGGGTTTAGCCCCTAGTGCTGTGATTGATGCTTTTAGCGAAGCTGCGTGGACCAATAACGTTTCCCACCCGACTTATTTGCGGTTCCTCACTACACCTTCAAATAGTACCCAGCCTCTGGAAAGAATGCGCATAAACGCGAACGGTACAGTTACTATGTATAACATACCGGCGCTTGGTACAGCAGGTACAAATTTCCTCAGCTCTAACGGCGGTGTGATATCCAGCCGTACAGCAGCGCAGGTGCTGGCCGATATTGGTGCAGCTCCTGCAACCACTTCCGGTAGCTACATACAAAACCTGTCCTCCGGTACTCAAACCGCTAACTATTCCATCAACGGAACAGGTACGGCTGCTTACTTTACTTCCACAAACGGTACCGGTAGTAATATCCCGCATTTACGGCTCCAAACAGGAGGCCTGAACCGCTGGGTTGTCTCAATGGAAGGAACCGAAAGCTCAGGGAATGCCGGATCAGATTTAAGCATAGGAAGGTATAACGACGCCGGGACGCAGATCGAATCCGCATTTTGGTTAAAAAGATCAACCGGCAATCTCGGTTTAGGAATTACTGCGCCAACAGAAAGACTGCATGTTAATGGTAATATTATAGCTCAGGTTACCGGGGCAAATAGTACGATCGCTGCCAGAAGTACCTCAACCGGTGATGCTATATTAACAGCAGACGTAATGGGTGTTTCGGCTTCCTCCATCAAAACTTTCAGGACAGGCGGCAGAACCGGCATCATTAATAATTCAACAGAAGCAATCAGCATCTTAGTCGGTGGTGATGTTGGCATCGGTACAACCACTCCTGACGCAAAACTGGAAGTACGCGATACGTCTACCGTAGCAAACACCACCGAAGCCATCCTGTCCAGGTACATAGGCGATACTAATTTCCGCCTGGAAGCAAGGAAAGGTGCAAACACCAATGCCAGTGGACTGGTAACAGGGAAGTTCGGTATGACCTATAACGGCACTGAAAACACAATGATCAACTTTCACCGCGGTACTGGCACTACCGGCGGCTTCATGTCCTTCAGCACAAATAACGGAACAGAAAGGATGAGGATCGACGCTAACGGAAATGTCGGCATTAACAACACCGCACCGGCTCAAAAGCTGGAAGTAACCAATGGCAATATACGTGCAAATGGTGGCAACGTACAGGTTGGCCCTACAGATGCATCCGTAATGGCCGCCTTGACGTACTCAACCCGTTTAGGCGTGGTGGGTACTTTCACCAATTCTCCCTTTGCTATATATACCAATAGTACGGAAAGAGTACGGGTAGATTCAATAGGTAGGGTAGGTATCGGTACAAAAACTCCTGGTACTACACTTGATGTGGTAGGTGGTATAAGATCGTCAGGAACTGGTGGTATATCGGCAAGCAATGGGACGGTATCGACGAACATGTTCGCCGATTCTAATGGTGGAGTCGGTTTTTTAGGAACAACCAGCGATCATCCGCTTGCTTTATATGCCGGCGGAGCAGAGGCGATACGAATAATGCCTGGCGGGGGAGGGGTAGGTATATGGAAAACCCCCAATGGTGCTTTATACAGCCTGGATATTGGCGGTGGAGCGGTGAACATTGAAGCTGGTTTGAATATGATGGATTCTCTCGCTATTGACGATGCCCGTCGCGCTTACTTTACAGAATTAAATGTAAGTGGTCCGGCCAACATCGCGGGCGGTTTGAATATATCAGGGGCATTGGGCCTTCCCGGTAGAACAGTAACAGCAACAACAACATTGACAACCACTGATTGTGTTATCCTGGTTAACAACACTGCCGCAGCTACAATTACGCTTCCGTCTGCATCATCAATGAGTAAAAAAATGTACTCAATCAAGAAAATAAGCGGTGCTTCATTGAACGTCACTATTGACCCGGCAGGTGCTGAGCTGATAGACGCTGTGTCAACCAAAGTATTGACCCTGCAAAACAGTAGCATCATTATCTATTCAAACGGCACCAGCTGGTCCATAATAGGAGCTTATGCTCCCGGAATGACCCTGTAGTGCCATAACATACCGGTATAGTTTTATAAAGGGAAAGGCGGCACAAAATGCCGCCTTTCCCTTTATAGCTTATTTCCCTATCTTAGATACACAAAATCTAAGTGAACGTATGCGGAAATGCTCTTTGCCTGTACTATTGTTCCTCTTATTAGCCTCTTTGTCCGGCTTTACACAATCCCTCCCCACACCAGACCAATTCCTCGGCTACCGTCTAGGCAGCCACTTTACCCCACACTATCGCGTGCTGGAGTATTTTAAAACCGTGGCCGCCCAGACACCCAACATGCAGCTGCAGCAGTACGGCGCCACCTACGAAGGCCGCCCGCTGATGATGGCCATCATCGCCTCCCCGGAAAACTTTAACCGCCTGCAGGCCATCCGGGAACAGAACCTGCAGCTCGCCGGCGGGAAAGGCAGCAGCAATAATGACAACCCTGCCATCGTATGGCTCAGCTATAACGTCCACGGCAACGAAGCCGTATCCACCGAAGCCGCCATGCGTACCCTCTACCTCCTGGCAGATAAGAACAATGCCCAGACACAGGAATGGCTCAAAAATACCGTCGTGATCATAGACCCCTGCCTCAACCCCGATGGCAGGGAACGATATGTCAGCTTCTATAACCAGGTGCAAAGCTTTCCTCCCAATCCCCTGCGTTATGCCTGGGAACATAACGAACCCTGGCCGGGCGGGCGCGCCAATCACTATTATTTCGACCTGAACCGCGACTGGGCCTGGCAAACACAGACCGAATCCCTGCAGCGCCTCAGCGTATATAACCAATGGATGCCCCAGGTACATGTGGATTTTCATGAACAGGGTATCGACGAGCCCTATTACTTTGCTCCCGCAGCAGAGCCCTTTCACGAAGTGATCAAACCCTGGCAGCGTGAGCTGCAGACCCTCATCGGCAGGAACAACGCGAAATATTTCGACGAAAAAGGATGGCTCTACTTTACCAAAGAACGTTTCGATCTCTTCTATCCCAGCTACGGAGATACCTATCCCACCTATAACGGCGCCATCGGCATGACCTACGAACAAGGAGGCAGCGGCGCCGCCGGACTGGCCGTACTGAAGCAGGATAATGATACCCTCACCCTGACGGATCGTATAGCCCACCATGTTACTACCGGATTGTCTACCATTGAAATAGCTTCGCAACAGGCCCGGAAGATAGTAGCGGAGTACACCAAGTACTTTAAAAATGCAATGACCGCACCAGACGGTCTGTATAAAGCATATGTAATAAAAGCCGCCGGCAATGCCGAGAAGCTCGCTAACCTGGCAACATTGTTAAGGCGGAACAACATAGCTTTCGGTTACGGCGCTGCCAGCGCCAAAGCTACCGGACTGAATTACTTCAGTAATAAAACAGAAACCTTCGATATAGCAAAGGAAGACATGGTGATCAGCGCCTTCCAGCCCCGGTCTAATCTGCTGCAGGTACTGTTCGAACCACAATCCCGTTTAACCGATTCCGTTACCTACGATATCACCGCCTGGGCCATTCCCTACGCGTATGGCCTCCCCGCTTATGCATTGCGCCAGGATCTTCGTCCGCAGTCTGATTCCGCGCCCGCTATTGTTACAACTGCCTCCGGTGTGCAGAAACCCTATGCCTATCTCGCATCCTGGAACAGCATCAAAGATGTAAGATTCCTTACGTCCCTGCTGCAACAGGGCGTGAAAGTACGCTATGCAGAAGCGCCCTTCACCATGGGGGGCCGCAGCTTCTTACCCGGTACGCTCATCATACCAAGAGCAGGCAATGAACAGATGGGCAGCCGCTTTGATACCAATATCCGCACAGCAGCTACAGACGCAAAAGTGACCCTGGACGCAGTAGCCACCGGCTTTGTGGAAAAAGGTACCGACTTCGGCTCCGATAAAGTGCGGTACATCCAGCCGCTGAATGTAGCAGTACTGGCAGGCGAAGGCGTATCATCACTCGGCGTTGGCGAAATATGGCATTTCTTCGAACAGCAGATAGGATATCCCCTCACACTGATCAATGTCAAAAACCTGCGCCAGGTGTCCTGGAAAGATATCAATGTGCTGATCCTGCCGGATGGCAATTATGATTTCCTGAATGATAAAACAACAGCTACCCGCCTGAGAGACTGGGTAAACAGCGGCGGAAGGCTGATTGCCATGCAGAGCGCCCTGGCACAGCTGGCAGGAGGAGACTGGGGCATACGCCTGAAAAGAAATAAGGAAAAGGAAAAAGAAAAAGAAGACGCCAACAAGCACAAACAGGAAACAGATAAAGATGTCTACGCCGCCGTAAAGCCCTACGCCAACCGCGAACGGGAAAGCGTGAAACAGTTCATTCCCGGCGCTATCTACAAAGTGCAGCTGGATAATACCCATCCCCTGGCCTTTGGTTATACAGACGCGTATTACACCCTTAAGCAGGACGATAATATCTACGAATTCCTGGACGATGACGGCTGGAACGTAGGCATCCTCAAAAAAGATAATTATCTCAGCGGCTTCGTTGGAGTGGAAACACGGGCACGGCTAAAGGATGGCCTGCTGTTCGGCGTAAAAGATATCGGTAACGGCAAACTGGTGATGCTGGCAGATGATCCGCTATTCCGCAGCTTTTGGGAGAACGGGAAATTGTTATTCAGTAACGCAGTGTTCCTCGTATTTTAGAACCGTTTGATATTGCAGCCCAGGGCTGAGGTATTATTGGTTTTTACCTGTCCGCCGGCCAGCGTTTCATTGATGGCATTAAGCAGGTGTTTGGCCTTTACGGCATCCGCATTACCGGGGTTATCGTCGATAGCGCCCTTGTAAGAAAGACGGCCGTTCTTGTCAAACAGGTAGCACTCCGGCGTATGACTGGCATCAAAAGCTTCTGCGATCTCCCCTTTTTTATCTATCACATAATACCAGCGGTATTGCTGTTCAGCAGCATAAGCCTTCATGGCTTCCAGCGACTCATCACCGTTATGCAGCGTAGTATTGGAGTTAACCAGGATAACGCCTATCTGGTGCTGCAGCGCATATCCGCAGATCTCAGTGGTCCTGCCCTGGTTGCGTAACACATAGGGGCAGCGGTTACCGGTGAACATCACCAGCAGGCCGTTGGCGCCTTTGGCCGTATTCAGCGATATTTCACGGCCGCTGATATCATTCAGCTTTATATCCGGTTTGGGAATGGGGGCGCCTATATCGAGAGAGCTTGGTCGGAAAGCAGAAAGCAGGATGACGGTTATCAGTACACGAAAGGTACTTTTCATAGTAATAGGTTTGGTTGAGCAGAATCCAGGGAAATGGATAAAGTATTTAAAATAAAGATAATGTAATGTGCGGTAAATCCCAAATTTTCACGAAAGCCCCCGTACTTCAATAGGTTGATCTTCCTTTCGTGCTGCAGCTATTTCCTTCAGCGTACGTATGCTCGCATTCAGCTCAAAGCCCACCAGCAGGATAAAAGAGTTAAAATAGATGAACAGCATTAATATCAGGATCGTACCGATGGAGCCATAGATCTTGTTATAGTTCACGAAATTATTTACAAAGTAAGAGAAGCCGAGGGTAACCAGTATCATCAACAGGGTGGAGAAAGTGGATCCGGCAGTGATGAACTTCCATTTCTTGGTAGTAGCCGGCGCAAAACGATAGATCACCGCCAGGATGGAAAAGAACAGCATCGCGATCAGCAGCCAGCGTACAATATTCACGCTGTTCCTGATAAAAGGGCTTTGCACGTGCAGCACATCAAAGATGTATCGGAGCACAGTGCCTTGTGCGATGATCAGCACAACAGTGATCAGCAGCAGCAAAACCAGTATGGCGGTCATCTGCAGGGCCAGCAGCCTGGTTTGCCACCACTTGCGCCTTCTGAAGCCCGGCTGCAGCTTGTTGAAAGAGCGCATGATCCCCATCAGGCCATTGGACGAATAAAAAAAAGCCATCAGGAACGCGATAGACAACAAGCCGGTACGGTTGGTGTACAGGAAATCGTGTATCATGTTCCTGACGATCATATAGGTGTTATAGTTAGGCGTTACATCTTCCGCCAGCCGGTAAAGCGTAGGCTCAATGCTTTTCACGGGAATGAAAGGCACAAGGGTGAACAGGAAGATGAAGAAAGGAGGAATGGACATCAGGAAGTTGAATGAGATCGCTGCTGCCCGCTCACCCAGGCTTTTGCTTTTGGTCTCCTTGAAGAAGAATTTAAGTACGTCGTACAAAGGCAGTCCCTCAAAGCCGGGCAGTATCAGTTCCTTACTGATGCCTACCAGCTTGCGATAGAGGGTGGTACGACGTATAATTCTCTTCACCATAACTTTTATAATCCCATGTTGTTCAGTGCAGCCTGGTATTTATGGGCATTCTCCAGGTGTTCCTTGTAAGTGGCTGCAAATGCATGATAACCCGAAAAATCAGACCGTGCACAAAAATACAGATAATCTGTTTCCGGGGTGTTCAGCACAGCGTCCAGGGTTTTAACGGAGGGCGTGCAGATCGGGCCGGGTGGTAAACCGGCATAACGGTAAGTATTATACGGTGAATCAAACAGCGTATGGTTTTCCCTGATGCGTTTCAGCCCAAAATCCTGCAGGGCGAATTTCACGGTAGGATCGGCCTGCAGCTTCATGCCTTTGCGGTAGCGGTTCAGGTATACGCTGGCTACCAATGGTTTCTCGTCATTCTTGTTGGTCTCTTCCTCTACTATAGCCGCCAGTATGCTCACCTCATTCATGCTCAGGCCCAGGTTACGCGCCTTGGCCTTCCTTTCGTCCGTCCAGAATTCCTCCCGGGCCTTTTCCAGCTTCTTAAAGGCAGTTTCGGCAGAAGTGTTCCAGTAATATTCGTAGGTATTGGGCATGATGGCGCACATCACTGTATTGGAGTCCAACCCGAACTGGCGCAGGTATACCTGGTCCTGCATCAGGATCCGCAGGGCGCTGGAGTCTGCCTCCAGGTTGTTGCAGATCTTCCTTACAAAGTCGTCCTTGGTGCGTATTTTGGTGATCACCAGCTGTACGGGCGCCTGTCTGCCTGAGCGCAGCAGCTTCACGATCTCGAAATTGCTCATGCCCCGGTAGATCTGGTAGCGGCCGGGTTTTACCCGGGTAGGGTAGTCCAGTTTACGGGCCACGAAATCAAAACTGTTACGGCTTTGTATCACTTCCTGCGTTTCCAGCCCCTCCAGTACATCATTGTAGGAGCTGCCGCTGCGCACATAGAAATATTTCTTGTCGCCAAAAGCCTTGGTATTAGGGCCAAACACACGATACGCGATATATACCGCTACGCCTGCTATCAGCGCGCAGATGATCACCAGCGAGCGTCGAATCCATGTGGCCCTGTTCGTCCGTTTAGTAGAGCTGTTTTTTTTGTTTGCCATAATCCAGGTTACAACACAAATGGTAATTGTGCTTTAGGTATAAGGTATAATTAATTACATAAAAAAACCTCGCTTTTAACGGCGAGGCTGGTAAAATAATTTTGCGAAGCGCGTTATTTAGTTGGCGCTGGTTGTTGCTGTTGTGGCTGCGGTGCAGGTGCGGTGTTAGGCAGTGTAGCCGGAGCTGACTGCTGCTGTACGGGTCTGCCTGCATTCTGTTCCATAATGGTCCTGTCCTGGCGGGCCGCACTGTTCTTGTCTATAAAAAAGGACGAGGTCAGGCAAAGCACTGCAATGATGGCAGCGAGTACCCAGGTGCCTTTTTCAAGTACGTCAGTAGTTTGGCGAACGCCTATTACCTGATTGCCAAAGCCGCCAAAAGAGCCGCTTAAACCGCCGCCTTTAGGGTTCTGGATCAGCACGAAGAAACCAAGCAGCACACAGGCCAGAATGATCAGTATACCAAAGATTAATAACATAGATATTATCGTATTTCCTGTTAACTTTTATTAGCTTCAGACTGCGCGAGTTGCAGCTCCTGAATCTTTTGCGCAAAATAAGCGCTTTTGTTGGGATTAAGCAAACTTAATTTTTGATATATCTGGATGGCCGTCTGGTACTGGCGCTGCCGGGCCCAGATCTCGGCCAGGGTCTCAGATACAATATCATCATTCAGGGTGATGGATTCCATGGCCATCTTTTCCACCGCCTCAGAAACCTCCGGATCGTCATCCACATAGAGGCGGTGCAGCTGCTGGTGATACCAGTCCTTATCGGCCTTCTTCGCGAAGCTCTGCTTCATTTCCCGCAGCCAATCGGTAAAACTTCTCATATCTGCCATACCTTTCGCATTTAACTCATCTGCGCTGCCGGGCTCCTGTAGCCGTTTATACGCAAAATAATCGTCCGTGTACAAGGGTTGGAAGGTAAGGGTCGTTTCCTCTTCAGGTATTTCCAGCGGATAGATCTTGATCGGTTCTTCTGCAGCAGTAACAGTAGGTTGATTAACAGGCAGTTCGGCTGCAGGCGCTGCTGTCTCTTTTTCTTCTTCTTTCACTTCTTCAGCACTCGCTTCGGGTGCGTCTGCAAGCGCTTCCATCTCCGGTTCAACAGTATGATTAACCGGCTCTTCCGGCTGCCGGTTGCCCGCTGTAAACTCCCAGCTATCTTCTACCCCGGAGCTGGCATAAGTAATAGGCTCTTCCAGCGCTTCCTCCTCAAACGACTCCGCCTGCGGGGCTGACGCTTCCGGCTCCTCAGGCTGCTCATTGTCAACTGTCAGCTGAACACTATTCTCCGGTTCCTGCTGAATAATATGCCCGGAATGGTTTGCCTGCCCTGCCCGCTGTTCTTCCTCCTCCTTTTCCTGGGCTTCCATACGTTTGATAGCGGCCCTGATCTCTTCCCGTTCCCTGATCATGAAATCCAGCTCTCCCTCAGATTCCCTGCGGGTGATGGTATCCCAGTTAGGCGTAAGCGCTTGTTTTTCAACCGGTGCAGGCGGTATTACCGGAGCAGCGGCAATGGGAGAAGGCGTATAATCAGTAGCAGGTGTATAACCGGGAGAAGATGTATAATTATACGTATCAGCGCCAGTATCGTTTTTCTTCAGTTCTCCTGTCAGGAACTGATAGAAGTAATGCGGATTATTGGTGTATAGCTGGGCCTTTTTTACAGCCGGTGAATGCAGGTTCGGATACTGTTCATAGTTTTTCTTCGCCAGCAACAGGCGGGCTGCCGTAAAATACGGGAATTCGTCTACCACGCCCTCCAATGTAACGATAGACACCCGGTCAAGCTCCGGTTGCTGAAAAATCTGCTCAATGATCCTCTTTGCGGTCATAGCTGCTAAAGTATGAAAAAAAGATATATATGGTTGTTACCAGTTTGCAAATGCCCGGTTGAAAATAGCGTCCGTCAGCTGGGGCAGGATAGTCTCGTCCAGCAGCCGGTTCTCCACCTGGCTGATCACCTGGTTGGCAGGGAAGTCGGCAGATTGGGAGAAGGGTTGGGTCCAGCCCTTTTTATCGCCTACCCGTTTTACGAATACCACGTTCACGGTAACCGTCAGACGGGAAGTGGCGGCCTGGTCCACATTGGTTACAGCGGCGTTGGAAACGGTATAGCCGGTAACGGTCGATTTGAACTCATAATCAGCGCCTTCATCGTTCACCTGTGTCAGCTTGGTTTGCGATTGTACCTTCAGGCGCAGTCTTTCTGTTACCTTCTGGGCCAGGGTCGGGTTAACGATGGGCGCCCTGTTCTCCACAAAGCGGATGTTCACGGTTTTGGCTCCCTGGTCTATACTGGCCCCGGAAGCGGAATATTTTATACTGCAGCCGCCCAGCGCAAAAAGCACTGCTGCGGCGATTGTTCCTGTCAATAATCTGATCATTGGCATGTGGTGAATGGTGAATAAACGGATCCCCCTTGCAAATGTAACATCAATCCCCGATGTTATATTCCTTCAATTTACGGTAAAGGGTCCTTTCTGAAATGCCCAGGTCCAGGGCGGCATCCTTTCTTTTTCCCTTATGTTTTTTAAGGGCCTTAACGATCAGCTCTTTCTCTTTATCGGCGATGGAAAGGGTTTCCTCCACTTCCTCGTGATGGTCTATATTATGTTCCGGCAGGATGATATGCTGTGGCGAGGTCAGTACGTTGCCATGTACGGCGGGCTCTGTTTGAGCAAAACTGTGCAGCACATCATGGTGGTCGTTCTCCTCAAAATGAGCGGCGTGCGCAATGTTCGGGTTCTGCAGGATGTCGAAGAACATTTTCTTCAGTTCTGTTACATCTTTCTTCATATCGAAGAAGAGCTTGTACAGGATATCCCTTTCATTGGCGAAATCGCCGGTGTTCTGCTGGGGCGCTGCCAGCATGGGCAAACGGGATGCATGCGGGATATCAGGCAGGAAGCGTTTCAGCTCCTGTGCCGATACCAGCTTGTCCTGGGCCAGTACTGACACCTGTTCCGCCATATTCTTCAGCTCACGTACGTTACCCGGCCAGGTATAGTTGACAAGCATATTGCGTGCTTCGTCATCCAGCTGGATAGAAGGAGTTTTATAACGTTCTGAGAAGTCTATGCAGAATTTGCGGAACAGCAGGGGAATATCCTCCTTCCTGTCGCGCAGGGCCGGCACCCGGATGGGCACCGTATTGAGGCGGTAGTAAAGGTCCTCACGGAACTTGCCGTGCTGGGTATGTTCCAGCAGGTCGCGGTTGGTGGCGCCTATTACGCGAACATCTGTCTTCTGTACTTTGGATGAACCTACTCTGATAAATTCGCCGGTTTCCAGCACACGTAGCAGGCGGGCCTGTGTGCCCATGGGCATTTCCCCGATCTCGTCCAGGAAAATGGTGCCGCCGTTAACGGTCTCAAAATAACCTTTACGGCTGTCTACCGCGCCGGTAAATGAGCCTTTTTCGTGCCCGAACAGCTCTGAATCGATGGTTCCTTCCGGGATAGCGCCGCAGTTCACCGCAATGAACGGATTATGTTTACGCGCGCTTAATGCGTGAATGATCGTGGAAAATACCTCCTTACCAACACCGCTTTCTCCGAAGATCATCACCGTCAGGTCTGTATTTGCCACCTGAGCAGCTACCTGCAGGGCATAGTTTAATGCAGGTGAATTTCCGATAATGCCAAATCTGTTCTTAATGGATTGTATCTCCATAACCTAACCTCCAGCTTAATGATTTAAAACTACCTTACCTATTAAAGTAGCGGCCGTACAATCTTCCACTTTCACATAGACGTACTCTCCCTTCTGATATTGTTCTTTCGGAAAAACAATCACTTTGTTCTGATCGTTCCTTCCGAAGAGGTCATTTTCTGAACGTTTGGATGTTCCTTCAATCAGCACCCTGAACGTTTTGCCAAGGTCTTTCTGCATGCTTTCGAGGGCCTGGCGGCGGTGTAGTTCCACTACTTCTGCCAGTCTTCTCTTTTTCACATCTTCCGGTACATCATCCTGGTAGCGGCGGGCTGCCAGCGTGCCGGGGCGTTCTGAATAAAAGAACATATAGGCCAGGTCGTACTTTGCATATTCCATCATGCTCAGTGTATCCTGGTGGTCTTCTTCGGTTTCTGTGCAGAAACCGGTAATAATATCAGTTGAAAGGCCGCAGTCCGGTAAGATCTCACGTATACGGTCCACTTTTTTCATATACCATTCCCGTGTATAGGTACGGTTCATGAGCTGCAATACCCTGGTGCTGCCGCTTTGTACAGGCAGGTGGATGTAGTTGCAGATGTTCTCATACTTCGCCATCGTGAATAATACGTCATCGGTAATATCCTTGGGATGGGAAGTGCTGAAACGTACGCGTAACAAAGGATCAATGAGCGCCACCCTTTCCAGCAGGCCGGCAAAGGTGATGATCTCATCTTTGCCGTCGGCGGGAGAGGAGCCTACCCAGTAGTAGGAGTCCACATTCTGACCCAGCAGGGTCACCTCCCGGTAGCCGTTGTTAAAGAGGGCGGCAGCTTCCTGTATAATGGAATAAGGATCACGGCTGCGCTCCCTGCCGCGGGTAAAGGGTACCACGCAGAAGGTGCACATGTTGTTACAGCCGCGCATGATGGATACGAAAGCCGTCACTCCGTTACTGTCCAGCCTTACCGGGTTAATATCGGCATAGGTCTCTTCGCGGCTCAGCAGTACGTTCACAGCTTTCTGTCCGGTTTCGGCCTCTTCAATCAGAGCAGGCAGGGTACGGTAGGCATCAGGACCTACTACCATGTCTACCAGCTTTTCTTCTTCCAGCAGCTTGGCTTTCAGGCGCTCGGCCATACAGCCCAGCACACCTACCAGCAATCCCGGGTTGCTCTGCTTGATCTTGCGGAACTCCTGCAGCCGCTTGCGTACGGTCTGTTCCGCCTTTTCACGGATGGAGCAGGTATTCAGCAATACCAGGTCAGCCTCCTCGTAATTACGGGTAGCGCCAAAACCTTCCTGGTTCAGTATGGAAGCCACGATCTCACTATCGTTGAAGTTCATCTGGCAACCATAGCTCTCTATATAGAACTTCTTATTATATACCTGATTATTGCCTTGCTCAGCGGCGAAAGCTTCGCCCTGACGGCTCTCATCATGCACTTTGGTAACCTGGTCCAACATTCCTTGACTCAAAATTTAGAAGAGCAAAAGTAAGAAAATAAATGGAAAAATGACAGAATGTCAGCAATGGGGCATAAGTATTAAATGTAAAGGGAATGAGCGGAAAACGGGGCTCGAACCCGCCACCTACGGCTTGGGAAGCCGTCGCTCTGCCAAATGAGCTATTTCCGCTTATAACTGGCTTAATCCCAGGGAACTAAACCAGTCGCAATATAAATATTTTCATCCAACCAAACTAAGCCGTCTGCAACTTCTTCATCACCCAGCTATCCTTCACCGGGATCAGCCATTGCCTTTCCATCTCTTCTTTGGTAAGCACGGTGTTGTTCAGGTACAGGGTTTCTTCATTAATGAAGCCTTTTTCAAAGGCGTAAGCTATCTGCGCCAGGGGCAGCAGCTGGATCTTGTCATTTACCATAAAACCCAGCAGCAGGCGGTCAAAAAGATTCACCTCATACTGTCTTTCAATGCTTTTGATAATACGAACGGAACTATCTGTGCTGCAACCGCTTACGCCGGTTGCGCTTTCGTCTGCCATCACCACGATCACCTGGTTGAACAACAGTGTTGCCCAGCCTTGTACCCGGTCGCCGTGCGACAGCCACTGGCTGGCAAACTGGTGCAGCTGCTCGTTGATCTCAAGGGTTTCCCGCTCATTGAACGGGCGGTTAGACTGATATATCCATACCCGTGACGTAGGAGAGAAGTCCGCAGGTAATAATTGTTTTACTTCTTGTGTCATCATACCGCAAAATTACAACATTCACATTAATCGCCCAGCTGCCTGGCAATGATCTCGGCAATGTCCAGCACCTGTACGCTTTCTTCCTTGCCTTCTTCCTTTACACCGTCTGTAAGCATGGTCATACAGAAGGGACAATTGGCCGCAATCACAGATGCACCGGTGGCCACCGCTTCGCGGCCGCGTTCAAAGTTAACGCGGGTAGTACCTTTTTCCTCTTCCTTGAACATTTGCGCGCCGCCCGCACCACAGCACAATCCTTTGCTGCGGCAGCGTTTCATTTCTACCAGCTCGGCATCCAGTGCTTCCAGCACTTTACGGGGCGCTTCATATATATTATTGGCCCTGCCCAGGTAGCAGGAATCATGATAGGTGATCTTCTTTCCTTTAAAGCTGCCGCCTTCCAGCAGTCGTATCTTTCCTTCATCTATCAGTTGCTGGAGAAAAGTAGTATGATGTATTACTTCATAATTACCGCCCAGTTCCGGGTATTCGTTACGGATAATATTAAAGCAGTGCGGACAGGCAGTAACGATCTTTTTTACGCCATAGCCGTTCAGCACCTGGATATTATTCTGCGCCATCATCTGGAAAATAAACTCATTACCAGCTCTGCGCGCAGGATCTCCCGTGCAGCTTTCTTCCTTGCCCAGTATGGCAAAGCGGATCCCTGCTTTATCCAGTATAGTGGCAAATGCTTTGGTGATCTTTTGTGCCCGCTGATCAAAGCTGCCAGCGCAGCCCACCCAGAAGAGGATTTCCGGCGTTTCAGACGCTGCGGCGTAGTCTGCTATGGTCCTTATATTCATGTCTTTTTAAGTTTGTAGTAGGCAGTTGGCAGTGGGCAGTCTTAGTTGGATAGTCGTTAGTCTGCCGGATGCAAGCCGCCGTAGAATGTGTTTTATGGTTTGGGTTGATATTTTTCAGGAAATGTTTTCATGTGGTGCAATAATTTACCGATTTCAAACATCTGCTGTGTACAATGTTCGTATTCTTCTTTATTCAGGTAATTGCAGCTTAGTGCAAAGTCTAGCCAGGTTTGCGTTTCTGTACTCTCCATATCTGCATCAGATAGCTTGGCAGTGAAATGTGCGTGATATTGCCTTTTCCGGTAGGCCTCCGCAAGATTAGCACAAACTGCCCTTGACGAACGTCTTATCTGGTCAGTCAGACTGTATCGTTCTTCTGTGGGAAACTTCTTTGTTGCTTGAAATATCCTCATAGCTACATCAAACGCCTTTTTATAAACAATTAAATCTTTGTGGGAACCCATGGATGAAATATTTAAACTATTTGACTATCAAATTAATGACTATCTCCTCATCAATAACTGCCCACTGCTAACTGCCCACTGCCCACTGGTCTCTGTCGTCAGGAGAGAACTTCCACGGCGCCATATTATTCTCAATATTGCTGAACATCATATTCCATTCGGCCGGCGCGCTGGATTCCTCCATTACCAAATGTCTGCGCAGTTGCAGGATGATATGCAGGGGATTGATAGCTACCGGGCATTCCTGCACACAGGCGTTGCACGAAGTGCAGGCCCGCAGCTCTTCTTCAGAGATATAATCGCGCAGCAAAGCTTTACCGTCATCCTGGAAACTACCGTTCTTGCTGATGTTACGGCCTATTTCCTCTGCCCGGTCGCGGGTATCCATCATGATCTTGCGGGGAGAGAGCTTCTTGCCCGTGATATTCGCCGGACAAGCAGCCGTACAGCGTCCGCACTCCGTGCAGCTGTAAGCATCCAGCAGGTTCTTCCAGGTAAGATCGGGCACGTCTTTGGCGCCAAACTTAGGCACGGTATCAGACGGCGGTTCACTGGCGGCCAGTTCAGGCTGCAGCATCAGCTGTACTTCTTTTTGTACGGCAGGCATGTTCTCCATCTTACCCTTGGGCCGTACATCCGTATAATAAGTGTTCGGGAAAGCCAGTACAATATGCAGGTGCTTGGAATAAGGCAGATAGTTCAGGAAAGCCAGCACCCCTAATATATGCAGCCACCAGCAGGTTCTTTCCAGGGCAACCAGGCCGCTGTTGGAAAGCCCGTCCAGCATGGGCGCCAGCATACCGGAGATCCAGAAATTACCCGTAGCAATATAATGCTCCGTACCACGTGATTGCAATACCTGGTCTGCCGAGTTCATGGTGAGGAACAACAGCATCAGCACAATCTCCGTAATCAATATATAATTGGCGTCAGAACGGGGCCAGCCGTCCAGGTCATGGCTCATAAAACGCCTTAGTTTCAGGATATTACGGCGAACAAGGAAGATCGCACAGCCGCCGAGCACCAATACAGCCAGTATCTCAAAACACCCTATCAGCACAGGATACAAGACGCCCAGCAGAGGCGTGAACAAGCGGTGCGTGCCCAATACCCCATCCAGGATGATCTCCAGGATCTCTAAGTTGATGATCAAGAAGCCCGCATATACGAAAAAATGCAGTACAGCTACCAGGGGCTTACGAAACATTTTTTGTTGACCGAAGGCCAGCAGCAATACATTCCGCCAGCGTTCGGCAGGCGTGCCATAGGGCGTGATATCCCGCCCCAGTAGTATATTCCGCCTGATCTCCTTAGCTTTCCGGGCAAATAGGTATACGGCTGCTACAAATGCAATGACAAATAAAAGCTGCTGTACAAAATGCATATATCAGATTTGGTACCAGCAATGTAAGTAAATTTTTGCATATGCTACGGACCATGGACTATGGACCATCGACTCAAAGAATTTACTACTTTTACAGCCTGTAAAGCTATCATATGGGTACTAAGAACGTGATCCTCACCGAAGATATCATACAAAAGAAGCTCAAGCGTATCGCTTATGAGATCTATGAGCATAACAGCGCAGAAACAGAATTGATATTGGTAGGCATATGGGACAGAGGCCTGATCCTCACGCATAAAATAGCCGCCATCCTGAAAGAGATCGCACCCTTCAACATCCGTATCACGGAGCTGCGGCTGGACAAACAGCATCCTTTAGAGATCAGCCTCTCCGAAACAATTGATATTACCGGTAAAGTAGTGATATTGATAGATGATGTGGCTAACTCCGGCAGGACCATGTTGTACGCCCTCAAACCCTTCCTGCAATACCTTCCTAAAAAGATACAGACAGCAGTCCTCGTAGACCGTAAACATAAATCCTTTCCTTTATCAGTAGATTTTGTGGGTTATTCCCTCGCTACCACCCTGCAGGAGATGGTGATGGTAGATGTGGAAGGGGAGGAAATACGCTCAGCGTATTTAGTTTGAGATTTGAAGTTTGATGTTTGAAGTTCAAAGCAATCAGCCTACCTAAAGGCGACTCGTTCTGAACCTCAAACATCCAACGAACCTCAAACCTCAAACCTCAAACTTATTTCAGTTTCATATCTTTAATTATCTGCTGTATCCTCGCATCCAGCTCTCCATTCACCTTATCAAAATCTTTCTTGTCCGCCAGCGGCAGCTGTACGCTGAAATAGAATTTGATCTTCGGTTCAGTACCGGAAGGACGGGCAGAGATCTTGCTGCCATCTTCCAGGATAAACTGCAATACATTGGAGCGCGGTAATGCGATCGGCTCGGTCTTGCCGCTGGTCAGATCTTTGGCCTGCTGCAGCTCATAATCATACAGCTTAACCACTTTGGAGCCGTTGATAGTAGTGGGAGGCGCTTCGCGATAGCCGCGCATCATCTCTGCGATCTCTTCGGCGCCCTTCATACCTTTCTTGGTGATAGAGATGAGCTGCTCTTTATAGAAACCGTATTTCACATAGATATCGATCAGCTGCTCGTATAATGAACGGCCTTCGTTACGGGCATAGGCAGCCATTTCAGAGATCATGGCTACGGATGCAACGGCGTCTTTATCGCGCACGTTATCACCGATCATATAACCGTAAGATTCTTCACCGCCGCAGATGAACTTTTCCTTTCCTTCTTTCAGGCGGATCATGTCAGCGATCCATTTGAAGCCGGTCAGCACATTATAGCAGTTCACCCCGTTCCTGGCGGCAAATACGTCGATCAGGTCGGAGGTTACGATGGTTTTACCTACATAATCGGTAGGCCCTGCCAGTCCCTTTTTCTTCCGGCCTTCTATAATATAATTGAACAGCAGCACGGCGGTCTGGTTACCATTCAGCAGGGTCCATTCTCCTTTGATGTCTTTCACCGCAATGCCTACACGATCCGCATCAGGGTCGGTTCCCAGCAGGAGAGCGGCATCCAGCTCTTTGGCTTTTTTAAGACCGATGCTCATGGCTTCAGACTCTTCGGGGTTGGGATACACCACGGTAGGGAAGTTACCATCAGGGGTAGCCTGTTCTTCCACTACATGCACATTGGTAAAGCCGAAGCGTTTCAGTATCTCGGGCACCAGGGTGATACCGGTACCGTGGATGGGGGTGTAAACGATCTTCATATCGTGCTGGGCAGCGATCACGTCGGGGTTGATAGACATCCCTTTCAGGATCTGCAGGTACGCTTCATCCTCGTTCTTCCCGATCAGGGTGATGTTAGCTTCGCCACCGCTCCATTTCACTTCATCTATTGTAGAGATCTTCTCTACTTCCCGGATCACATTTTTATCGTGCGGGGGCACCAGCTGTCCGCCGTCGTCCCAGTAAGCCTTATATCCATTATATTCCTTCGGGTTGTGGGAGGCCGTCAGCACGATACCGCCCTGGCATTTCAGGTGGCGGATGGTGAAAGACAGCTCCGGGGTAGGGCGGAGGCTCTCAAAAAGGAACACTTTAATACCATTGGCGGCCATTACATTGGCTGTCACTTCAGCAAAGAACCGGCTGTTGTTACGGCTGTCATGGGCGATGGCGATCTTTATTTCTCCGGAGAAAGCCTGTTTCAGGTAATTGGCAAAGCCCTGGGTGGCCATCCCTACGGTGTATTTGTTCATACGGTTGGTTCCTACCCCCATAATGCCGCGCAGACCACCGGTACCGAACTCCAGGTTACGGTAAAAGGCGTCGGCCAGCTCATCGGGATTGCCCTGCTTCAGTTTCTCTACGGCTGCCACTGTCTCCGCATCAAACCCACCATTCAGCCACTGCTTTACTTTGTTTTCAATAATAGTATCCATGGTCCTAAATTATTTGTGGTCAAATATAAAGAGTAAAAAACGTATTTCCTGTGGTCCCATCCTCCTAATGTTAGTAAAAACAAGTATTCCACATATCATTGAAAATTGGGGGTATTGGTTAATTTTGCGGCTATGAGGCGGTACGAAGATTCCTATAAACAAAAAGGATTACGCAAACAACTGGTAGATAGCATCCGGCAGAAAGGTATAACAGACGAAAATGTATTAGCGGCCATCAACAACATCCCAAGGCATTACTTCCTGGATACAGCTTTTGAGAGCATTGCTTATGAAGACAGGGCTTTCCCTATAGGAGAGGATCAGACAATATCCCAGCCCTATACGGTAGCCTATCAGACCCAGCTGCTCGAGGTAAAGCCTTTCGAAAAGATACTGGAAATAGGCACCGGCAGTGCCTACCAGGCTTGCGTACTGGGAGAGCTTAAAGCCAATGTTTTCACCATTGAACGGCAGAAAAAGCTGTTTGACCTGGTAAAGCAGTTCCCTTTTAAATCCCGTTACCCTACCATCCGTTTCTTCTATGGCGATGGTTACGAGGGCCTGCCCACCTTTGCCCCCTTCGATAAGGTGCTGGTCACCGCCGCCGCCCCCCAAATCCCTGAAAAATTGCTAAAACAAATGAAAATAGGGGGGATGATGGTCATCCCGGTTGGCGCCCAGGAGGTACAGCGCATGCTGCGTATCACCAAAAAAGGGGAAGACGACTACGAACAGGAAACTTTTGATAACTTCTCTTTTGTGCCGATGCTGGCGGGGAAGAGATCGTAAGTTGGCAATTGGCAGTGGGCAATTGGCAGTCAGTTCGTAAGTTTTAAAGTCACTCTCCCGACTGCCCACCGCCAATTGCCCACTGCCAACTATAATCTCTGATCTCCTCCCCTTATCGGCGCTCCCTCTTCCTCCTGGTCTCCGGTGTGCCTTTTCTTTTTGAACATATTCGGGTCCATCTTGCCAAAACGGTAGCGGAGGTTCAGCCGGATAAACCGCGTAGTGCGTTTCCGGTCATAATCCTGTATAAAAGCATCCGTTTCATAATGCTGGCTGAACTGCTGGGTGTTCAGCACGTCGGAGATATTCAGGGATACTGCCAGGGCATTATTCTTCAGCATTTCCTTGCGGATGCCCAGGTCCATGCCGTTCATGGCCTTGGCAGTGCCCTGCGGCAATACCCTCGGAGAGCGGTAATGGCCCTGCAGCTGTATATTGAATCTGGCCGGTAAACGCAGATTGCTGTTCACATTGAGGCCATAGGTCAGGTATTCATTGGAAAGACTGGCGATATTATCCGGGCCGGTCAGGCGGCTGTATTCCACATTCAGGTTGCTGGTCACATCCCACCAGCGGAAGATATGCAGCTGGTAGGTAAAGTTGCCGCCCCAGTCCTGGTCGGTAGCCAGGTTCATGGGTTTGGTGGTGGTAACGCCGGTAGTGGTATCCAGGGTGCTGATACGGTCAATATCGTCATTGGCCTGGGAATAATAGACGCCGCCGTTCAGGAAGTCCCTGGAATCCGGGAAATACCGCGAATAGTTCATCTCGAACTTATGGGTAATGGAAGGCTGCAGGTCCGGGTTGCCCATTCTCAGGTTCTGCGGATCTGAGTTATTGGTGTAAGGCAGCAGATCATCAAAACCGGGCCGGTCTACACGGGTCGCATAGTTAAATATCAGGCTCTGGTTCTCGTTATGAGGCAGGTTATATTTCAGGAACACGCTGGGGAAAACATTGAAGAATTTGTTGTCCACAGAAGTGTCCCGGGTGAAAGAATATCCTTTCAGATGCGCCTGTTCCGCTCTTACACCCACCTGGTAGCCCAGGTTGCCGAAAGCCCCGGCCAGGTTTACATAAGCAGCGTAGATGTCTTGTTTATATTCGTAGGTATTGGACAGCTCATTGCTCTTTTCATACGACTGTGTGTCCCAGTTATAGAGGGATGCAATATAATCGTTCTCGTTCTTTTGCGAGGTGCCCTTAAAGCCTGCTTCCAGCTTTCCCTTTTCTCCCAGCGGCGTAGTGTAATCTGTCTGCATGTTCCAGAACTGGTTCTGGCTGCGCCCTGTATTATGCTGCTGATCCGGATTGTCTGCACTGCTGCCCGGTTTTTCATACAGCGTATAGTACTGGCTGTTATTATTACCCTTGTTATTGCTGTAGCTGATGTAGGCCGTCAGCTCCTCGTTCTGCTTGTTGGTGGTATGACGGAAATGGAGATTGGTATTGTTATTCGGACTGTAATAATTACTGCTGTTATTACGGTTGCCGGAGCGGAGCACCTGCCGCTCAGCATCCAGGTAGTTCAGCAGGATATGATTTTCATTGTCGCCGTTGCTGAAGTTGATGCCTTCAGAAATAGTGATGGTATTATGTTCACTGAGATAATAGTCGAAGCCGAGTCTTCCGCCATGAGAGCCGTCGCCGTTGCGACTTTGATTCACCTGTGTGAAGTAAGAGGTATTAGAGCTATCCGGCACCAGGTTCTGACGGTTGCTGAATCCGCTGCCTGCCTGTGTGCCATAGCGTCCGTAGTAGCTGGTGAAGAAGTTGAACCTGCGCAGGCGAAGGCTGGCATTAACGCTGCCGTTCACCTGGCCGCGGGTGGCTACGCCGCCGTTCAGCATTACATTATAGCCGATAGCTTTATCTTTTTTCAGCACGATGTTGATGATACCGCCGCCGCCCTGTGCTTCAAACTTGGCGGAAGGGTTGTTGATCACTTCCACACGGTCGATGGTTTCTGCGGGGATCATCTGCAGGGCTGTTTTAGCATCGCCAAAAGGAGAGGGCTTGCCGTCTACATAAATGGTGACGCTTTTACCACGTAGCGATATATTGTCATCGATGTCCACTTCTACACTGGGAATATTTTTCAGTATATCCGTTCCCGTTCCTCCGTCTGCTGTTACCAGGCTGCCGGCGTCAAACACTTGCCGGTCTATCTGCATGGAAAAGGCAGGTTTCTCCGCTTTTACTTCAACAGTAGATAATACTTTACCTCCGGCATGCATGCGGAGCGCGCCTATTGCCACAGAAGGTTTGCCCGCCGTTACACTCAGGTCTTTTTCCATTTTATCATAGCCCATGAAAGTAATGCGGAGCACGTAATTGCCAGGCTTTACTGCATCAAAATTGAAGTTGCCGTTGGCGGCGGTATACATGCCATATGCTACGCTGGAATCGGGTTTGTGAAGCAAAACAACGGATGCAAATTCTACCGGCTTGTTGGTAGCAGCATCTACTGCCTTGCCGGAAATCCTGGTTGAGTTGGTATTGCCGCTCTGCGCTATACCGTAATAGCTACAGCATAGCAATGAGCAAACAAACAATAAGCGCCTGTTCATGGTTAGTGGAATAATAGCATTGATCTGGTCGTAAAATTATTGAAGAAGGGCTTAAACAAAATCGATTTATGATAAACGGTAGAAACCAGTTGGCAGTTTGCAATTTGCAGTGGGCAGTCAGTTGTTTAGTCTTTTAGGTAATTAAAAAACCGGCTCCATCGGAGCCGGCCTGTATATTGGTTGATGAGAGAAGAAGCATCATTCAAAACTACGTCCTTGTCGCTTCCATGACTGCCCACTGCAAACTGCCCACTGCCTACTGATTCATATCACTCTGCATGTTCTGCATGTTCTCCCTTTCAGTCTTCAAATTCTTGCGCTTAAATATCTGCGCATCGAATTTACCGAAGCGATAAGTGAAAGTGAGGCGCAGTATGCGCGATTCACGCTTACGGATGTAGTCTTGCACAAACGCAGGCGCTGCCTGGTTCAGCTCATACTGACGCGTGTTGAACACATCAGAAACAGCCAGTGTAAGCGAAGCCATTTTGTTCTTTAGGAAATCTTTTTTCAGACCGGCATCCACGCTGCTCATGCCTTTGATAGTGCCTTGTGCAGAAACGGGTACCATCCCGAATCCGCCTCCGCCACCACCGCCGCGGCCACCACCACCGCCACCGCCGCCGGACGGCAGTGCGATCGTAGGCGCCTGGTAGTTGCCGCTGATCTGCAGGGTGAAATTAGCCGGCAGTTTCAGTTCTGAATTGATCTTGGCCATCCAGCTGAAATTGCTGTTCTTATAATCTTTCTTGTCCTGTGTATAGCTCAGCTCTGCCTGGTATAGATTCACGTTGGTGGTGAGGTCCCAGATCTTGAAGAAAGTATTCTTCAGCGTAAGCTCGGCGCCGTAGTTGTTGTTTTTATTTGCATTTGTAAAGCTGGTGAGCAGGGTATCGGTACCGATCGGTGTGCTGATCGCAGAGATCAGGTTATTGGTGTTGCGATAGTACACGGTACCCAGGAAATTGGCGGTCTTCCAGTTCTTTACATAAGACAGTTCTACACTGTTGGTATATTCCGGGCGCAGGTTCGGGTTACCCTCACGCTGATTGAGCGGATCGCTATAGTCGCGGAAGGGTATCAGCTGGAAGAAGTTCGGCCGGGTTACGCGACGGGAGTAATTCAGCTGTAGTTCCTGGTCGTTCTTCATCTTCTGCGACAGATACACGCTGGGGAAGAAACCGGGCGTAGCCCTGGTAGGCTTGAATTTCATGCCTTCGCTCGGGATCTCACCGGAGTATACATATTGCTCTACACGTAAACCTGCCTGGTAGCCGAAGTTACCTTTTGTGCCCGCGTAGTTCACGTATCCTGCATAGATCTGTTCCTTGTATTTATAATCGTTGGAAAGCAGGTTGTTGAAATGGAAATCGCCGGTAATAGTGTCCTGGTCGTACACGTTATACACGCTGGTATAATTACGCAGCGTGGTCTTCAGGCCCGCTTCCAGTTTACCGTTCTTACCGATAGGATCGGTATAGTCGGTCTGGATGGTAATGAAGGTAGTGTGGCCATCAGAGTTGTTGGTCTGGTAAGTGGCCTGGCCGGGAGGTCCGCTGTTGATACTTATTGGCTGGCTCAGGAAGCTGCCGTTACGGTTGTTATTGCTGCGGTTATAGTTAAAGTCTGCGGTCCATTCACGGTTAGGCTCTGCAAAGGTATGCTTGAAGCCCAGCTGGCTGGTATAGTTCCGGAACCCGAACTGGTTGTTGTTAATACGGGAGCTCATGGAATCGCCTTTGTTAAAGGTGCTAAGCAGGTCTTCGTAGTTCCTGAACTTGCCGTCTACGATGTTCTGTGATACAGAGATGGTGTTACGGTTATCCAGGTAGTAATCCAGGCCGATGCGCCCAAACTGGAAGCGGGGAGAGGTCCGGCTGTCGCTTTCCTGGTGAAGGCTGCTGGTGCCGCTGCCGATGAAATTGGTACGGTCGGTGGTGCCATCGCCCCAGAAACGCTGTGAGTTCATCATGTAATTGGCGAAGAAGTTCACTTTACCCTGGCGGATGTTGATATTGCCACCGCCGTTGTATTTATCGCCTGTGCCCACGCCCGCCATCAACATACCGTTGATACCGGCTCTCTTGTTCTTTTTAAGTACGATGTTGATAATGCCCGACATCCCTTCCGCATCATATTTGGCCGAAGGGTTGGTGATGAGCTCTACGCTCTCGATCGCGTCTGCGGGTATCTGGTCAAGGGTGAGGGTAGAGGGCTTACCGTCTACAAAGATGTTAGGTGAAGCGTTCCGGACGGTTACGTTACCGTCGATGTCTACGTTCACCGCGGGTACGTTCTTCAGTACGTCCTGTGCGGTACCGCCCACGCTGGTAAGGTTGCGGTCTACATTGAACACCTTTTTATCGATGCCCATCTGGAAGGCGCTTTTCTCTCCGGTCACTTCTACGGTGGCCAGCATTTTCGCATCTGGTTTAAAGCGGATGTTGCCGAGGTCCTGGTCAAAGGTTTGCGGACTGATAGCGACCTTTTTGTAGATGGTTTCGTATCCCATAAAGGAGATACGCATATTGAAGGTGCCCAGCGGAAGGCTTTCCAGGCTGAACTCACCGTTCTCTTTCGTCAGCATGCCGGTCACCACGCTGGAATCGCGCAGTTTCAGCAGGGCTACCGAAGCGTAAGGTACAGGCTTTTTAGTATTGGCATCCACCAGTTTACCGTAGACATGTCCTATCTGCGGCATGTTCTGGCGTTGTCCGTTAGGGGCGGCGCCCCGTCCGCCGGCGCCACCGGCAGGTATAGCAGGTATCTGGGCATGCAGGGAGGCTATTCCAAGGAGAACAGCGACCATGGTTAAGTACCATTTTTTCATCATCTATCGTATGCTTTTATTCGTTGGTCTTTGTAAAAGGGGATTTGTTACACTGCACACGGCGTCATACCCGAAATCCGGAGGCAAAATTACGGGCATTCCGTATGAGTGGCAGGGTAATATGACGAATGGGCCTTTTAGCCCGGGGAAGTCATAAAAAATGGCGGTAAAAGGTCTTAACAGTAATTAACAGATTAGAAAGGATGCGTCATCAGCAGCTGGATGATACCGATAACAAAGCCCAGTACGCCGCCGATGATCTCTACAAAGCGGAATTCTTTAGACATGATCCCGTTCAGGATCTGTTCCAGCTTATCAGAGGAGAACGCGCTTACTTTTTCGGTTACGATGCGTTCCAGGTCCAGGTCTTCCTTGGTGTTCTGCAGGTATTTGTCGATCATGATAGGGAAGAGGTTATCCAGTTCTACTACCAGTACATCTTTGATCTGTTTGATGGTGCTGTCGCCGATGAACATGGATAAAACCGGCATGGCATCCGGCAGTTTCACCCGTAGGAAATGCTCCAGGTGATCTTCTACCAGGGGGATGATGCTTTTAACCTTTTGCGGGTCGGTCAGCTTCTGGCGGATGTCATCGAAGGACAGCAGTTCGTCTGCTACCAGCTTACCCAGTTTTTCAGCAAATTGCCGTTGCCTTTTGGGGAAGATACCCTGCAGCGTCATAAAGCCGAGGTTCTTCGGTTCCCGTGGGTGAAACAGCATCTTAATGGCAATCCAGTTGGTGAACCATCCTATAAAAGCTGAGATAAAGGGTATCAGGTATATCGACATCTTGGCCAGGCTTGTTTTTTGAGAGGGCAAAGAAAGCAAAAAAAAACGGGATAACTTTTTTTCTGTTATCATTTGGAAATTGCATTTGAATTATCTTATCTTTGCAATCCCGAAAAAGGGAGTACTGATAAAAAAGTGCTGAAAATGGTGGCCATAGCTCAGTTGGTTAGAGCATCAGATTGTGGTTCTGAGGGTCGTGGGTTCGAGCCCCATTGGCCACCCAAAAATGAAAACTCCGAAAGGGCTTCTTGAGAAAGAAGCCCTTTTTTTATTTATTGCATTACCACCTTCTCTTTAGCCTTTTGGATATAATCGGGTATTTTTATGGCCTTTAACCTGTCTAATTGGGCATAATTGGGTATCTTTATAGCTACTATGCTCAGTATATCACAAATTGTTATTACATCTGAGATCCTGACACTCGTTGCCGAAATCGACGAATTTAAAGGTGCCTGGCAGGCCTTAGGCCAGCTGGCGCCAGATCGCCTTTATAGCTTGAAACGGGTGGCAACCATTGAAAGCATTGGCTCATCTACCCGTATTGAAGGCGCCAAATTGAGCGACAAAGAAGTTGAAATCCTACTAAGCAATCTCTCCATACAACAACTAGACTCCCGCGATGAAGAGGAAGTGGCAGGTTATGCTGCTGTCATGAACATGATCTTTGAAAGTTATCCCGATATTACCCCAACCGAAAACCACATTAAACAATTACACCGCGACCTGCTGAAATTTAGTAGTAAGGATGACTGGCATCGTGGCAATTATAAGAAATCTGCAAATCATATAGAAGCATTCGATCAGCAGGGACAAAGCTTGGGGATCGTATTTGAAACAGCCACACCTTTTGATACACCTTTGCAGATGGAAGAATTAGTTAGTTGGATGAGCAGGGCTTTCGAAGGAAAAGAGCTTCACCCGCTGCTAATTGTTGCCATTTTCACTGTCGTATTTTTGGCTATCCACCCGTTCCAGGACGGGAACGGCCGCCTGAGCCGCGTGCTCACCACGCTGTTACTGTTGAGGGCCGGTTATGCCTATGTGCCCTATAGCTCTTTAGAAGCGGTCATTGAGCAAAGCAAGGACGCCTGCTATCTTGCCTTAAGGAAAACACAAAACGCATTAAAAACAGATACGCCGGACTGGCGGCCATGGCTGTTATTTTTCCTTCGGGCTTTACAGCAACAAAAGAATCGTTTGAAAATAAAAATTGAGCGGGAAAGGATATTACTCGCGCAATTACCCGAACTATCATTGAAGATATTGGAGCTGGCAAAATCACGCGGAAGAGTTTCAATCAGCGAAATCGTTATTCTGACAGACGCTAAACGTAATACGATAAAACGGCATCTGGAAAATCTTGTCGATGCGAAGCATTTACAGCGGCATGGAGCTGGAAGAGGCACGTGGTATTCCATTTAAACACTGCTTTGTTATATACTGTTAAGTCTAAATTGCAATTCCCCCAATTCCCCTTATTTTTACCTCAACCCAATTCCGATACCCATGAAAAGATGGTTCCTCCTCTTACTGTTCGTCATCCCCGTTTCTACCTATGCACAAGAGTATGTTCCATGGCTCTACCCTTTGTTGGATAATGAAAATAACGACAACGGCAGGGGCTTTAGCATCGGCCTTCACAGCGCCGCCGTGGCCGAAATCGACGCCAGCGTCCGTTGGAAGGAACACCGCCTTCATCTCGGCCTGACAGTAGGCTGGTCCAGCCCCTATGAAGACAGGGTCTCTGAATTGATCACCAACAACAGCCGTGTGCGGCTTGACAAAACCGGCTACTTCCTCAGAACCGGCGATATCGGCTATAGCCGCTTTCTCACAGAACGGATCAACATCAAAATGGACCTCTCTATCGGCAGCAAAACCCATTTCACCAACTATTCAGAAGAAGGGGAGGACGGAAGGATCCATTACAGCTACATCCACGGCAACCGTTTCGTAATAGGCGGCGGCATCTACTTCGGCTACTGCATCACCAGGCTCATTGAAGTATACGCAGGCTATTCCTCCTTACGCGAAGCTGGCGGGGGCATCAGATTTAATCTTTAAGGTTCCCCGATTAATTGATTTAGATCAAGTGCTATAATCCGGAGTTCCCATAACTTTATATAAAAGTATTGTTATGGCGCTTCAAACTGGTGTCCTCAAATTCACCGGCAGAATGGACAACGTCATCGGCTACCGCAGAAATGGTAAATATTTCCTCCGTAGCATGCCGGACAAAGTACGACAGACAGCTCCCACCCGCCGGGCTGCCCGTCACTTCGGTATTGCCAGCCGGAAAGGAAAGCTCGTACGCAAAGCTGTCCGCCCTTACCTGGATATGCGCTACGACGGCACCCTGGTAAACCGTCTCAACAAACTCTTCATCCAGGCCGGCCGTGATAATTTCCCAAACCTCCGGGGCTTCCACTTCAACAAACACACAGGCATTGAAAAGCTCTTTGTTGACCAGCCCATATTCACAACAAACGGCACCTTACACATCCCTGCGCAGGAGCTCCTGCCGCAAGGCAACAATACCCACATAGAGCTCCGCCTCATCGCCACCCGCATCAGCTTCGCTGAAAACCGGGTGATCAGCACCGATGTCTCCACCGCTATCATTGAACTCAACGACGATAAACCCTTCAATGGCATAGCCATGAACATCCCAATTGAAGGGGAGGGCACACTCATGGTTGTACTGCAATACCGCTCCTGCAAAATGTCCATGGGCCAACTCTATCCCTCCGGCGACCGCCGCTACATGGCCGCCGATGTGATCAGCATCACCGTACCTGCAGAGGACCTTACAGCAACAGCCTTCCTAAAAGCGACACGTAAACGTTTTGCCTTTTGTAAATCTTCTTCCTCGTCATCGCAAACGAAAGGTCAAATGGGTCTTCCTCCTTCGTCATTGCGAAGCCTGTCCCGACGAAGTCGGGAGGCCGACGGCCCAGCGTAAAGCCGGTCCGAAGCAATCTCCTCCGGGTCTTCAATCGCACTAAAGAACACCTCCCCACGCCCCGGGCGCCCAGCTCGCGGAAAACCTATACCCTCAATTCCCCCAATCCACCCTTTCCCCTCTGCCAAACCAGTTTTCCACCCTTCGCCCAGTCCTTTACCCCGAACTTCCAACCTTCAACGAACCTCAAACCTCAAACTTCAGACCTCAAACTTGCCCCATTTCATCCCCAGCTCAAATCCCGATCAACTCCACCTCACCTCCATGAAGCCCTCTGTTACACTGGCCTCACACATAAGGCTTACACCTCGCATACTCCCCGTAATAGTAATGTCCAAGCTTAGTGAACATGCTGTTCTTTCCTTGTAAGTGTGCTGTCACCACTTACTGATATCCATCTCCCCCCGCCACCTCCTTCGCACAAAAACCTCCTTTTCTTAATACATAATTTCCTATTTTGTATCGTACTCAAGCATCATCTAAACTACGCTTACGCTTATGGGAAATCAACCGTCTGCCTGGCGCCGGATCATGAACCGGTTGCGGGCTGCCATCACCTTTATCACGCCCGGCCAGGCCACTTTAAAAGCCAGCGGGATCGGTATACTGCTCGCCACCTTATTGTTTTTCACCTACACGATGGCAGACCTCTTCCTGTCAAAAGGGATCGGCTTCGGCTACTACCTGCTCACCTTACTGGTACGCGCCATTCCCGCCCTGCTGATAGCTGCCCTGATCGCCTGGGTAGCCCTCCTGGTAGGCAGAACGCCGCGCTATTTCCGGATCGGCGTTGCCTTCGCTTTCTTCTGTATTTTCTATTTCTTCCGCCTGCGCGATCTCAGCTACTGGCTGGCAGGTTTCCTGGTGCTCTTCCCTGCGCTCATCTTCGGAACAATATCCTGCTGGAGACGTCGCCATGAAGTACAATGGACCCGGCCTAAGCAGATCATGACCGGGATCCTGTTTGTCATCGGCTTAGGCGGCGCTATCACCGGACTGTATTTCTTCTTTTATCCCGGCAGCCCGGTTCCGCCAATAACGAACTATAAAATGCAGGCCCAATTGCCTGATACGATCACTGCCGGTGATCCTTCCCGCCCCGGCAGCTATAAGGTTGATTTCCTTAGCTACGGATCAGGGAACGATAAGCGCCGTCCCATGTATAATCAATCCGTAAAGATTAAAACGCCCACAGTAGACGCTTCATCATTGCTCAAATCCTGGAGCGGCGTATATGGTAATCTTCGCAGCTGGTACTTCGGCTTTGGTCCTGATAAGCTTCCCCTGAACGCCATGGTATGGTACCCGCAAAACCTGCAGGGACCTGCCCCGCTGGTGCTGGTCGTACATGGTAACCACCTGGCGCAGGACTGGTCAGAGAAAGGGTATGACTACCTCGCCGAGCTCCTCGCCAGCAGGGGATACATCGTGGCTTCTGTAGATGAGAATTTCCTGAACACCAGCTTTACAGATATGCCCTGGGGCGGACTAAAAAGCGAGAACGGGGTCCGTGGCTGGTTCATGCTCAAACACCTCGAGCTCTGGAGAAAATGGAACCAGGAACCCGGTAATCCCTTCTATCATAAAATAGACATGGATCACATCGCCCTGATGGGCCATTCACGGGGCGGCGAAGCCATGTCCCACGCGGCATTATTCAATACCTTACCCGCCCATCCGGATGATGCCAATGAAGTCTTTCACTTTAATTTCAACATTAAAGCCTACATCGCCATCGCCCCGGTAGATGGCCAATACAAGCCCGCCGGTATCCTGGCGCCGTTGAAAGATATCAACTACTTTACCATCCACGGCACGCATGATATGGATATGCAGTCCTACGGCGGCTTAAGTCCCATGTACCGCATTGAATATTCGCCTTCGTATAATGGTTGTAAAGCAGGCCTTTACGTGCATCACGCCAACCACGGCCAGTTCAACACATCCTGGGGAAAATATGATCAAAGTAGTCCCTACGGTAACCTGTACAACTTCACCAACCTGATGCCTGCTGCAGATCAGCAGCAGATCGCCAAGGTGTACATCAGCGCCTTCCTGGATCTGCATCTGAAAGGAGTGGAAGCTTATAAACCGCTGTTCATCGACTACCGTTCCGGCCGTCAATGGTTGCCTAAACAGATCTACTTCAACCAGTTTGAGAACAGCCCGGCTGCATTCATTGCCCGTTACGAAGAAGACCTGAACCTGCAAACCGCTACCATGCCTGGTGTACGGATCACTACAGATCACCTGAGCGTTTGGCGCGAAGCACTGCATAAACTGATGTGGGGCGATCATATTACCCGTTCTGCTTTCATCGGATGGGACAGACAAGGAGTTGACACCATCCCTGCTAATTATACCTTTACCTTACCAGACAGCAGCAGCCTGCAGCTGGAAGGTAAATCACTTTTCTTCAGCCTGGCAGAAAGCGATGAAAGTGCCGCCCATGTGGTGAAAGGAGAGAAGGCTAAGAAAGAAGAGAAACCAAAGGATAAAACAGAAAAAACAGCGATTGATTTTACTATAGAATTGATCGATCAGCAAGGTACTCACATTCGCTTTCCCTTAAGCGAATGCGCACCCTTACAACCGCAGATCAAGAAAAAATTGACCAAGTTCGCATTCCTAAACCAGTATGATGACGCAGAAACTATCCCGGATCTGTTCTACTTTAACCTGGATAAGCTGCAACAGCAGCATCCTGAGTTTGCGATGAACAAGCTGCACAGCATCCGGTTGGTGTTTGATAAATCGCCGTCAGGTGTGATTATTTTGGATGATCTCGGGTTTAGCGATCTAAGTAAATAAAATTGGCAGTTTGCAGTGGGCAAGCGACTGCGTACTGCCCACTGCAGACTGCCAACTATTTTTTCAGCTTCCCCGTTTGTCTGTCTAAAACAAAATCCTTCCAGCCTCCCGGAGGATCCCATTCACCGCTTCCATGGATTTCATGATCCATGAAATGATCAATGATTACACCGTCTAGTCCCACCGGTTCAGACTCCCATAAAATGACGGCTTCTTTGGTAATACAATAAGCCTGCTCTGAATCAGTTACATAAAAAACATCCTGATCAAAATACAAGTGTCCAAAATATCCATCCATCTGGAGCGTGAGCAGGTGCTTATTGGCAGATAGGTCGAAAAGGTAAAAATGCTGTTGGTATCCTACCGCAAGCAGATGGCCAATTAGCATTGCCTGTTTAAATGGCAGACCATCATATTGATGGTTTATTTCAAACAAAGCCGCATCGTATATCGTTCCGGAAGGCTTTAAGTAAGTTTTGCCCTCCCATTTTAATGAGCCTTCTCCGGAAATTAATATGGGCACACCGGAAAAGTCAGCCGGTAAATCGTTTATGAATGTGAACGTGTAATTCATATGTTTTTTATCTGCGCGTATAATACTCCCAAACAAACCTTCCAATGTCCGAAATGATCTTTTCATTCCTCTCCATATCCTCCGCCGAATTAGACACAAACACACTGATCGCATAATGCTTCCCATCAGGCAGGGTCACAATCCCGATATCATTCACCGCTGCCGTGATCCCTTGTTGATTCGTATCAGAAGTTCCCGTTTTATGCGCTACCACTGTCCCTTCCGGCAATTGTCCTTTGATCCGTTTTTTACCTGTCGGTGTTTCCACCATCATCCCCCACAGCAATGCCGTGCTTTGCTGAGATAACAGCTTTTTATCGTAAAACATTTTCAGCAGCTCCGTCGCTGATTTCGGCGTTGTCCAGTTCCTGAACTGTACATCCCAGGCCTGATGCATCTCATGCTCATTAGCCACTATAGCAATATCTTTTACGCCATTCCTTACAAGATAATCATTCACCACTTTCGGCCCGCCCATCAATCGCAGCAAAATATCACACCCGATATTATCACTTTCAGACACCGTATACCGCAACACCTCCTTTAATGTAAGCGTCGTCCCCTTTGGGAATTTCTCGCGTATCGGGCTCCAGGTATTCAGCGGCAATTCATCTTTTCTGACCTTTATCTGCTGATCCAGGCGCAGCTTTCCTTTATCCACCTCCGCCAGTACTGCCAACGCAATATGGAACTTGAAAACGCTCTGCATAGGGAAATGATCATCCCCCTTAACACTCACAGCATAATGATCTTCCATACCCAACACGGAAACCCCAATAGTGGCTTTTTTGCCGGCGGTATATTGTTCAATCTGTTGCTGCAGCGGGTCTGTCTGTGCATAAGTGATCCGGGATAAACCGAGTAGCAGCAATACTACGGGAGAGTATATTTTCAGCATATTTCTTTTATCTGCAACGAAAATAAAGTTTTTCTGTTAACTAATTATTTTAGTACATTAGCTAAAAATATTAGTAATTTTATGGCGGTCGAGCTGGAAGAGGTAAGATTGGGCAATTATTTCGCCATGGGACGGCAAGTGATCCGGATCACGGAGCAGCATTACCCGATGCTGCCTACCTTATGCCAACAATTACAGCCCCTGCGTATCCAGTCTACCCGCTTAACCAAGCTGGGTTTTAACCTGGTGCGCGGCGGGGATTTTAACAACTGGACAAGAGGGCATAACGGTATGCCCGTGTTCCTGAAAGCAGCATCTGCCAACCGTTGGATACTGCAATTCTCAGGCTATGATAAAGTGCGCTTTATTGAATACATACATCAGCTGCAGAATATCTGGTTCTGGCTCTTTACAGAGCCTTTACTGCGAAGGGAAGACAATAGGAAACAGGAAGCGCCGGGAGGGTGAATGATCACGGTAAAGGCCTGTTTACACCTGCACCGTCTCTCTTTCTTCCGTATCCATTTGGGAGCCCATTTCCTTGCGTATCCAGATCATGGCAGCGGGATTACTGCCTAATTGGGAACAGATCCGGTTCAGCGCGCCAAATTCAGGAGCGCTCAGGTATTGCTGGTAATCATCCAGGGTCTGCGCCTTGCTTTCCAGGTTAATGTCGTAGATCTTTGCTACGATGCCTTCAGGGATGTTGAAGATGTTTACCAGTTCGTCCGGACTGGCATAATTCAGTATCCTGCCAGTACAGATCTTATAGCAGGGAACATGCGGACTGAAAGGATATTGCGCACAATTGCAGTTTGTCATATGGTGGTTTTGGCGTTAAAGATCCAGAGTAAAAGAAAGCAGACCATCCAAAGCGAAAAGACGATCACGCCAGCTATAAACCAGCTGATCTGGCGGTTGAAACAGATGTTCGCCTGCTCAGCAGTTTTATCAATAAATTCCTTTGACACAAACAGGCTGGCCAAATAACTGCGCGTTACCTTTTGTCCCCAGTAAACAGAGAGGCAAAGCAGCAGCCAGCCCAGGATGTAGAGAAAGTAGATCCATTTAAAACAGCCGTCTATCTTCAGGTAATCCTTATCAAGAATAGCCAGCAGGGATCCGCCAATGATCAGCAGCGACCAGCCCGTGATCCGGTTTGACTCTTCATTCACCGTCTTTAACGCATTTTCGCCATTCACCGGCGGGGTAGGAGGAGGCGTAAACTGCTCTACCAGTGTAGCTCTTTTAGGATTTGCCCTGGCAAGCAATGCCGCCAGCATTTTCTTCCAGTTTTTTGGCAGGGGGCTAGCCATGTAAGATGAATTTTTTCTTTGAGTAGGGACTGGGATCGACAATACTTCATTCATATAAATGTAACGTTTTTTCCTTATAAATCGGGCTGCCAAAATTTCTGCCCTTTCCGCAATAGATAAGGCTTTAGCGCTTGTTATTTCTCCCGGAAATTCCTATATTTGCATCTCGCAAAACCTACTTACTAGCTCGGCGAATCAGCTGGGCTTTTCTATTATTGGTTTGATTATCAAGGGGATAAGACTATACCGTATCTATATGCTTCCCTGACCATACTACTACTTACTAGCCCATCATTTGATACACCCGTATTAAACGGACATCTATTGTTTGATTACAAATACCATAAGTATTTGATTATTTATTATTTGAACAGATAAAATAAATTAATAACTAATATATGGATCAGCTAAAACTGAAATTGCAGGAATATTTCCAGCGTTACCGGCAATTGGATCAACGGGTGAAGCCCGGAAAGGAAGAGGTGGGAGACATGGAGAATGACATCCTTTCACAGTTTGGGTTGCCAGCCTCCAAACGCTTTGTGCAGATATTACATGATTTTGTAAATCATGCACAGGTAAACGACCATCTGTTAGAGTACGTAAGCAAAAAGCTGCGTTCGGCAGCCCGGACTTACCTGTTGTCACCGGTAATGTCTGATGTGGATCTGCTGAACCATGCACGCGACCAGAAACGCAGTGCCTACGACCTGTTGCCGGAACTGGGCTATCCTACCCATGAATACGCCATATTCATGGTGGCAGAGCTGCTGTACCGCCGCAATATGACTAGCATAGACGTATTGGACGAACTCAGAAAAGTGCAGCAGCATGACAGCTGGAACGAACTGCTGCTGCTCAGCAAGATCAGCAATCACAACACAAACGAACTGTACATAAAAATGAAAAAGTACGGACTGCGCTTCCTGGATGATTTCATCCAGTTCAGCCACCGCCAGGACGCTTCCAAAGCCCCGGCCAAAAGGGCTACTCCCGCAGAAGAAGGATACAAGCCCAACTATAGCACCATCAGCAAAATGCAGGTGGAAGACATCGTGTTCGATGAGCACGGCGTTCCCTGCCTCTACGGCAAGATCAGGTCCGGTAACCGCTATACCCGCCTGAGCATCGGCATGGAATTCTCCGAACTGAACCAGGTACTGATGAGCAGCGGCGAAATGGGCATTGAGATCAGCAACTTTATCAAGAAGAAGCTGAACGCCCCCGGAGCAGAAAAAGCACTCGTGATCGATATCCGCACTGAATTTGGTAAAATGCTGAAGCTGGAAAACTGCTTCCTGGAAGTATATAAACCCCAGCACCGTGAAGGACAGGATTGGATAGAAGATAAAGAGAACTTCTATTTCGTGGAAAAGATCCTTACCAAGAAGGAATTCGACAAACGCTCTAAAGAAGTGGAAACCAAAGAAAAGATCCAGGAATGCCTGGAGATCATCGGCGGCTCTTACCTTGCTTACCAGCGCCTCCGCCGTTTAGGCATTACCGATGAAGAAGCCAAGCTGAGAGCAGGCCTGCAGGATGAACTGCTGTTCAAACTGTCTACCTACCTGCACAAGCTGAAAGACTAAGTCAACTCTCATGGTCTTATATGTATAAGGGGTACCATCGCTGGTACCCCTTTTTTTGCGCCCTGATTGTTGATAATGCTCCCCCTCCCATTTCCGGGACGAGTAACTATGCTGCGAAAACTTATGGCTTATTTTTTCAATCAAGCGACAATAGGCTTGTTAAATTTGCTTACCCTTTCGGTTTTTACAAACATAGGATATAAAATTTCCCGATTGGTTAATCTGACGTTAACCGAATTGAAAAATTAGTTGGCAGTATGCAGTAGGCAATTGGCAGTCAGGAACAGCCGTTTCATCGAGACTGCCCACTGCCGACCGCCCACTGCCAACTTTTTTTTCCATCCCCCGAAGGTTCCCTCCCAAAACGTCGTCCAATAAAGTAACAATGTTCAATTCATGATCCAATGATACAACGCATCATCTTACTGTCCTTCTGGTTATTGGCCGCCGTGCCCGCACTGTGGGCGCAAGACCTCTCACTAAAAGGTGTATTACAAGATAAAAAGGAAAAATTCCCGCTGCCCGGCGCTACGGTAAAGCTTATATCCCTGTCTGATTCCACGAAGGTATCAGGCGGCGTTACCGATGCCAACGGCGTTTTCAATATCCAGCATTTACAAGCGCAAAGCTACCGGATGAGCATTTCCTTCCTGGGCTATAAAGATGTTACCCGCACCATTCGCCTGAGCGGCTCCAGCCAGGATGCAGGCACCATCTTCCTGGAAACCGGCGCTACCCGCCTGAAAGGCGTAACAGTAGAAGGACAGGTGCCTCCCGTTCAGCAAAAGGGAGATACCCTGTCTTACAACGCAAGCTCTTACAAAACCAATCCCGACGCTACCGCCGAAGACCTGGTAAAGAAAATGCCCGGCATCACCGTAGAAAGCGGTACCGTAAAAGCACAAGGGGAAGATGTGAAGAAAGTGCTCCTCGATGGTAAGGAATATTTTGGAGAAGATGCCACCCTGGCCCTCCGCAACCTGCCCTCCGAAGTGATAGACAAGATAGAAGTGTTTGACCGCCTGAGCGATCAGGCCCAGTTCACCGGCTTTGACGATGGCAATTCTTACAAGACCATCAACATCGTAACGCGGGGGAATATACGAAACTCACAATTCGGAAAGCTCTTTGCAGGATATGGCACCGACGACCGTTATATGGCCGGCGGTAACGTGAGCCTCTTTAATGGAGACCGCCGTATTTCCATCATCGGCTTATCCAACAATATTAACCAGCAGAACTTCGCTACACAAGACTTGCTCGGCGTAGTAAGCAACGCCAGCGGTAACCGCGGCGGCGGTGGTGGTGGAGGAGGCCGTGGTGGTGGCGGTGGAGGTAACCGTGGCGGTGGAGCAGGCGGTTTTGGCGGCGGCGGTAATGCAGGTAATTTCCTCGTAGGTCAGCAGGATGGTATTACCAAGACCACTTCCTTCGGTATCAATTTCTCCGATGTATGGGGAAAGAAAGTAACCGTGAACGGCAGCTACTTCTTTAACCGTACCAACAACACGAACGATCAGTTCACTAACCGGGAAACCTTTCTGACCGCAGATTCCAGCCAGTTCTATAACGAGCACCAGCAAACCAGTAATACCAACTATAACCATCGTATTAACCTGCGTATCGAGTATAAGATAGACTCGTCCAACATGCTGATCTTTACACCCGGTATCAGCTTCCAGAAATACGATGCCTTTTCGCAGACCAATGGCCTGAACTCCTATGCAGACAGCAACCTGATAAGCCGTTCAGACAACCAGCAGATCAGCCAGACCTCCGGCTACAGCACCAGTAACGGGATCCTGTTCCGCCACGCTTTCCCTAAAAGGGGAAGGACGATCTCCCTGGGCCTGAATATCGGTGGCAATGATAAAGACGGGGAACGCAACCAGCAGGCTTTCAATACCTACTATAAAGGACAGGCAGGTGTGAACGACAGTATCCGCCAGCAGTCCAATCCCAAGACAGATGGATTCCAGGTCTCCGCCAATATCGCCTATACAGAACCGGTAGGCAAAAGCGGACAGCTGCAATTGAACTATAATCCATCCTGGTCAAAGAACAGCGCTGATCAGCAAACCTTCCACTACGATGAGTTCACCGGTAAGTATGTGCTACCCGATACCAGCTTGTCTAACGTGTTCGATAATACCTACAAGGCACAGAATGCAGGCCTTACTTACCGTTACGGCAACCGTGACAAGATGTTGTCATTAGGTTTATCATACCAGTACTCAGAGCTGAACAGCGACCAGGTATTCCCGCTAACCACTAAGGTGAGAAGAACTTTCAGTAACCTGCTGCCTAATGCCATGCTGCGTTACAAGCTCTCGCAGAATAGTAACATCCGTGTGTTCTACCGGGCTAATACCACGCAGCCTTCTATCGGTCAGCTGCAGAATGTGATCAATAACAGTGATCCGCTGTTCATCTCTACCGGTAACCCGGACCTTGCACAGCAGTACACCCACCAGATCATCACCCGCTATAGCTACACGCAGCCGCAGAAAGGGCTGAGCTTTTTTGCCAACATCTTCCTGCAGAAAACACAGGACTATGTGAGCAATGCTACCTATATCGCTTCCAAAGATTCCGTGTTAACGCCTACGGTTACACTCTATAAGGGATCACAGCTGTCCAAACCCGTGAACCTCGATGGCTACTACAGTGCCCGCTCTTTCATGACCTTCGGTATGCCGCTGCGTTTCATCAAGACCAACCTGAACCTGAATGCAGGCTTCACCTGGACGCGCACTCCGGGGATCATCAACAATATTGAGAACCTGGCCAACAGCTATAACTATAACCTGGGCGCCGTGCTGTCCAGCAATATCAGCGAATACGTGGATTTCACCCTTTCTTATTCCGCTAATTTCAATGATCTGAAGAACAGCATACAACCCACATTGAATAACAGGTACGTTTCCCAGGCCGCCGGACTGCGGCTTAACCTGCTGTCAAAGAACGGATGGGTGTTCTCCAACGATCTCACCAGCCAGATGTACAGCGGCCTCACAGACGGTTTCAACCAGCAATACTGGCTCTGGAACGTAAGCGCAGGTAAGAAATTCCTGAAAGGTCAGCGCGGCGAGCTGAAGCTCACCATCTTTGATCTCCTGGATCAGAACCGCAGCATTACCCGCACCACTGCCGCCAACTATGTAGAAGACGTGCAGACACAGGTGCTCAAACAGTACTTTATGGTTACATTTACCTATAAGATCAGGAACTTCAAAACCAGCAAGGCAAGCACCCAGCCGGAACAGGATCCTGAAATGAGACGCAGGCCCGATGGTATGTTCCGCCAGCGTGGGGATGGCCCCCCGATGGGACAACCCATGGGCAATGGCGGCGGAGGACCTGCAATACCTTTTTAGTTTGAGGACATTCCCATCCCCGTCATTGCGGGGCGTCGGGAAGAAACGGACACCTCCTCCCCGTCATTGTGAGGAGCCGCGGGGGAAAAAGGGAGGGCGGCGAAGCAATCTCTTAGCACAATCTCCGCGAAGATTATGTTAGAAGATTGTGCTAAGAGATTGCTTCGGCCCGGCTCTTCACAAGGCTCTCGGGGCCTCGCAATGACGATGGCTGAAGACCCTTGCTTCGCTGCCCTCAAACCAACAACATTTATGACAGACAACAACTATATTAAATTTTGAACAGATCCACTGATTTAACGGAAGCGCTGAAAAGAGGTGAAGAAGCCGCTTTCAGGGAGTTGGTGGAAACCTGGAAGGATATGGTCTACAACACCGTGCTGGGCATCATCCAGCACGAAGCGGATGCAGAAGATGTAACGCAGGAAGTATTTGTGCAGGTATACCAGTCCATCGGAACCTTCAGGGGAGATGCAAAGCTTTCCACCTGGCTGTACCGTATTGCAGTGACCAAAGCACTGGATCATGTGAAGAAGAAGAGCCGGAAAAAGCGATGGGGCCTGATCTCCAGCCTCTTCGGCGACAGGCAGGAGGAGCTGGCTTTACCCGATTTTCATCACCCCGGCGTATTGCTGGACAATAAAGAAAGAGCCGCCATACTGTTCAAAGCACTGGAACAGCTGCCCGACAGACAAAAGGCGGTCTTTGTGCTGCACAAACTGGAAGGCCTGCCCGCAAAAGAGATCGGCGAAGTGATGAACATGAGCGAGGCTACCATAGAAGGCCTGATGTACCGGGCCCGCAACAACCTCCGCAAACTGCTCGAGAAATATTATTCTGATAAATAGCGAAGGTTTTTATAGAAAAGGACGTCTAATTAAATAGCAAGTAAACAGTAAACCGTGAAGAATAAGGAACATGAAATAGAAAAAGTGCTGAACAGCCTGGATGGCGCCAGCAGGGCAGGGGCAGGAGATTTCTTCTTTACCCGTTTGCAGGCCCGCTTGCAACAGAAAGGCAGTAATGCATGGGAGCGTGCCACCGGTTGGATAGCACGCCCTTCAGTGGCCATTATCGGGCTTTTACTGATCCTGGTGGTGAACGGTATCATCGTATTGCGGCAGATCAAACAGGAAAAGTCTGTTGCTGAACAGTCCTCCGTGCAGGCCTTTGCAGAGGAATATCCCCTGCAGGCAGAGACGGCGGCAATTTATGACATTGACGATAAAACAGCGTTATAATGGCTATAGCTAAGAACAAAGTATTGCTGATCATTGTAGGTGTGCTGTTAGTAGTGAACCTCGGCGTACTGCTGCTGTTCGTGAACATGAAGCAGACCGGACGCCCGGGCGGCCGCAGCTGGGGCAGACAGGGCATGGCAGAGGTATTGGAGAAGAAAGCTGGCTTCAGCAAACAGCAGCTGCAGGCCTACCAGGATCTGCGGAACCAGCACTGGAAGAAAATGAAACCGCTGCTGGCAGATATGCGCAGTGCAAGAGACAGCTTTTACAAACTGCTCTACGTACCCGAAGTAACAGATTCCGCACTGTCGCACGCGGCAGACGTAATAGCCCGGCGGCAAAAGGCCATTGACCTGCAAACGTTCCGGCACTTTCAGCAGGTGCGCAATCTCTGCGATGATACCCAACGACCCAAGCTGGACTCTTTGATACATCAGTTCATGTCTAAGACGGGCGCCCCTTTCCGGCGCGACAATCTCCGTGACCGGAAAGAGCGGCCTTAAGATAGGTTACACATTTCGCGTCATTTTTAAACTAAAAGTTGATTATTTATGAAGAACAGGATTTTGTTAGTACTGGCCTTAATATTCGCAGGCCACATGACCATTAATGCACAAGGTTTTCAACGCCGCACTGTTGAAGAAAGAGTGAAGATGACCGTTGATAAATTATCTCCGGAACTTTCCCTCAAAGACGACCAGAAGACTAAACTGAGCGACGCCTATACGGAGTTTTACAAAGGAATGGATAAGCTACGTGAAGATGCCCGTGCGGGCGGCGGCCGTCCTGACAGGGATGCTTTCAAAAAGCTGTCCGATGAGCGCGACACCAAGGTAAAAGGTTTCCTGAGTGATGACCAGTACAAAAAGTACACGGAAACGCTGGAGAATATGAAGAAAGAGCGCGCAGCGGGCAGACAGCGTGGAGGCGGCTTTAGAAGATAGTTTAGTTAGTGTTTACGATGACGGATGATCGGCTGCTTCGGTGGCCGGTCATTTCGTTTTTTAGGGCTACTCTTCCACCTTATAATGCTGCTTCAGCAAATACACATATGGCCCGAACATATGGTGTACAAATATATTCTTCCCGTCAAACGGAAACCGCTCATCATAGCCCGGTGCAGGCGCCAGTATCACCGGGCTGCCCGCAGGCATATAATTATGGCTGTTTACAAACCCGGGCATTACATATCCCGGAATTGCCTTCCGTACCCGCTTATAGGCCAGTTTTCCCAGCACCCGTTGCATACGCTTGCTGGCCCTCCTGGTAGACCCGTCCAGTCGTCCATACAGGTGGTTGATCACTAAACGGGCTAATAAGGCTTGTTTATGGGTTCTTTTCCTTACATCCTGGAAAGGGTTCACTTCAGGGAAATCGCTCGTTCTTTGCACGGAAAAGGGCGTTTGCGGTACCCAGTCGCGGGTGTTCACCACCCGGAAGGCCCATCCGTCCCTGGTTATAAAGTCGAAATCATAGGCATAGTTCAGGTTGCCCGGCTTGGGCGCCGCACTGCAATAGGTCTTTATAACAAGATCTTTCGGAAAGTCCGGGTCATCCAGGTATTGCAGGTAGGAGCGGAGCAGGAAGGCAATAGCTCCGCCCTGGCTATGCCCCATAATGATAAAGGAGCGGATGCCCTTTTGATAGAGCGCCTTGATCCGGGGAACAATGTCCGGGGCGATAGCCGCCAGTCCCAGGGTCCAGCCTGCGTGCACATAGGCAAGGCTGTCGGCAGCCAGCTTATAGCGAAAAACGGTACTGTCATTCAGGCGTAGCTCGCCACGGGCAGGGATCATCCCTGCATAGAAGTTTTCCAGCCATGATTCGGGCCTCGGCACCGTACCGCGGATACTGATCACCGCCGTTTGCTGGTCCCAGAGCCAGAGGTCCCAGCGGTTCATCAGCCCTGTTACCGGAGAGCGGTAGATCAGCTCACAGTTCCGCGGCCTGGGCACCACCACCCGGGTCCAGGGGGTATCTGCCTGGTAGGCGGAAATCCTCAGCAGCTGCTCATATTCATTGGGGTTAAACCCTGGCCGCAGCTCCTGCGCCCCTGCCTGCAGGCAGATAAGTAAACATCCGGCTATTAGATAACGCCATGCCATCATACAATTATAACAATTTCACAGCGGCATCCTCCCAGTCCAGTATCCGGTCATAACCCTGTACATGCACATTATGATGACCATTGAACAGGTAGGGCTTGCCTTTGAAATAGGTGAAATTCCGTGTGAGGTCGTCTATCATGATATCGGTTTGTACAATGCTCTTGTCGCCGCAAAGGCAGAATTGCCGCCATGTCAGGAAAGGAAAATGCTCGTTCAGCCACTCTATCTTATCCTTCAGGGAATTGGGGAATTCCATAGCGGCAGATACGATGTACAGCCGGTATTTCTTGTTCAGCTCTTCCAGTACCCGTTGCGCATTCGGGAATACAGCCAGGTCCCGGAAAAAGCCCGGCGTATTCAGATACTCCAGCACTTTGCCTTTATGGTCGATGGGTAATGCTTCGGACAAGGTCTTACCCCAGAGCTCTTCCTCGGAGAATACCCTGCCATAATCGCGGTAATACCATTCCCTCGCTTTCGTGATAGGGTCTGCGATGGTTTCGTCCATGTCGATTGCTATAGAAAGCCTTGAGTCCTTAGTCATTGGTTGTCTTTGTTGGTTAATACACCTGCTCCGCTCTTCCCACTGTTCCATCATCTCCAATACCTTCCACGATCACACGGAAATGCCTGGTAAAATCATTATTGAAGAACATGATCTTGGCAGTACGTGTTTCCGGATCTACCATCAGGTTCGGGTTCCAGTACAGTGTCATACGCTTGTCGGGCAGGGAATGCACTTCTTTATGCACGTTATAGTCAGGCGAATAGAATTCTTTCACCACGGTATACCCCGGTTTTTTGTACAGCTCAAAACCTTTCATGCTGTCATCCCCGCCTTCGCTGCCTTTCTTGGTATACACGGCAATGGCGCCATTGGCGCCGCCGCCAAAGCCGCCCATGAACGGAGGACGGAATACTTTCACCATGGCGATATCAGACACGGCCACACTGCTCAGCATACTGGCGTCGGATGGCATCTCGTTCAGATACAGCGACGGACGCCCTCCACGCCATTGCAGGGAAGGATCGTTCAGGTTGCCCGTGATCTGCAGGCCAGCCACCCTGGATTGCAGGTACTGGAAGATGTTCATGTAGCTGTTATTCTCCTTGGTAAGGTCGAAAGTATAACCATCGCCTCCTGCAAACAGGCCGGTGGCATAGCGCTTGTCCAGTGTTTCCTCCTTCGCGATCTTACGTTCGGTAATGTTTACTTCCTTCAGGAACACCATCCGGCTGTTGATAGAGCGGTTCACACGGTTCCCCTCATAGGCGGTGGTCAGGTAGTTTTTCAGCGTATTGGCGTCAATAGGCGGTGGCAGCTTGAAAGGATAAGACATCGTCACCGGCGCCACATTCTCAAAGAAATGGGTATTGAATTTCACCGTTACGTCTTTCCATCGCTTCTGCTGATCATTGCCCTGGTAATATACCAGCGCCGTATCCATCAATACCAGGTTAGGCACAGAAAACTCGCCCATGGCATTGGTAGGAGCAGACATAATGGTGGTGGAGCTGTCTATCGGCTGTTTGATAATAAAGTCCACTTTGCCGTTCATCAGCTGGAAACGGCCGCCATTGGTAAAGGCAGTGCCCTTGAGCAGGATGCCTTGTTCATAGGGGAAACGGGTATCCGGATACTCTTTTTTCAGGATCTTTTCCCAGCTGAAACGGCGCCAGCCGTTGGTCATCATCACCAGGTCCAGCGCATCCAGCCTTGCTTTGGCAGTGTCCTGCAGGTACCAGGCCGGGTTATGGATATAGCCTTTCAGGTCTGAGGTCAGTAACAGGTTAGACACGATATTGTCCTCATCCGGGTCTTTCACCACCAGGTCGGCATCCGTTACAGATACAGACAGGATAGTGGCCAGGCTATCCGGCACCTTCAGCATGATCGTATTTTTAGAACGCTCTTCGGTGTTAATGGAGGCGGCCTCTTCCAGTTGCAGGGGCAGCAGGTCGTTCTTACGGAGGAACACCAGCCTTTCTGCGAGGGGTACGCCGGCTTTGCTGAACAGCGTAAGCTGCATAATGCTGCTGGGCATGTTCTGGGTAGGCACAAAGCCGCTGATACGGCCTTCAGACACCTTCAAAGGAGCTTTGTACACCAGCTGCTGGCCTATCTGGCCAATGATCAGGAGGTCGTTATAGGCAGTATCATCGGCATTGGCGATGAGCGCCTGGTAAAACACGCGCAGGCCGCGGTTATATACTTTCAGGCCTACACCGGTGGCCTTGGCGTTCGGCAGGGTGAATTCCTTTTGCTGGCCGTTGGCAGCTTTCACCGTGGCTTTATAGGTATCGCCGGTGGCAGGTTTCAGCTCAAAGGAGCCCATCCCGTCGTGCGTTACTTTAATGACAGCTACCTGCTGGCCTTTACTGTTCTTCACACTACCGTCAACGCCTATTGGAAAGCCAGACTGGTCAATGGCTTTGAATGCTACCAGGTTATTCTGCCCGGCGATCATATCGCCGCCTTCAGGGAAGAACTGCACGGAAAAGGCGGTGCTGGTTACGGTATCCCGCGGCCCCGGACTATTACGCTTAGCCGGGTCCAGCACTTCTATGGTACGGTTATAGAGAAAGCTGTGATCAAAGTTCAGCATCCAGGAAGTATAGGCCCGTATCTGGTACATACCGGGTTTCATGGTCTCCGGCAGACTGATATTTCCCGGTGCGCCGGCATTGGAAGCCGCGAACAGCTTCTTTTGTAATACGGCGCCACTGCGGTCTATCAGTTCCACATACAGGTTGGTGGCCCTGGTATCGGGCAGGCCCTGCAGGGTAATATAAGCCTTGAACCAGATGGTCTCGCCGGAAGCATAGTAATCTTTGTCCAGGTGCAGGTACACTTTCTGCTGAGGGTAACGGCCCGCAAATTCTTCCAGGGCCTGCACGATCTTATCGTCCCAGTCTTCAACAGGCGGAATGAACTTGAAAGCGCTTACGAACATCAGTATCAGTATACAGGCAGGGATCCACCACTGCAAACGCAACTGCTTAATAACGGTGCGTAGGTGTTGCATGAAAAAATATTTAATACACGATTATAGAAAAAATACGCTGCACAATTTAGTACAATATAAGAATACAACAGGTTTACTTATTATTGCAGGCCATAAACAGGTTTTAAGATAATTTTAAGAGAGTGGCAAAAAAGAGATTGATCGTGATAGGCGGCGGCGCTGCCGGCTTCTTTTGTGCAGTGAATGCGGCCCGTCTGGATCCGCAGCTGGACGTACTGCTGCTGGAGAAAACAGGCAAGCTGCTGTCAAAGGTAAAGGTCTCCGGCGGAGGGCGTTGCAACGTAACCCATGCCGCGCCGGATATCGCTTATATGGCCCGCCATTATCCCCGCGGGCAAAATTTCGTGAAGAAAGCCTTCGGCCATTTCTTCGTGCCCGACACCATTGACTGGTTCCGGGAGAGGGGCGTGACCCTGAAGACTGAGGCCGATGGGCGCATGTTCCCGGTAACAGACAGCTCCCAGACCATTATCGACTGCCTCTTGCGCGAAGCAGACCAGCATCACGTAAAAATAGCCGTACAAACGGAGGTAAGCTCCATAACGCGTACCGCCAACGGCACCTGGCAGCTGGGCCTGCAGAACGGACAGCAGCTGGAAGCTGAGTATCTCTGTATCGCCGCAGGCGGCTATGCCCAGGCGGAGAAGTTCAGCTGGCTAAAGGCCACCGGCCACCAGGTAGCCGCCCCGGCGCCTTCCCTGTTTACTTTCAATACCCCCGGCCACCCTATTACCGCCCTGATGGGGGTAAGCGTGCCCGGGGCACAGGTAAAGATAGCCGGCGCCAAACTACAGGAACTGGGGCCCGTGCTCATTACCCACTGGGGCCTGAGCGGCCCTGCGGTGCTGCGGCTCTCCGCCTGGGGCGCCCGTGAGCTGCAGCAGCTGCAATACCGGTTTACCGCCCTGGTAAACTGGGTGCCCGGTTTCCATGAGAACTCCATGCGCGAAGAGCTGCAAGGGCTCCGCTTTTCAATAGGTAAGCAAAAGATCTACCAGAAGAATCCCTTTGAGCTGCCCCAGCGCTTATGGCAGTTTCTCTTACAACAGGCTGGAATACACGAAGAAACCCGCTGGGCCGATCTGCCTTCAAAAGAACAGCAGCTCCTGGTAAAACAGCTGGTAGCCATGGAATTGGCCGTTCAGGGTAAAACCACTTTTAAGGAAGAATTTGTGACCTGCGGAGGCATACAGCTTTCCGAAATAAACCCCGCCACGATGGAAAGCAGGATAGCGCCGGGTCTTTATTTTGCAGGAGAAGTGATGGATGTGGATGGCATCACGGGAGGATTTAACTTCCAGCACGCCTGGACCAGCGGCTGGATAGCGGCGAAGACAATTGCCGGTCAATAGATCGTAAGCTGTCAGTGATTGAAGCGAATGCCTGTCCAAATTATTTAATCCCTGTCGTTTAAAAGCTTCCTTTCAAGTATGTTACAATTCAGTTCAATCACTGACTACTTACGACGGGCACAAAAGTAGTAGCTGCACTTCTATTGTCCTAAGCAATATTATTTATAGGGCTATAGATAAACCTTATAGGCGGTGAATACCAGGCGCATAGTCCGTTTCCAGGGCTTTCAGTATCTGCTGGAAATGAGCTGGTTCTCCCAGGAAGTCTATTTTGGTGGTGTCTATCATCAGCGTCCGTACGGAATGCTGTTTCAGGTATTGGATGTACATATTGTGCACCCGCTGCAGGTAAGCATCTTCTATCTGTTGTTCGTAAGAACGGTTGCGCTTTTTGATGTTCTTTTGCAGCTGCGGTACCGGTGCATTCAAAAAGATCAGCAGGTCGGGCTGTACCAGCTGCGGGTTAATGATCTCAAACAGTTTCTGGTACAGGTTATATTCATCTTCCGATAAGTTGATCTTGGCAAACAGCAGGCTTTTCACAAACAGGTAATCCGATATCACCACATCTGTAAACAGGTCCTGCGTCTGCAGCATATCTTTCAGCTGTTTATAGCGCTCGGCCATAAAGAACAGCTCCAGCGGAAAAGCATATTGCTGCGGCTTTTCATAGAATTTAGGCAGAAAGGGATTGTCCGCAAATTCTTCCAGTATCAGCTTCGCATGATAATGTTCGGCCAGCATGTGTGCCAGCGTGGTTTTCCCGGCTCCTATATTTCCTTCTATCGTGATAAATCGGTAATTCATTGACCTGCTTTATATTCCTTAACGGGTAACTCATCTTTACATGTTGCCAGCAGCGTGCGTATGTCCTGCTGCAGTACCGGATGTATCAGCTCAGGCAGGATCTCATTCAATGGCGCCAGTACAAAACGTCTGTTCTGCATACGCGGATGTGGCACTTTCAGTTCGGGCAGCGAGATCACTTCGTCGTTATAGAAGATAATGTCGATATCTATCACCCGGGCCCCCCATTTTTCCTGGCGTACACGTCCGATAGTCCGTTCAATGTTCATCAGGGTGTGCAGCAGGTCCAGCGGCGCCAGGCTGGTTTCGATCTGAAGCGCCTGGTTCAGGTAATCAGGCTGTTGTACATTACCCCAGGGAGCGGTCTCATAAAGCGCCGATGCCTTTAGCACCTTACCGGCCTGCTGATGAATGGATTGCACCGCCAGCTGCAGGTTCGCTGTACGGTTACCTAAATTGCCACCTATAAGTAATATTGCTGTATTCATGTATATTTACCGGCGCAAAAGTACCCATATTCCTTATTTTTGAAAAAAAAGTTGGTTTACGGCTACTGTAACGAATTCGCGCAATGGTAGACTAACAGACCCATAAACAGATCCTTTTTTATGCGTAGCTTTCTTAAGATCTTTCTGGCTTCTTTCCTGGCTTTTATCGTATTCTCTGGCCTCTGCCTGTTTATAGTGCTGATTATCATCGGCAAGGCTTTAGCCCCGGAAAAAGTCGTGATCAATCCCAATGCCATACTGGTGGTGGAAACCAGCCAGCCCTACGGCGAACAGCGGATTGCCAACCCGCTCAATACCCTGCTGAAAGGAAAATCCAGCGATATACCCGGCCTTTACGACGTAGTACGTTTGATCGCCTATGCCGCCAAAGATGACAATATCAAAGGCATTTACCTGAAAACAGACGGGAATCCCAACGGCTTTGCTACCAGCGAAGCGCTGCGTAACGCCTTACTGCAGTTCAGGAAATCCGGAAAATTCGTATATGCGTACGGGGAAGGTATCAGTCAGCAGGCCTATTACCTGGCTTCCACAGCCAACAAGATCTTCCTGCACCCGCAGGGCGGCCTTGATTTCGCCGGTTTCTCCACCCAGATCATGTACCTGAAAGGCACCCTGGAAAAGCTGGAGATCCAGCCGCAGATCTTCTATGACGGCAAGTTCAAAAGCGCTACCGAACCTTTCCGCGAAACCAAGATGACAGATGCCAACCGTATTCAGACCAGCGCCTACCTTGGCGACCTGTATGGGCATTACCTCACTAACATCAGCAAGGAACGCAACCTGGATACCGCTACCTTACACCGTTACGCCAACGACGGACTGATACAGCATCCGGAAGATGCCCTTAAATTGAAAATGGTAGACGGCCTGAAATACGACGACCAGGTAATGGACGAGTTCAGGAAAAAGCTCGGCATCAAGAAAGATGAAGAGCTGAACTTTGTTTCCCTCTCCAAATATGAAGACGCATCCACTGACTATAAAACCTCTTCCGGCGATAATAAGATCGCGGTATTATACGCCCAGGGCAGCATTGTAAGCAAAGGAGATAATGACGATCAGATGATCAGCAGCGAAGAATACCTGACACAGATCCGCAAGCTGCGTGAAGATAAAAGCATTAAAGCAGTAGTTTTCCGCGTAAACTCTCCCGGCGGCAGCGCCCTGGCCTCAGAAACCATCTGGCGTGAGCTGGAGCTGACTAAAAAGGTAAAACCGGTGATTGTGTCCATGGGTGACTATGCAGCCAGCGGCGGTTATTACATCTCCTGCATGGCAGACTCGATCTTTGCAGAGCCCAATACGCTTACCGGCTCCATCGGGGTATTTGCCGTACTGCCTAACCTGCAGGGATTCTTCAAGAACAAGCTGGGCATTACTTTCGATGGTGTGAAAACCGGACAGTATGCAGACCTTGGTACTGCCACCCGTCCGCTCACCCCTGTAGAGCAAAAGTTTATACAGAATGCAATAGACAGCATTTACAGCACCTTCAAATCCAGGGTGGTAGCCGGGCGTAAATTGCCTCAGGCCGTAGTAGACAGTATCGCACAGGGCCGTGTATGGAGCGGCGTACAGGCAAAACAGTTAGGCCTGGTAGACAGGCTGGGTGGACTGAACGAAGCCATCGCTTCCGCCGCTAAAATGGCGAAGGTATCCAGCTATCGCCTGCGGGAATATCCGGAGGTAAAAGAACCCCTGGAAAGACTGATGAGCAGCCTGGGCGATAAAACCGGCGCCAGTATGGTGAAGAAGGAACTGGGAGAACATTATACCATCTATCAGCAGGTAAAAAGACTGAAGGAAATGAGCGGTGAAGTACAGGCCCGCCTGCCCTTCGATCTGATTATCCGTTAACGTATAAGATTAAAATCTTCTTAAATCCCGGGGCTGTCCCCGGGATTTTTTTATGGAAATGGGTAAAACAATCTTAGTTTTACACGATTTTTTTTAAAGCAGATCATATTTATGGCGGTGCAGTACAGTCAGTGGAAGGCCATGCTGGCCATCACGAAGGCCAGTCTTCGGGCTATTCTCCGGAGCCCTTCCACGGTGGCGTTTACGCTTGGTTTTCCCTTAATATTTATTCTGGTGTTCGGATTTATCGGTCAAAGCACGGTAACGGTCAAAGCCGGTATAGCGCCGGGTACTGATACCTCCAGCTTTCTTTATAAAGAACTGGCAAAGGCCAAAAGCCTGAAGCTGGTAGATGAGTCGCCGGCCGAAATGGAAGACGACATGATCAAAGGCCGTATCACGGCCATCCTCCAGATCACCCAGAAGCCGGGAACAGGGCCTGCACCTGCTTATGATATAACGGTACGCTCCAGCACCGCGGGGGTCGACAAGATCCAGGTTTTTCAATCTATCCTCAAAGATGCATTGAACCGCATAGACGACCGCTTTTACCAGCGTCCATCCGTCGCACAATTGAACACAGTGGTAGTACCCGGCAGGGCTTATAAAACTATCGACTTCATACTGCCTGGTATGCTGGGCTTTTCCCTGTTAAGCGCCGCCGTATTCGGCACTGCTTTCCTGTTCTTCAGCCTCCGCCAGACACTGGTGCTGAAACGCTTCTTTGCCACTCCCGTCAGACGTACTTATATCATCCTCGGGGAGACTTTATCCCGCCTGATCTTCCAGCTTTTCGGCGCTATTGTGATCATCGGCCTCGGCCACCTGGCCTTTGGCTTTACGCTGGTGCATGGCTTTGCTACTTTCGTGGAGATGCTGATCCTGTCGCTCTTCGGACTGGTAGTATTCATGGGTTTCGGTTTCCTGGTAAGCAGTGTGGCCCGCAACGAAAGCACGATACCGCCCATCGCCAACGTGATCAGTATGCCGCAGTTCCTGCTGGCAGGCACTTTCTTCTCTGTAGATGCCCTGCCTAACTGGTTGCAGCCGGTTTGCCGCATGATGCCGCTTACTTACCTGAATGATGCTTTCCGTAAGGTGGCCTTCGAAGGGCTGCACCTGTGGAATGTAGGCCTTGAATTGGGTGTATTGACCCTTTGGGGCATTATCATCTACGCAGTGACCATCAAGGTCTTCAAGTGGGAATAAGCCCGTATGTCGTGTTTTTTTCTTAAATTGGCTATATGCAAGTCCTGTATGTCATTCTGGGCGCTCTGGCTATCCTGATTCTGGGCCTCTTTGTATTTTCCCTTTACCTGCCTTCCCGTTTAAAGATCGAAAGATCACTATTAATTGAAGCAAGGCCGGAAGTGGTTTTCCGTGAGGTAAACACCCTTCGCAACTGGGAAAGATGGTCGCCCTGGCATCAGCTGGATCCTGCCTTGAAGCTCGTTTACGGAGAAAAGGAAAGCGGGGCGGGAGGCGGCTACAGCTGGGAAAGCAAAAAAAGAAATGTAGGACGCGGCAGCCTGAGTATTACAGAGTCGCGCCCCTACGAATATATATCCATTAGCATCAATTTTACAGATCACGGCACCAGCAAGGGGCATTTCCGCTTTGAGCCGGTAGGAGAGCACACCCGGGTAATATGGGTGATGGAAATGACCGTCGGACAAAACCCTGCCAGCAAGGTGATTGGCTTAATGATGAACAAATGGATAGGCCGTGATTTTGAACGCGGTTTACAACAGCTGGCCGTTGCAGCATCCAATGCTTCGTCTGTTATCTTTTAAGGGCCTACCGCTTTTTCCTTTCTGCTTTCCGCTTTATCCTTAATTTAGCGAATGCGTTTTATCAAACTATTTGTGATCAGTATCCTTTTCTTTGCAGTACTGATCTTCCTGATCTCCTTGTTATTTCCCCCCAATGCGGTAGTAGACCGTTCAGGCGTTATTGAGGCGCCGGTGGAAACAGTATATGGTCAGATCAATGAACTGAGAACCTGGTCAGCATGGAACCCCTGGACCAAAGTGCAAGCTGCCAACTCCCTGCAGTTCTCTGATCCTTCCCATGGCGCCGGCGCCTGGTATAGCTGGGAAAATCCCCAGCAGCAGGCAGCATCCGGTAAGCTGACCATTCTGCGCAGCGATCCCACCAAAGGTGTGTATTATGACATGCATTTTAAAGACCTGAAACCGGTAGTCTCCGGACTTGAAATAAAGCCTACCAAAGATGGAAAAGGCACCGTAGTGCACTGGTACCTGAAAACAAGGCTCGGCTGGCTGCCCTGGTGGAAATTCCGCGGCTTTATGGCCGACAGGTTAATGGGCCCCCAGGTAGAACAGGGTTTGACTGAGCTGAAAGCACGGTGTGAAAAGAGATGAAATTTGTATGAGCGGTAAGCTGCATTCTCATGAATAGGCGTAATTTCCTTCACGTTTTAGCCATTAAATCAATACAGTCTATATGAAAAAGATCCTTTTAATGCTCACCATCCTGGCTACCACCGCCAGCATGGCATTTTCCCAGGCAGTTCAAAGCCCCCGGGTCACTGTTGAAGGAAAGAATGTAAAAGTAAGCTACGGGCAACCTTCCAAAAGGGGCCGTGTAATATTTGGCGGACTGGAATCTTACGGCAAGGTCTGGCGTACCGGGGCCAATGAGGCAACGGAGATCACTTTTGCCAAAGACGGTACTTTTGGCGGAAAGCCAGTGAAGGCAGGTACATACACATTATTCACAATCCCGGGCGAAAAAGAATGGTCTGTTATCCTCAACAGCGAGTTAAAGCAGTGGGGCGCTTACAAATACGACCAGATCAAAGACAAAGATGTACTGCAGGTAAAGGTACCGGCTCATACCATCAGCGGATCCCCGGTGGAAAAGCTGACAATTACCCTGCCTGAGAATAAGTTTGTGTTGGAATGGGATCAAACCAGAGTGGAAGTGCCGATGAAATTTTAACACATCTCCTTAATAATAAAAGTGCGGATGCCCGCTATCGGCACATCCGCACTTTTTCTTTTTAGGCATCAGCCTGCGAACTCCATAATGCTGGTATATATGCTGTCCAGCTGCTCATCCGTTATACAATAAGGCGGCAATATATACAAAGTGTTCCCCAATGGCCGCAACATGATCCTTCTTTCCCTGAAAAAGCGATGCAACCGATCCGCCAGCTGGTTGATATAGTTATCTTCCCCTTCCGTTACAATTTCAAATGCGATGATGGTACCTGTTAACCGTATATGCTTAACAGTTTTATAGGCTGACAGCTTTTCCGAAAACTGCTGATGCTGCCGGTTGATACGTTCCCGGTTTTCTTTACAGGCCGGGTCCAGGAACAGATCCAAACTAGCCAGTGCCACCGTACAAGCCAGTGGATTGGCAGTAAAGGAATGTCCGTGAAACAGCGTTTTCAGCTTGTCATTTGACAGGAAAGCATCGTAGATAGCAGCAGTGCAGGTAGTAATACCCAGGGCCATGCTGCCCCCTGTAAGGCCTTTGGAGAGGCAGACCATATCAGGAGGCGTTGTTACGTTCTCCATGGCAAAGTTCTTGCCCGTACGGCCAAAACCTGTCATGATCTCATCTGCGATCAGCAATATCTGTTGTTGCTGGCAGTATTGCAGCAATTGGTCCAGTGCGGCGGCATCATACATAAGCATGCCGCCGGCGCCTTGTATCAGTGGTTCAAAGATGATAGCGGCGATCGTATCCGGTCCCAGTTCCTGGATAGCAGCCTTCAGTTCCCCGATATTATCTGCAGAAGGTGTATCTATAAAATGCACCTCAAACAAAAGATCATTGAAGGGCGCGGTGAATACGCTTCTGCTGCTAACGCTCATCGCCCCGAAAGTATCTCCGTGATAAGAATGCTCAAAAGCAAGGATCTTATGCCGCCGGATGCCCTGGTTATGCCAGTACTGCAGCGCCATTTTGATGGCCACTTCCACGGCGGTAGACCCGTTATCAGAATAGAAGACCCGCTTTTGCTGCCCCGGTAATATTGGTAATAATCTTTCTGCCAGGTTAACGGCAGCCGGATGTGTGTATCCTGCAAATATGCAATGTTGTAGCTGCATGGCCTGCGCTGCCAGCTTTTCTGCAATGTAGGGATGTGCATGGCCGTGAATGTTCACCCACCAGCTGGAGGTCGCGTCCAGGTAGCTGTTACCGGCTTCGTCAAAAAGTAGTGCGCCTTCCCCGCGTACGATTCCTATTGGTGCCGGAGCTGTCTGCATCTGTGTATAAGGATGCCAGATCACCTGCAGATCGCGTTCACTTAATGTTTTAGACATGGGTGCAAAGCTAAATCCCAAATCCCAAAATGCAAACTATATCCCAGCCAGCTTTGATAATGTGCGGTAAAGCGAAGTAGCGTCGTAAGGTTTATGCAGGATAGCGCTCACCTGCAGGCGTTTCAGTTTTTCTTTCACCTCGGGTATCACATCTGCGGTCAATGCAATAATGAAAGCCTGCGGTTGCAGCTGGCGGATGAAGGGGATCGTATCATAGCCATCCATCTCCGGCATATGGAGGTCCAGTATGATGCCGTCAAAATGTTGCTGCTGCATCTTTTCTACGGCTTCTTTTCCATTGGTGGCCGTGACGGTAGCGGCGCCGGCGCGTTGCAGCTGAAAGCCCAGCACCATGGCGTTGATGGAATTATCTTCCACGATGAGCAGCTGTTTATGTTCCAGCCATTGCTGTAGTTGTTGTTGCTGCGCATGCGGACAGGGCTGCTGAACAGGAGGGAGGCGACTAAAGTTGATATTGAAACGGAAAGCAGTGCCCTGGCCAGGCTCACTTTCTATGCTGATATGGCTGTTGTGCAGTTCCACCAGGCTTTTTGTAATGGCCAGCCCTAAGCCAGTGCCGCCATGCTTGCGGGTAGTGGCGCTTTGTGCCTGTACAAAGCTTTCAAAGATCCTGGCCTGCATCTCTTTCTCAATGCCGATGCCGGTATCCCGTACGCAGAAGCTGACGGTGGCGTTGCTGCTGTCCTGGCTAATCAACTGTACTTCTATAAACACGCCGCCCCTTTGTGTGAATTTAATCGCGTTGTTGATCAGGTTGTTCAGGATCTGTCCCAGCCTTACCGGGTCTCCGCACAGGCCCTCCGGCAGGTCCGGATCGATAGACGTATACAGGCGGATATGTTTGGCTTTTGCCAGCGGCTGATAATTGTTTTCAATATCCTTGATCAGGCTTTTAAGGTCGATTGGTATATGTTCCAGCTCTACTTTACCGGCTTCTATCTTGCTGAAGTCCAGTATGTCATTGATGAGGCCCAGCAGATGATGTGCCGAGTATTTGAGGCTGTGCACCAGCGAAGCATGCTGCGTAGTTTCTTCCAGCAGGTTAGCAATACCGATGATCCCGTTCAGCGGCGTACGGATCTCGTGGCTCATTACGGAAAGGAATTCACTGCGTGCTTTGGCGGCTGCCTCTGCTGCTTCCTTGGCATGGATCAGCTCCAGCTGTGCGGTTTTATAATGAGTGATATCTTTAATGACCACCATGATGCATCTGCCGCTATAATGCCATCCGCGTTTGATGAGAGAGATGCGCAGGCGGAACCATTTATTCATATTCGGACGGTGGTCCTTATATTCCAGCTCCTGCGGTATCCCTGATGTGAGCAGCTCATCTGCCAGGGCATTGAATACCGCTCCTTCCGGGCCTAATACGGCATTGATGCTGCGGCCCACGATCTGTTTCCTAGGGATAAACAATAAGGAATCATCATTACACCATACACGTGTAAATATCTTTTGTTCACTGAGTTCAAAAACGATATCATCCAGGGATGTCAGCAGCGCTTCCAGGTCGCTTGCCAGCCAGTGCTCTTCTCTTTCCAGTTCGGGTTGGTCAAAGGCAATAGTACTGCCTGCCGTGTGTAAATGCTCGGACATATGTATTTACTACATTTTAGGGTAACGAATAAAAATCAGTTACAGTTTCCGTTCTGTTGTTGTGTGAAGCCTGGTAATGATTAACGCGGGGAAATAAATTTACTAAATAAAACAATAAAACTGTCCTATGTGAATAACTTGTTCCGCGTTACAACGTGTACTTAAGGGAAAGATTGATAGTACGTCCGTCTATAGGTCCCCATAAGGGCAGGAACTCCGGTGCTGCCATGCTGCCGGTGTATAGCGCTGCATGTTTTCCCTGGCGAGCATCAAATATATTCTCACAGTTCAGCACCATGGTGAAATGTGATCCCAGCTGCCGCGATACCATGCCCGCCCAGAACCAGTAGTTAGGCGCCTTTTCATTGTTATACAGGTATTGATTGCCCACCCAGGCGCTCTCTATACCGAACCGCCATTTCTCAGGGATCTCATAAGCCAGGGTGCTGGCGAATTTATCCCGCGGAGCAAAGGGAACAAAAGTGGCAGCTGCGTCCGAGTATTTGGAGGTGGTATGATTATAACCCAGGTACAGTTCCAGGTCTTCGTAGCTTAAACGTATGTACGTATCCGTTCCCTGGCTTTTCACTGTATAGGGCTGGTTTTCCAGCGATATTTTACCATCGCTGATCACAACAGGCAATATCGGCTGTTCAATATGTGTTAAGTAAAATGCCTGGTCAAATGTAAGATCCACCGGACCAAGCAGGGTGTGATAGGCAGCATCGAAGTTGATGCCCTTGCTTCTTTCTGCTTTCATACCGGTGCTAAGCGGCAGCAGCTCTTTATACGCAATGCTTTGTGTCTGGCTGCTAAAGATAGCCGGTGTTTTATAACCGGTACCAGCGCTTAGCCGGATGGAAAGCTTGTCTACCGGCTTGTATACCAGCGCCAGGCGTGGCAGAAAATACCAGCCGTATATATTGTGATGGTCTGCTCTTATGCCTGCTTCCGCCATCAGTCCTTTAGTGATATCAATACCATCCTGTGCAAAGAAACCAACGGTATTATAAGTGTAGTTGCCGATCACACTGCTGTCGCCGTCTGCCCTGCGGTATAGCTCTCCCGTATTATTAAGACCCACTACCCAGTTATTCCGCCCGCTCTTTTTGTTATAGGATGCTTCTGCATATAAGTTGCTTTGATTACCAGTCAGCGCAAAAGTGCCTTCTGTATTTTCCAGGTGATAGAAGCTGCCAACGCCTTTTACCGTTAAGGTACCTCCACCCAATTGTCTCCGGCTGAACTGGAGATCTGCACTGTGCCGGTGGCTGTTATTACTTTCTGTATATTGATGTATACTGTCTCTGATCTTTGATAGTACCTGCATATCGCCGCCTTCCCTTTTTTCGACGGTTCCTGTATAACCAGCCACCAGTGTGGTGTTTGGGTTCAGATACCAGAAGAAGCGTGGATGTACAGTATATTGCCGTACACGGGGCACATCGCTGAAACCATCTTTATTCACATCACTGGCATTTTGTGTAGTTACACCGGCAAACAGGGTAAGCCCGGTGTTTTTCCACTTCTCAGCATAGAAAGTGTTCACATTGTTTTCTTTCAGTGTGCTGCGGTTCACCAATACGGTCAGTTCCGGTTTGCTGCCCGGTGTTTTGGCAATGAAGTTGATCATGCCTGCAATAGCGCCTCCGCCATACAATGTAGATACAGATCCTTTAATGATCTCTATCTGTTTCAGGTCCAATGGAGGGATAGCCAGTACGCCGAAATTGCCGCTCAGGCCTTCATACACGGGCATGCCGTCGCGTAGCAGCTGGGTATATTTTCCATCCAGCCCCTGCATGCGGATGGCATTGTTGCCATTAACGGCGGATGTGTTCTGTATATGTATCACGGAGAGATCGCCCAGTATGCTGGCTACATTGCCAGGCTTAATACCGCTTTCTTCATTCATGTCTTCCTGCCCCAGTACTTCTACTTTCATGGGGAGGTCTTCAATACGGCTGTTGGTACGGGTAGAGCTGATCACTACTTCATCGATATTTTCTCCTTTAGCCTGCATAAGCACAGGGATGGTATCTGCGCCTTTCCAGGGAAAGCTAATTGACAGTGAAGCCGCTTGGTAACCAATAAAGGAGAACTGTAATTGCGTGGCGCCGCTGCTTTGATTGTTCAGCAGGTAAACACCGGTATTGCCGGTGGCGCTGCCTTTCCTGGTGTTGCTGTTCAGTACGGAAACACCCGGGAGGGGCTGTTGCGTAACACTATCTTTAACGATAATAACAATTTGTTGGGCCTTGGCCGAAAAAAACATGCTCAATAAGGCCAGGGTTATCAGCAAATACTTCATGCTGCAAAAGAAGGAGACGATACTGAAGAAAATCTGTAGATGGTGAAAGTATGGATCCCGTTTTCGAACTGATAGGTAATTGGCAGGTTGCAGGTATCACAAATGCGCTTTACAATGGCGAGGCCCAGGCCGTTAGAATTGTCATTCAACAGCGCTGCTTTCTTAAAGCGCTGGAACAGTTGTTTTTCCGGTATGGCCGGCCATTCGCTGGTATTGCTGACAGACAATTGCTGATCGTCCAGGTGCAGGGAGATCTTTCCACCGGGATAATTGTAACGGATGGCGTTGCCCAGCAGGTTGCTGATCAGCATTTCGGCCAGCGCAGATGGCATACTCCAGGTGGCATTAAGCTGCTTTTCAACGCTCAGCTTTTTATCCCGGATCAGTTCATCCAGCAGGCCCAGGTACCGCTCTGTTACCTGTTGGAGTCCTTCCGGCTGTGAAACATCATACTGGTGGTTCTCGATCTTTGCCAGCAGCAGGAGGGAGTGATTCAGGCGGGTAAGCCTTTGCAGGGCTTCACTGCTTTGTGCGATGGCCTGCAGTTGGGCATCGCTCAAACTTTCGTCCTGCAGCAGTAATTCCAGTTTGCTCTGTGCAATAGCCAATGGTGTTTGCATCTCATGCGCGGCGTCTTCCGTTAGTTCCTTTATATTCTGATAGTCCGCATATATCCGCGCCACCATTGTATTCAGCGAAGCATTCAGGCGGTTAAACTCATGGGTTGAGCTGGGACTGAAGCTAACGCTTTCCATTTTTTTGAGCTGTACGCCCTGGATCTTTTCAAGCGACTGGTAAAAGGGTTTCCACAGGCGTCTGTTGAGTATCCAGTTCAGCAATATGATAAAGGCCAGCAGGCCGGTGAAAACGATCAGCATGACGGAGAAAATGTTCTTTATCAGGTCATCCCGTTCAATCAGTGATTTGCGGATGATCATCAGGTAAGAGCGGTCATGCAGCCGGATCACCTGGGTCAGTTGCCGGTAGGGCACTTTTTTCCCTTCTACCTCCTGGTACAGCATGATGCTTTCCAGCTGCGGCTTTTCCTGTGGCGCCAGATTACTGGGTTGCAGGCTGTATTCCGGGATGGGGAAGATGCTGCTGTTGGCGCCTGTGCTATCCAGGTAGCGCAACCACTGGATGCGGTCGTTCATCAGCTCCTCATCTATTTCATGCCTGATCTCCTTATTGAACTGGAAAAACAGGTAGAACGCGCTCGCAGCCAGCAGCGGCAGCATGATCAGCAAAAAATAGATGGTAGTTTTAGTGAGCAGCTTCATGGTATCCGGTTTATTGATCAGACCAACGGTATCCCGTACCGTAGATCGTCTTGATATAATCCCCGCTGCCGGCTTCCAGCAGTTTTTTGCGCAGGTTCTTGATATGCGTATAGATAAAGTCGTAAGACCCTGCCTGGTCGTACACATCTCCCCATAAATGTCCGGCGAGGGCCGTTTTGGTGATCACCCTCCGCTGGTTGGCGATAAAATACAGCAGCAATTGATATTCTTTTCCCGTAAGCGTCACCGGCGTATTCTCCACAAAAACGCTTTTAGAGACCGGTAGGACCTTTATTTCGTTAAAATGGATGTTGGTATTGCCATCGAAATGTTTACGCCGTAAAATGGCATTAATACGGGCATTCAGCTCGGAAAGATGGAAGGGTTTGGTAAGGTAGTCGTCTGCCCCCAGGTCCAGTCCGTGAAGCTTATCCTCCAGGGAGTCTTTAGCCGAGATAATGATGATCCCTGCCCCGGATTCCAGGGATTTAAGCTCCCGGATGATTTCCAGCCCGCTGCCGCCCGGCAGCCCGATATCCGCCACGATACAATCGTAATCATAGTCATTTACTTTATCCAGGGCCTGGCGGAAGTCGGGAGCAGTTTCGCAGATATACCCCTGCTGCTCCAGGTATTCTCTGATATTGGCCTGGAGGGCAGGTTCGTCTTCTATGACAAGAACTTTCATTACAGATGTTGTTGCTGGGATAAAAGTAAAACATTCTTGCAGGAGAAGGGAGATACGGGTTATGGAAATAAATAATATAAAGGAAAAATTGGTAATAAAGGGAAAAGTGTATTACATTTGCGTTCCGTTTTTGGAGTACGGGATGTAGCGCAGCCCGGTAGCGCGCTTCGTTCGGGACGAAGAGGCCGCTGGTTCGAATCCAGTCATCCCGACTTTTACCGAATTAAAGCATGTAAATCGATAAGTGGTTTACATGCTTTTTATTTAGAGCACATCCAACACATTAATTCTCTTTCCAGTCTTTAAAAATAAATCTTAGTGCATCATAATAAGCGCTTACAGGTTCCGTCATGTGTGTTTCTGCAGGATAGTATTTATAAGCATGCACAAGCCCTTTTATTTTTTTGACTGATACTAATGAGTCAAATTTCAACAGGTTGGTATGAAAAGTACTTGAATCGCTTATACCTTCGCTTGCATCACTGTAAAAAAGTGTTTTGTTTAGTGCACTCCCCTTTTGTAATGTTCTGTCAGCCAGCTTTAGTACATATTCCCTGTCCCACCAGAATGAAGGGCTAATGGCAATATATGCATCAAACATAGCTGGGTGAGTAAGTAAACAGTTAATAGAGGCGATACCCCCAAATGAATGACCAGCCAATATTTTATAAGCTTGTGTTTTATAATTTGTATCAATGTACGGGATTAGCTCTTCATGTATAAATTGTAAAAATTCCTCATTGCCGCCGCTTGGCTTCATCCAGGATGTTGCACTTGTATCAGGTTTTCCAAAATAATCAATGATACTTACTGTTGGCGTAAGGTCCCTTGTGCGTTTAGTATTGGTAATGCCAACCACAATCATTTGAGGTATTACTTTAACGTCCCAGCGGCCAAGGTAATCAGCGTACTGGGAAAGCATATCAAAATGGCTTTCCCCATCCATTAAATACAAAACAGGAAACCGCTTATTTATATTGCTGCTGTCTGGCTTCGGATAATGTGTATATACTGTCCGGTTTTCATGCAATATTTTCGAAGCAATGATAACCACATCACCCGGCATTGTTTTTTGCGCTGTTGCCTGAATTGAAAAAAACAGGAATAATATTGCCAGGCTTCTAGTAAGGGGATAACGAAACTGTATGTTAGCCATATATTGAATGTTTTTCGAATGAGCCTTGATGTACTGTCTGCCCATAACCGATGTTATTAGTAAATATATTGATGATTTGCTTACCTGTATAATGACTACTTATAAGCCTTGCCATCTTTCATTACAAAAACTACCTGCTCCAATACACTGATATCAGTTAGCGGATTTCCCTTAACCGCAATAATATCCGCAAATCGCCCGATTTCAATAGCGCCAATGGAGTTGTTTCCTATTAAATCAGCAGGATTAATAGTGGCGGAACGTAGTACTTCAATATTGGTCATTCCGGATGCAATATAGGTTTTATACATGCCTGCGCACACCTGGCCCCTGGTCTTTCCCGGGAATTCATAATAAATATCCGAACCTATTGCTATCCGCACACCCGCTTTTAAAGCTCTTTTGATTCTGTCCTGGTATTTTGTAACTCCAGGTACATCTGTGGGAACCAAAAAAATATTCTTTTGGGCCATTAGGTTAAGCACGTTTTCAGAAATGGTATATGCGTGTTCAATTGAGCTGACCCCCGCTTCAGCAGCTATCATAGATGGGCCGTCTCCATCAGTTGCATGTGCCGCTACCGGTAGCTTCGCTTGTTTCGCTTCCTCTACAATAGCCTTCATCTCATCAGAAGATAGCCTCCTGGAACCGGAATTGACTATAACTTTGATGCAATCAGCGCCATCAAATACCGCCTGACGTACAGCCTTTCTGGCTTCTTCTACGCCACTTATCTGGACATATTCCTGGCTTAATAGCTCCTGTGCTGCTGGTGTAACCGACTGAAACTGACCACCTACAGGTGAAAGCGCCCTGGTGGAAACAAACATACGGGGGCCGGTCACATCTCCATTGTTAATAGCATCTCTTAAGGCGATGTCGGCGTTAATGCTGGAATTACCCAGGTCGCGCACAGACGTAAAGCCGGCTTCCAGCATTTCACGTGCTAACCTTGCACCTAGTAATGCTCTTTTAGCAGGACCAAGCTGAATCATTTCCAACAGCCTGTTCGAATTATCATCTCCATACCTTGCATAATATTGGTGAAGTAAGTGAGTATGGGCATCAATCAGCCCTGGCAAAAGGGTCACATCACCTAAAGCAATGATTTGTACACTATCCGGAATTTTGAGCTTAGCACCCACTCCGGTAATTCTATCTTTTTCTATTAGTATAACTACATCAGAAATTTCTTTACCGGAGCGAACGTCAATCATCCGCTTTGCTGTTACAGCAATCCTGTCTGATGATTTTTTACTTTGAGCGTTTGCCAATAGTATTGATGAAGTGAATAAGAAGATTAACACTGTAGTGATGGATGATGAATTCAGTTGCATTGAAACGGATTTTTGATGACCTTAGACAAACGATATGTTTGATTGAAAATAATGCTATTTGCGAGCTAAGTCGCACTCTCCCCCTCAAAAAGTCATTTCCACCCCCCGGGAGTCCAATAAGGACAAGCTACATTTGGAGAAATAATTCTTCCAGCTATGCGAAAGTTACAAATGAAAATGTCAATGTCGCTCGATGGATTTGTTGGCGGCCCCAATGGGGAGAACGACTGGGTCTTCAAAACCGGGGATGCAGCATCCAAGGCCTGGTCCCTCGCGCAATGCGAGGAGGCTGGGATCCATATCATGGGCAGGAAATCCTTTGAGATGATGGCGCCTTACTGGCCCACTTCGACCGATGTCTTTGCTGAGCCGATGAACAGGATCCCCAAGGCCGTCTTTACCCAAAATGGATTTAAAGGCTTTGATCCGGGACCAGAGCCATCGCCTGCCACCGCTACCTGGGCGAATGCACGGGTCTTTGACGGCGACCTTGCCGAAGGGATCAGACAGCTCAAAGCAGAGGAAGGGAAGCCTATCGGAGCATTGGGGGGAGCAGGATTCATGCGAAGCCTGATAGCCACCGGACTTGTCGACGAATTCTACCTGGCTATCCATCCGGTGGTTTTAGGATCCGGTCTGCCCATCTTCAGTGGCCTTGAAAAGCCATCCTACCTGAAATTGGTCGATGTGAAGGTTTTCCCGGGTGGAACCGTCGTTCACATTTACAGCGTATAAAACGGAACCGGGAGAAAAGCTCCCCCGGTTCCTTAGTAGCTTAAAGTGCCTGCGGCATTGTTACGGCTCTTGGCTGACTGGCAACTACATAGGCAGCCATCTTCGGTATCAGATGACTCAGGCATACGCCTATATTGAATGCCGCAGTAAAGTTCTGCGCAGCTGTTTTTATATTACCCTTTCCGTCTTTTCCATCCACATCGTCGGCAAAATGCCCCTCCCTGTCTGTAATGCCGGACAGGAAAATAAAAGGTGCATCACATAATAGCCGTATTACGCCATGGGTGGTCTCCACGGAGCCTACAGGCAGCTTGTTACCTGTGTTAGCCAACGCTTGCAGGCCAGCCTGGTCAGAAGTGGCATAATCCGCATAATTGGTGATATTCACCACGCTTACGCCGATATAGTCTTTGTTATTCATCACCTCAATATTGGGCGACGGATTCAAATACGGCTTTAATAAACCTGATTCAATAGCGCCGATAGTAGCCGCATCCAGTAGCTTAAAGAAGTCCGCAGCAATAGCAGACGGCAGCACTTTCTCAAAATGAACAGGATCATCCCATTTACTCTGCGGGTTTTCGCCGTTAGGATGGAAATTATGGATAAAGATATTGCTGCCCACGCTTACGCAGCCATTGTTATTGCTATTATCCAATCCCAATGCGGCTGTTCCCATTGCTACCACCAGGGCAGGTGGCTCGGCACGATAGGCCAGGATTTTCGGCAAAGAGGCATGTTTGCCCTGGGAGCTGGATGGGTTCCACTGCGGGTCCATGATGTCCTGTATACACCATAGCTCTACAGTAACCTGGGCGAAACTATCCCACACCGCCCTGGGTTGAGCAGTCCCCTGCGGGTAGGTCCAGGGATAGTTTAAACGGCTTGGATTAGGCAGGGTCTGCGGGCGGATAGTGCTATTCAGCAGGGCATTCAGTATGGGCTCAACTTCCCATGATTTGTTTCCAATTAATACAATGCGTTTCATAGAATAATGGTTTTTTGAGTGATAGAATCGTCCACAATGACAATTAGCAGCTTAATAACACCCGGAAACAACAAAAGGTTTAAAAAGCTAAGCGACATGTTGTATCGCGGACTATTTTATGTAAATTTCGAAAAGCTAATCAGGGAAAGCAGATGGATACCGGTATTTTCTTCCAAAAAATAAATACTTATACTAATCTCACAAAGGAAGCGGAGCTTGCCTGGACTGCATTATTAACGGAAAGAATGTATCCCAGAGGGGAACATTTTATCTCGGTAGGACAGATACCGAAAAAAGTGGCTTTTGTTGTGAAGGGACTTTTTTCTCAATACTACATAGCAGACAGCGGCGCTACTATTATAAAATATTTCTTCCCGGAGGGACGAATTGCCGGTTCCATTCCGGCAACACTTACAAAAACTGCAAGTTCATTTGCCATTGAGGCGTTGGAAGATACCACCGTTCTTGAATACGATTACAACGAATTCAAAAAGCTGACCTCCGCATTTAGTGATATTGCCGCCTTTTATATCCGATACATGGAACAACACTGGATCATAGACAAAGAACCACTGGAAATCGTAATGAAAAACGACCCTGCAGCGAAACAGTATAGTGATTTCCTCAAAAAATATCCTGATCTGGTTAAACGCCTGAAGAAACATCATATCGCGTCCTACCTCGGAATTACCCCTACTCAGCTAAGCCGCATTTTTGGGTATAGCAAATAAAATTGCTTTCTCAACATATGTAAATGTTTTTCAAAAAACGACACGCCATCTTTGTACCATAAAAAAATACTCCGATGAAACAGGTATTTATCAATCTGGCTGTAACAGACATTGACAGATCAATGCAGTTTTACACACAATTGGGATTCACGAACAATCCCCAGTTTTCCGATGACCAGTCAAAATGCATGGTCTGGAGCGATGCCATTTTCGTGATGATTATGACACATGAAAAATTTAAAACCTTTACAAAGAAGCCGATCGCTGATACAAAAAGCAATATCGCAGGCCTCTTTGCACTCTCCGTTGAAAGTTTGGACCAGGTAAACCAAATCGTTGAAAACGGTGTGAAGGCAGGTGGCACAGAGCCAATGCCCATGACAGATTACGGCTTCATGCAATTGAGAAAAATTGAAGACTACGATGGCCACACCTGGGAGATCTTTTTTATGGATATGAGCAAGCTCCCAAAAGAATAGCCCCTCCCGCTTTGACTAAAACAAAAAAAGTTGCAGTGATAAGCTGCAACTTTTTTTGTTTTATTTTCACTCAATACCCGGGGTTCTGCACAATCTTCGGATTCCGGTCTATCACATCCTGTGGCACCGGGTTCAGGTACATTTTCTGGGTGAACACATGCGGATGGTTCAGCGGCACAATTTCATATTTCCACACTCCCGTATTGTTATTGGGTATCGTATTCGTGATCTTCATGGCGTGTTTGTCTACATTCATCACGGTATTGGCGGTTTTCCAGCGAATGATATCATAAAAGCGTTTGTTCTCAAAGCAAAGTTCCACCCTTCTTTCATGATAAATAGCAGTCCGCATATCCGCCTGGGATAGGCCTGGTGCGAGGTCCGGCAGACCAGCTCTTTTGCGCACCTGGTTAATGGCATTGTATACAGTGGCATCAGGCCCCACGGCTTCGTTTTGCGCTTCTGCATATCCCAGCAATACTTCCGCGTAACGGTAGTAAATAAAGTTAGCGCCGCTTACTGCGCCACCACCAGGCCGTACCAGTGGATTGAGCCGCTTTTTGAAATAGTAGCCGGTATTGCCTACGTCATCAGTTCCGAAATCGATCTGGTTTTTGGAAGGACGTACTTTATCAATACGGGTGTATATCGTGTCGCCCTTATCCATCCAGGTCATTTTATACGGAGCGCCATCATATACGATCCAGTCGTAGAAGCGCCTTTCACGGCCCACGTAAGGGTGCTGCGGATCATAGCCGGAACCGGGGTCCGTGATGGGCTTTCCATTCGCCATAAAGAACTGGTCTACCAGTTCCTGCGTAGGGCAGTAATTGCCCCAGGTGTAGTAGGCGCCATTGATCCACACCGGGCCGCCATATTGTTCAAAAGAAGAGCCCATGATGTTGGCTACTACCTGCCGGTCCCACACTACTTCCGAATGGTATTCATTGGCCTCATACCAGATAGCGGATGGATCAGGGAACAGTTCGTATGCTTTGCCGTTGCCATAGTTGTCAATGAACTGTTTGAATGTAGCAGCGGCCTTGGTCCAGCGCTGGGCATCATAGTTATTGTAACCGGCTATTTTATTCGGGTCATTGCCTGCGGCGGGTTGTGCGGCGTTGAATGCCGGACTGGCAGCATAAAGCTCCACCCATCCTTTTAAAGCCAGCGCGGCGCCCAGGGTGGCCCGGCCTGCATTTGCATCGCCTTTGTTGTATTTAGCTGGCAGGTAGCCGTCTTTCGCGATGGAATCGAGCTGCGAAGTGATAAAATCTACCGTTTCCGCAAAGGTGTTCCTGGGAAGATACAGGGCAGCGCTGTCCATCGTACGCCTGTCTGCCGGAGCAGTAATAATGGGAAGCCCGCCGATGTGCATCCACAGCTCACTGTAAAAGAAGGCGCGGATAAACCGGGCTTCATCCAGCCGCTTGTTCAGCCACTCCGGCGAGAAGTTCGTAGCGTTCCTGCGCACCTCTGCTATAAAGGTGTTGCACTTGCGGATATTGGTGAAGGTCGTGGTCCAGTTGGTAAGATCTCCTGAACCGGTGATGCCTCCCCATACGGTATAATCGTTGGAAGAGGGTTCTACAATGCCCTGTTTCCAGTTATAGGAAGTATAGTAGAAACCTGCGTCGTTGTCATCGGTGAAATTATCCAGGTTCTCCGGCTGGTTCCAGTAGTTAGGTAATGCACTGTAAATATCGTTGAGGAACAGATCGGCATTCCCTTCTGTGCTCCACTGCATTTCATCAGTGAGCTTCGACTTATTGGTATTTTCAAGGAACTCTTTTTTGCACGACAGGATACTGAGCAGCAGTATGGCAACGGGCAACAGAGGTATGAGTCGCTTCATAATATTTTTATTTAACAGGATGAGTCTAAAAATTGACATTCAGTCCAAACACGAACACCTTCTGGTTAGGATAGGCTGTTTCCAGGTCGGTATAGCCAACTTCCGGGTCCATGAATTTCATTTTGCTGAAGGTGAGCAGGTTTTGCGCCGAGATATAACAACGCACGCTTTGCATCTTCAGGGCGTTGGAAATATTGGCGGGAAGGGTATAGCCCAGCACGGCAGTCTTTAAACGGAGATAACCCGTTTTCATCATCCAGAAATCTGAATTTTGTGTGTTGTTGGCGTAGGGCGACTGGTTCGCACGCGGATATTTTGCATCGGGTGTGTTGGGCGTCCAGTGGTTGTTATAGTATTCATAGGCAGAATTACTGTTGTTGTTGTTAAAGGGCACCGTCTGGAAGCCGCGGAAATTCAGGCTGGCCAGCGCGGATCCCTGGAAGAATAAGCTGAGATCAAATCCTTTCCACGAAGCGCTGGGGGTGAAGCCATAGGTGATGAAAGGATATACCGGGTTGCCGATCACCGTTTCATCATTGGAGTCTATTTTTCCATCAGGTTTGCCATCGGGGCCGCTGATATCTGCATAACGGATGTCGCCGGGATGAAGCACGCCAAACTGGGTAACGTTGTATCCATCCTGGCCGTTGATCACCCCATCATTGTTTTTATCATCTGCCTGGGAAAATAGTCCCAATGCATGATAGCCGAACTGTGTGCCGGTGGGCCGGTTGGTTCTCCGGCGATTAGGATTATCATAGGTGGCGGCGGTTTCAAATACCTGGATCATTTTATTTTTGGCGTAGCTGAAATTGCCGTTCAGGTTCAGCTGCAGGCCGTTGGAGAAACGGTAGCTGCTGCCAGCAGAAATGTCAATACCGTGATTTTCCATGATGCCCTGGTTTTCGTCGGAGAGGTTCAGTCCGTATTCTACCGGTACCGTTACTGCGGGAGGAAGCAGCATACCGGTTCGTCTTTCATGAAAATAATCTACTTCCAGTTTCAGCAAACCTTTCCATAAAGTGGCGTCTATCCCTATATCCGTTTTGGTGGATATTTCCCAGGTGATATTGGGATTGGCTTCCTGGGTAATATTGGAGCCCTGCACCATACTGCCGTTGCCGAAAGCGTAGGCGTTGCCATATAAATTATAGCCGTTCAGGTACTGGAATGCCGCCCCGGCCAGGTTTCCTGATTTTCCCCAGGAGGCCCTTAATTTAAGATAGTTCAGCGCCGAGGGATGATCCGCTATAAAGTTTTCCTCAGAAATAACCCATCCTGCGGAGAAGGCGGGAAAATAACCCCAGCGTTTGCCCGGGGCAAAGTAGTAGTGACCGTCATACCGGCCGGCCGCTTCAAAAAGATATTTATGATCGTACACATAGCCTACGCGGTATACAAATCCAAGCTGACTGCCGGTAACCGTAGACCCGTTGTTGTCAAAATCATTTTTATTGGAGCTGCCCATGCCCAGCTCGTCGATGTCTACCGCAAAATTATTGCGCCGCGCAGAGAAGCCGGTGGAGTCATTCTTACGCGCTTCTGCTACCAGCAGCCCGGTGAAGTCATGTTTCCCAAAGCTGTTATGATAGTTGAGAAATCCCTGGTAGGTAAAGTACTGGTTTTTTGAATACTCCTGGTTCAGCCAGGTGTAGGGAGCAGCGCTTCCTTCCGAAGTGGATATCTGTTTCGTATAGGAGTAGGGGTTTGTGGAGGTGTTCTGCGAATAAAAGTAAAATGGCGTATGCCACCCTTTCACCGTAAAGTCATTGGGATCATAGCTGAAAGTTCCCTTAATGCTAAGCCCTTTTATGAAAGGCAATTGCTGTTCCACGGCAAGGGTGGTCAGCAGGGAAGTGGCGTCGCGGTGCGAGTAGCCTGCTTTCAGGATACCCACGGGCGTGTTGCCTGCAAACTCGCCCCACAGACCATTGCTGTAATAAAGATTGGTAATGGGGATGAGCTTGTATGCGCTGCGGAACAGCTGCCCCGGCGTGGTAGCGGCATCTACACTGTTGGTTTTTTCGATGGCGCCGATGAGGGACAAGGATACAGTGGTAGTAGGCGTGGCGCTTACTTCCATATTTACATTATAATCGTAACGCCTGTAATTTATCGGGTCAAACATACCATCCTGTTTAAGGAAGCCGATACCTGCATAATATCGTACTGCACTGGTGCCGCCGCTTAGCTGCAGGTTGTAGTTCTGGATGGGCGCATGCATGCGTACCAGGTCCTTTGTATTGCTGATGGGATATTTGTCAGGATCTTTAGCGTTCAGGTCTGCATAGGTGTTAATGAGCTCATCGCTGAAAGGTTGTTGTGTACCACCGGGATTTTCATTCATATAGGCTTCATTACGCAAGCGCATATAGTCCTGTGCGTTCAGCATTTTAGGATAATAGGTGGGCGTTTGGAAACCGTAATAGGTGTTGAACGATAGCGAAGGCTTACCGGTTTGTCCGCGTTTGGTGGTGATGAGAATTACGCCATTGGCGCCACCTAATCCATAGGGTGCAACTGCAGCGGCATCTTTCAATACCGTAACAGAGGCAATGGAGCTGGGCGAAATTTCATTGATGTTGTTGCGAATGATACCATCCACTACGATCAGTGGTGCATTGTTGCCCGTAGTGGCAATCCCCCTGATATGTATATCGGGATTGTCTCTCCCCGGCTGACCGCCATTAGGGCGCATACTGATGCCGGAAACATTTCCTGCCAGGGAATTGGAAATATTGGTAACCGGCGATTTAGCCAGTTCCTTTCCCTGCACGGCTGCCACAGACGCAGTAGAGGATGTTTTCTTCTGCGTGCCGTAACCAACCACCACCACTTCATTTAAGCCGCTGGCGCTTTCTTTCATGACAATGTTGATGGGATCGGCGGTACTTACTATTTCGGTTTGCTCGTAGCCCACATAACTGAATACCAGCGTAACACCGGTACTGGCCTGCAGCTCAAAATGGCCGTTCTCATTGGTCATGGTGCCAATAGCAGTACCTTTTATTTTTACGGATACGCCAATAAGCGGGTCGCCGTGCTCGTTTTTCACTGTACCGCTTATTCTGGCCGCGCTTACCTGTCCGGATGCTATCACAATGGCCTTGTTATCCATTACTGTGTAGTGGAGTGCAGTACCGGCAAAAGTTTGGGAAAGCACTTGTTCTACCGTGGCATTTTCTGCATGAATAGACACCGGTGGCTTTTCCGGCAGGATGTCGTCGTTGTAGATAAGCCGGTAGCGGCTTTTTTGCTGAATGGCTTTCAGCACTGTCTTAATGCTGACTTTCTCCAGGGAGATGCTGATCTTTTCCTGGGCAGCAGAAGTGGCGTTTACGGGCATGATGCCGGTGAACAGTAACGCCCATAGGATCATTATTTTCATAACATGGAATGTAAAAGGGTGAAGGAAAGTAAATTGCGTGGATGTGTAATGGTTTTATGTCATAGCGTTTGTTTAAAAATATGAAGAATGCAATATCACTTGCTGATGTAAATTTCTTTCCCGTCGATCCGGAAATTAAAGGGGCGTGATAGCTGCAGCATTTTCAGTGCCTGGTCTATTGATTCTGTATCGATGATCCCCGAAAACCGCAGTTGTTGCAGGCTGGCAGATTCGAAATGAAAATTGACCCCGTACCACTGGCTCATTTTATCCGCCAGTTCATCAAAGGTATTATTGTCAAATACCAGCTTATTATCCAGCCAGGATATTTCAGGGAGCTGACCACTGCTGTCTTTTTCCAGGTGTTTCTGCTGAAAGACAGGCCTCAGGCGGCTTACCGGTACCGTTAATTTTTCTTCAGGGCGCAGCACCACGGTTTTCTCACGGAACGATACGGCAATTTTTCCACGGACCAGGGTAGTGAACACGGCGCTGTCGCCTGTATAGGCTTTCACGTTAAAAGCAGTGCCGAGCACACGGATATTCACCTTTCCGGCATGGATAATAAACGGAATGCCCTCACTTTTTGCGATATCAAAAAAGGCTTCACCGCTAAGCGTAATTTCCCGGTGTTGTTTACCAAAACTGTTCTTTTCGTAATGGAGTTGTGTATTGCTATTGAGCCATACTATAGAGCCATCGGGAAGCGTTACCCTGGATTTTCCCCCGGGAGCGGAACTGAGCTGCTGCATCACAGGAGCAGTTGGGTGTATCAATTGCCATCCGGTCCATGCTGCTGCCAATACCGCCGCCGCCGCCGCTGCTGCCGCCAGCCTGCGCACAACAGGACGATGGCGCTGCGGCTGGAGCTGCGGGCTCACCGCGTTCCATACGCGTTCTTTACTGTTATGATCGGCGCCTGCTTCCTGTATAGGCGTCTGCCAGATGGTAGCAGCCAATTCCCGGGAAGCAGCGGCTTCAGGATCATCTTTCAGCAATGCTTCCAGTTCAGACCGTTCAGCGGAAGAAATATCGCCGCTCAGCTCTTTTCCGAGTAAAATCCATATGCGATCCTTGCTCATAGTATTATTGAAATGATTGAATAAGACGCACTCCGGGGTATAAGACAACGCTCAGGAGAAAATACCCCCAAGGGGGGCAGCATTTTTTTTGAGAGCTGAGATTATTGATCGCCAGGCAAAGGTGTGCTAAGGAATGCTTTCATTTTGGTGAGTTTCTTCAGGGCGATGCCTACCTGGTTTTCTACAGTCTTTAGGGATATATTCAGCAGAACGGCTACCTCCCGGTATTTTAGCCCATCTTCTTTCACCAGTTTGAAGATAAGGCGGCACTGCGGTGGCAGCTCACTGATAGCCGTGTTAATATGCCGCATCATTTCACTGCTGATGAGTTGCGCTTCAGGGTTTATTTCATATTCCGGTAAATTTGCTTCGTCAAGATGCAGCGTTTTTTGATGCGCATATTTCCGGAGGTAGTTAAGCGCGATATTGCGGGTGGCCGCATAGAGATACCATTTCAGGTTGCTTACCTGGGGCAGGTCCTTCCTTTTTCTCCATACGGCAATAAACACATCTGCTACTATTTCTTCCGCCATTTCCCTGTTATGGACTACTGCCAGGGCTAGCTGCAGTAATGGAGCGCAGTAGCCATCGTACAATTCTTTAAATGCCTGTGTATCACCGCTGTATATTCTTTTTTGCAATTCGGGGATATCGTCGCGCATGATAGTAAAAATACCCAAATTATGCAAAAATACAAATGCGTGAATATAAGTGTCTTATTGACAAAAACGCTCATTGTTAAGCTTACTCAGGGAAGTATCTGCCACAACTCCGCGTCATACTGGTTTTCATACCACTGTTCCAGTTTGGTGCCCGGCGTCTGGTTACTGTAGGGAACATTCAGCGCCATCAGGCTTCTGCGATTAATCAGCTTAAAATACCCGTTCCCCATATCCTGTACCCGCCACTGCTGCGCGATATTGTTATTGTCTGTCCATTGGATAAGGATATTGCCCGCATTAAGTGATCCTCCCGCATCATCCAGGCACAAATTGGAGGCAACCGACTTGATCTTATAATAGCCATTTCCCAGGCTGATAAAATTCCATTTCTGTGCAGTGTTGTTGTAATCTGTCCACTGCTGTATCTGTACCCCTGCAGTAGTGGTTCCGCTGGGAACATCCACACATTGGGAAGTAACTTTCGATTTGATCTTGTAAGGGCCGTCGGCGATCGGCATGGCATAGCTGGGCCCAACGGAAGGGGAGGGTACAGGGATGCCTTTTTCAATGGGATACCCGAAATAAGGAATATTACCGTCCCAGGAGAACTGCTGGGCCATCACGCGTCTGTCCCAGCCGGAGCCATCGCTGTTGGCAGCATGATATACGATCCACCATTGAATATTATCCGGCGATTTTACAAACGATGCATGCCCGGGGCCATACACATTACCGAACCTGGAAAAGGCAGCGGTACTGGGTTTGTTCCAGGATGCTTTCGTCATCAGGTCGCCATTGGTGCAGGTGAGACGGCCCAGGCAATAGTCATTGGTCCAGCTGCCGCTGGCAGAGTAAATAATATTTACCGTATTGCCGCTGATAAGCGGGGTAGGGCCTTCATTCACCGTGGGTGAACCTACTTTTTCCCAGGCATAATCGGGCCTGGATATTTCCACTCTTTCACCTGAAAGCGTATAAGGATTGCTCATGCGGGCAATGTAAATATATTGCGAAACATTGCTGGTTCCTTCCCAGCCGGACCATACGAAATATTGCTGGCCGTTGAAGTCAAAAGGTGAGCCGTCAATAGCCCAGCGGTCGGTAGTTGCGCTCAATCTGGCTTTATAGTTATAGGCGCCGGCCAGCGGATCGCCGGCATTAGAACCGCCTTCCAGTACAAACATCCGGTGATTGGCATTGTTGCCGTCATCAGCGGCAAAATAAACATACCACCTGCCGCTGCGATAATGCAGCTCCGGCGCCCAGAGGTTGGAAGAATACATAGTGCCGCTGGGCGGTGTGAAAATGTATGTTTTAGTCTGCAGCAAGAGATCCTGTAAAGTAGCTGATTTGGTGATCCACAGGCGGCCCCCGTCAGATCCGCAGTAGTAATAGAAGCCGTCTACCCTGATCACCCAGGGATCGTAATAGCTGCCATTGTCAGCAGAGGAGAGCGGGTTGTTGAAAATAGGCGAGGCGCTTTCTGTAGCTGGAGTACGGCGGGCCTTGTTGGGCGTCATATCAGTATCGGGTCCCTGTCCTTTACAGGCGTGGATGAACCCGAGGGCCAGCAGTGCGCATAGGTGTAACAAATTTGCTGTTTTCATAATTTGGATTTGAGGGTCAGGTAGATAGCATAATGCTTACAGTGAACGATCGCTTTAAGATAATAATTTACAAGATAACCTTTACAAATAAACGGACACCGGCCGTCCGGTATCGGACAATTGACGGAAATCGGATAATAATTCCCATCTGACTTTCAATCCATTAAATCCGGGCACCATTTTAGAATGCCTCATTGTTATGCTGAAAAACTATCTGAAAGCCGCCTGGAGAAACCTGTTTAAAAACAAGGTCTTCTCCCTTATAAATATCAGTGGATTGGCAGCCGGCATGGCCGTAGCCATATTGATCGGGCTATGGATCTGGGACGAGTTGTCTTTCAACAAATATCACCAGCACTATGATCATATCGCCCAGGTGATGGAAAAGGCCACCTATAACGGAACAATAAAAACAGGCGGAGCAGTGGCCCTGCCCTTGGAAGCGGCCTTGCGGAATAATTATGGCAGTGATTTTAAGCATATTGTTATCTCATCGTGGACAGAAAACCATACACTCAGCGTAGGCGATAAAAAGGTGTCCTATCCCGGGAACTTTATAGGGGCCGAAGCGCCGGAAATGTTCACGCTCCGGATGCTAAAGGGCTCCCGTCACGGCTTAAACGATCCTTCCTCCATTTTAATCTCCCGCTCAGTCGCCGCTGCTTTGTTCGGCGATGCAGATCCAATCAATAAAGTGATTAAGCTGGATAGTAAGGTGGCTTTTAATGTTGCCGGCGTCTATGAAGATCTTCCTTATAATACCGCCCTGCATAATGTTGCCTTTATGGCGCCATGGGATTATTACCAGGATTCGGAGAACGGAAGGTCACTGACTGATTGGAGCGATAATTCCCTGTTGCTGTATGTACAGATCGCTGATCATGCGGATATGGCGAAGGTCTCAGAAAAGATACAACATATAAAACTGAACAGGGGAGGAGCGGATGTTGCCCGGCTAAAGCCGCTGATCTTCCTGCAGCCTATGAGTAAATGGCACCTGTATAGCAAATTTACAAATGGAGTTAACACCGGCGGCGCCATCCAGTATGTCTGGCTCTTTAGCATTATCGGCATTTTCGTGCTGTTATTGGCCTGTATCAATTTTATGAACCTTAGTACCGCCCGGAGTGAAAAGAGAGCAAAAGAAGTGGGTATCCGTAAAGCGGTAGGTTCTTTAAGGGCGCAATTGATCAGCCAGTTCTTCTGTGAATCATTCCTCATTGCTATGCTGGCATTTGTGCTCTCCCTGCTGCTGGTATGGTTAATACTCCCGTTCTTCAATGAAGTATCCGGCAAAAGGATGTCTGTCCTTTGGGGGAACCCTTTCTTCTGGGTGATGAGCATAGGTTTTACTTTGCTGACAGGCCTTATTGCGGGCAGCTATCCTGCACTCTACCTCTCTTCACTGCGGCCGGTAAAAGTATTGAAGGGCACTTTCAGGGCAGGCCGTTCTGCAGCCATTCCACGAAAAGTGCTGGTAGTGGCGCAGTTTACTATTTCTGTTGTGCTGATCATCGGTACGATCATTGTTTTCAAACAGATCCGGTTTGCACAAGACCGTCCGGTAGGATACAGCCGCGATGGCCTGATCTCTATTGAAATGGCGACAGACGATCTGCACACGCATTTTGATGTGCTAAGAGCAGACCTTATTCAGTCAGGAGTAATTGTAGAAGCAGCAGAATCATCCAGTCCTGCCACCTCGGTTAATAATAATGGCGGTGGTTTTTACTGGAAAGGGAAGGACCCTGCTATGGATGATGATTTTGCCATGATCCGTGTAAGCACCGGCTACGGCAAAACAGTGGGCTGGCAGTTCACACAGGGACGGGATTTCTCGCGACAGTTCCAGACAGATTCTACCGCTACCATTTTAAACGAAGCGGCGGTGAAATATATGGGGCTCAAAGACCCGCTGGGTGAAATAATTACCTTCCATAATAAAGACCGCAGAGTGGTGGGTGTGGTAAAAGATATGGTAATGGGATCTCCCTATGATCCCATCAAGCCTACCGTATTCTATATGTGGAATAGGCATTTCAGCTACCTGAACATAAAGATCAACCCGGCGCTTAGCGCTCATACCGCACTCCGTAAAATTGAAGCCGTTTGCAAAGCATATGCTCCCGGCGTTCCTTTTTCATACAAATTTGCCGATGATGAATATGAGAAGAAATTCCGGAATGAAGAACGTATCGGCAGACTGGCCGGGTTCTTTACAATACTGGCTATTTTCATCAGCTGCCTTGGTTTGTTTGGTATGGCCAGCTTTATGGCCGGACAGCGTATAAAGGAGATCGGTATACGAAAAGTGATGGGCGCGTCCGTATTCAGCATCTGGAGTTTATTATCGAAGGATTTTGTAATGCTGGTGCTTATTTCACTGCTCATCGCCACACCGGCAGCCTACTATTTCATGCATAGCTGGCTGCAGAACTACCAGTACCGTACGCCGCTGTCATGGTGGATCTTCGCAGCAGCAGGACTGGGCGCCTTGATCATCACAGTGCTGACGGTCAGTTTCCAGGCTGTCAAAGCAGCGACCATCAACCCCATCAAAGGCTTGAGAACAGAATAGCAAAGATTAGGTTGGCACTTATAGTAAAAAAGGGGCTGGTCGTATGATCAGCCCCTTTTGGGGTTAACACTTTTAATCCAACTATTTAAACAGGAAAACGTTGAACATGCTGATCGCAGTCTTTACACCGCTGCCAGACAGCTTGGTATTCCTGAATTGAATAGTAGTAAAGTTATTACCACCACAGTCAGATACCTCAAAGGACCTGGTCACCACTTCACCGCTTGAAAAGTATATGGTGGAAACACCCAGGTAAGATTGGCCTGACAGCTGGAACTGGATATCTATCCGGAAACTGGTGTTGCCGGTAAATATCTTGTCGAATAATACTACTTCGCGCTGTAGATCCCTTTCTGCACCGAATACTATTACGAGGTCATCTGCTTCCTCGGTGGCAGGCTCAAAGCCATAGATCGTACCGAAGCCGGATAATTGCACAATACCGTCTGCATTGGCCAGTTCCCGGTTATCGATAGTGGCTACAGTGGCTATGTTACCTGGTCTGCTTAAATGCCCTGGTGTTCCGTTGTTGGCAGCGTTGTCTACTTGCTGATAGATTTTTGATTTTAACATAAATTGGTGCATTTGATTTTTTCGGGTTAAACAATATCTGTCGTGCACAACATGATATAACAAAGATAGCAGCGCAGTATGCAGTGAATATGCGTACCGGGAGTTATAAGTTAACAGAACAGGAATACAACCACTGTTCATACGAAATGAACAAATGTTATGAACAGGGTTGCAAATGTAATGAACCAGGGTGTTGACACTTATAAGCAAATTAACGTCTCACCGTCACCCGTAAAAAAGTAGCCGGAATAGAAGTCTTACCTGGATCTCCGCTTTTGTTCTCACGATTGAATAATGCTTCCAGTTCATTTTGCAGGTCTGCCGCCTTCCCATTTTTTTCAGCGGCGTCAAATGCATTCATCGTCGGACCATAGTAGTTCCTGAATATTTCGACCAATTCATCAGGTGGGAACGGGGCATTGAAGGTATAGGTATCCCTTTCAAAAGAAATATTCTCCGCTGGAATGCCTGCCTGGCCAAACCGCTCCGTCACATGACTCTCCACTCCCCATAACATAGGACTTATAAATCCTTCCGGCGGCGGAGGCGTATAGGCAGAGCTGATCTTCAATATCTGTGCCACCAGCGTAGGATCGTTGGGGATCCAGTTGCCCATTACAATGCGGCCGCCGGGGCGTGTAACTCTTACCATTTCTTTGGCCACATCAAAGGGCCTGGGGGCAAACATGGCCCCGAAAATGCTCACCACCAGGTCAAAGCTGGCATCGTTAATCCCTTCCAGGTTGGTAGCATCGCCTTCTCTGAAGAAAATATTGTTAAGACCTTCTTCCTGCGCACGTTTGTTTCCTGCTGCTACAAGGTTTCCGGCAATATCTACGCCCGATACCTTTGCGCCCAGCCGCGCTTCGGGGATAGCAGTAGTACCATCACCGCAACCGAGATCCAATACATCCATCCCGGCGCTGACGCCTAGTTTGTTCACCAGTTCCGTACCACTTTCGCGCATAGTTGCAGCAATGCGTGTAAAGTCGCCTTTTTCCCATAAAGCTTTGTTTGGATTTGCAGCAGGTGTTTGCATGCTTGTTGATTTCTCCATGTGTTTTGTCTTTGAGGTTAAAAATGTGGCGGGGTTCAAAAGGATAGTAACAAAGGGGGAAATGAAGATACAACGTTTACAATTAAGGAGAAAATTTGTTTCCTGCTTAAGCCCAAAAGCGTAGCTATCCGGTGTTTCGGATAACTACGCGTTCCTTTCATTCAGGATCTACTTTGCAAATGACTGCAATAGTGCCGCCGTCTCTGCAGGCGCTGTCATCATAGCATCATGACCTGTTTGCAGTTCATAATATTGCCAGTCCTTGCTCTTCCTGGTCTTCTCTGCAAACGGAACAATGGCAGGCAGCATATCCACTGTGCAGGCGATAAACACCATCGGTAAATGATTCCCGTAAGGATGATGTAATGTCAACCGCTGGGCAAATGTTCTGAAAGGATGCCCGCTAAGCCTCGCATCTACCCAGCGTGCAGCTGCTGTATCCTTCACGCCAAACACCTTTGCCGGCCATGCAGGAATTGTCAGTCCGCCATCCTTTGCCGCGGATTGCCTGATGCTTTTCTCCACGGCCGGTGGCTGAATAGACAAGGCACTTTGCCCGTTCTCCACCAATATCGCATCCAGGTATACCAGTTTACTGAGTCGCTCCGGTATCCGGTCTGCTACCCCTGCAATAACAGTACCCGCATAACTATGGCCGACCAGTATCACATTATGCAGGTCTTCCATCTCGATGAGATTCACCACATCCGAGATATGTGTATTAAGATCGATAGCCGGGCTTAGTATATTCTTATGCTCGCCCAGGCCACTCAATGTAGGCGTATATACTATCGCTCCGCTCGCCCGTAAAATACTGCTCACGCGTTGCCAGGCCCATCCTCCATGCCATGCGCCATGTACCAGCACATACACAGGCGCTTTTGCCTGCTGCGATTGTGCATAGCTCTCCTGAAAAGTAATAAGGGATAAAAGTACCCCGATAAATGCCAGTCTGATTTTCTTGCTACTCATGTAAATTATTTTTTGCAAATTTACTGGTGGCTAATATGCCCATCAATAACTCACCCGAAAGTGAGTCTTAAATCAGCTATATGGCGAGTGAGATCAAATCGAGTTCTTCAAATGCTTATAACCTCCGGGTGCTGGCTGCTTCTAACGATGTGAACGATATTCTGAAGATGATAAGTCCCCGTTGGAAAATGCAGATCCTGTGCAGCATATCGCAGGGCATGAACCAGTTCAGCTTACTGAAGGAAGCCTTCCCGTCCCTGTCAGATCAGGTACTGGGCAGACGCCTGTCTGAACTGGTCAGCGAGGAGCTGCTGTTGAAAGAGCATATTGCAGACACCGTTCCTCAGCAGACAGTATACATACATACTAAAAAAGGAGAAGCGCTGCTGGATATATTGTCGCAGCTACATATATGGGGTCAGCAGAAATGGTAGATCATTTTGCCGGCTTTCTACCAATAAAACGGATCACCGTTCCCTCACCCACATGACGAATCCCTTCGTTCTGCCATACATCCATCTCTTCCAGCATCAACACCTCATAGCCTTCGAAATCGGCCGATATTTCTTCTTTTGAAAAGAGCATGTCAATATCCCTCGGGCCTCCCACCTGTGGATTTTTGTCGATCTGTTTTAAATGCCCTTTACTATAGGCCTCAAAGATCACGGTCCCGCCGGGCTTCAGGTAAGTAGTCAGCTTCTTATGCAAAGCGGATTTCTTATCTGCCGGGAAATGAGCAAAGATCAGACCTATGGCATCAAAAGAAGCCTTTTCAAAATCCAGGTGCTCCAGGTCGCCAACAATATAATCCAATACCACCTGTCTTTCTTTTGCCAGCTGCAGCGCCTTGCCTTTCGCTTCAATACTCAGGTCCATAGAAATGACTTTCCATCCCTGTTCTGCCGCAAAAACGCCATTTCTCGCCTCGCCATCAGCAGGCATCAATATAGATCCGGGTGTAAGCTTCAGCAACTGTTCCTTGAAAAATTCATTAGGCTGCTTTCCATACACATATTCTTCACTGCTATAGCGGCTGTCCCAAAAATTCTTGTATTGTTCATCAAATGACTGACCCATAAAATTTGTTTTAAGCAAAATTATTGCAGGCATTGGAGCTGCCTGTAGGACAAAAATATAGTTAAAGAGGACTTATCTGAAATTATGCCTGAAAGCTTCCGGGGAGTGACCGGTATGCTTCTTAAAGAACCGGATAAAGTAGGAAACATCTTCATAACCCAGCTGCCAGGCTATCTGGTTGACCTGGTTGGAAGTGGCCAGCAAATATCGCTTAGCCTCCAGTATGATATAGTCATTGATCACTTCAGAGCACGTTTTGTCTAAAGTAGCCTTGGTAATAGCATTCAGCTGGTATGCAGTAAGGTGCAGCCTTTCAACATAGAATGCCACCTGCTTGTGAGTAGTGATATGGAGCCTGATTAGTTCCAGTAATTCCGTCAGGCGTTCCTGCATATATTCGCCAGCAGCGTGCGGAAGATGTTGAGGTGGCGGACTTTGCCGCAATAGCTCAATAAAGAAAATATGCAAGCTCGATTTAATTACCTCCACATGGTTTTCCTGCTTGTTCGCATATTCCCGGAGTATATCGTTCAAAATCGAAAAGGTCTTTTTAGTCGTTTCCGGATCAAGCTGGTAAAGATTCCTGCTGGTAACTTTTCTGAAGATCTGTTTCGCCGTTTTTTCAATAGGGGAGTAGAAGTCAGGGTTAAATTGCATCAGGTAGCCCCTGCTCTTATTTTTCAGCGTAATCTGATGCACCTGCCCCGGGCGCATGATGAAGACCGTATGATCATTGACAGGATAGGATATAAAGTCTATACTATGCTCTCCGGCTCCCTTTTCCAGGGCCAGAATATAAAAGAAATTATGCCGGTGAAGCTCCTGTACCATATCCCCTTCAGATAACAGATCTCTGGCATCCCTGATGAGGAAGTCTCCGGAAGAACCTAAATCCTTCAGGATGGAGCTGATATTTCTGATGGGTATCTCTTTCATTTGAACGGATCAGTCATTAACGCTGTTAAGCTCGCCCACTACGTTATTAGCCTTCGCTAATAACGCATGCACCCATACGCATTCCGCCGTATATAACACCATCACAACCAGGAACACAACAAATTCAAAGCTATGAACAGGCGGTGTTTTCGCTGCCTGGCTCGCTATTAGATCTCTTGTTTCATAACCCATCGGCAGTGCCCCGGGTGGCATCGGCGTATGAGTCTTTACCGGGGAAATTGCAAGTATATGAGCCACTGCAGCCATTAACCAGGTATAACCCAGCAAGACGCTAAAAAGGATAAACCATATTCTTAACCTCATCGTATAATGCAACTTTTTGGGATAGGCATGTCCCCATAAGAATAGCGGCACAACACAAGTCATCAGCAAAAGTATGGATGAAACAACCAGATAAGTGGGACCATCCATAATTGAAATTCTGCCCCATATCCAAACAGGAAACAGCATATAAAGGACTGGAATCTGGAAGACAGGCATAACCGCGTAACTCCCCAATGAAACAAAAAGTATAACAGCCAGAATTTTGGCGTGCAGGGATATTTTCTTTCGGATAATAATATCTGATGTGTTATTCATACGTCGTCTACTGCTGTCAAGATATTCTATTTTCATTTGTTTAGGAAATAATAACATACACAACAATCCCTAAAACAAAAACAACATGAACCGATAATAAGCCAAAATTTACCTGGTATTTTCGACCCGCTAATAATAGCCTGCAACTATGAAATACCCAGCCGGCGCCGCCCAAAAAGAACAGGAACGCGGTAAGATGATGATAGCCCGGTGCGTGTTTATACCCCCAGCCAAAGATCCGGTATACCAATAAAGTGACAACTGCTGCTATTAAATAATACAGTAGCCCTTTTAACAACCCTTTTATAAATTGATGGCTCAACGTCGCGGGTTTATTTATCAAGCCCTAAATATACGCAAAACCCCTTTAGCTCGACAAATACCTCGCTTCCTTCAAATCCACCTGGTACACTTTCTCCCGCGTCATCACCGTCCAAACCTGTGTTGCCAGCTCATTCCCCCGCACCATTCCTTTTCCGCTGCGCCGCCATACCGTCCTCACCACACTCATACCTCCTGTCTTTGCCCGCAACCGCACTACCGGCTCCCTGCTCACCTTTACACGTACATTTTGCTTCACCGCCTGTTCCAATTTTGCCTTCACTTCCGCTTCATCCACTCCCTTCTTCAATAGCTCCATCGCCTGACCCGTCATCGCCCTGTACAGATCTAACTTCTTCTGTACCCGCGGCAATAAGCGGTAAACCCCCGCCGCTATCCGCGATGCCTGTCCCAGTAATGCCGCATTCCTCCGCGTACGCGCAAATGCCGGGTCCCGTCTCACCCGTTTCCTGCTCAGGGTGCTCTTCCGTCTCGCATAGTACTTTCCGTTCATCCGGTAGTAACAGATCCCATCTACTGTGCCTGTGAAATAAACAGGCCCTCGTTGCTTACTCATAAACTGCATTTTAAGATTAAAAATTCATGATCGGATGAAGGTAACTGCAAAAGGAAATACCACCCAAATATGACAACCTAAAACGTCGCATAAAGTACGTTTATGTCACTTTTGACGTTTTTTGAACGAAATGACGCATTTTGGCACTTCACTCCGCATGGTATCCTCGTCAGCTCAGTATCTTATCTTAGTTACCTCCGTATGTTATCCGGGCTTTCTCCTCGTATTACCTGGGTAAATCCCGGGATGGAGCTTAGCAGATCTTATGGGTTTCCCGCAGTAAAAGCGCATGGAAGCTTGGGTAAAAGCGTATTGCTCTTTGCTATTTTAATCCGTATTTTGTCTCTGATATCCCACGTTATTGTTCACTCAAACAAATTTTAACCTATGTTGAAACCCAACACCTTGTCCATTAAGACTGTAGCCGTACTATTGCCCTTACTGCTGCTGTTCATCATCCCGTCCAATGCCCAGATCACATGGCCGGCCGGTCAGCTGCTTCCCAGCTTTCCCGCAGCGGCGCAAACGCAGGATCTCTTTATCCTTCGTGAAACGTCCACACTTTGGGAAGGCGAAGGCTCGGCCCTCAGCCACAAAACAGGCCGTCTGGAAACCGATGGCTGGCTTTGCCAAACCGGTATTGATACCCCCAACGATCATATGATCTACGGGCCATATAGTACCGTCGTACCGGCAGGTCCCAATGTAGCCGAATTCCGTATGAAGGTAGACAACAACACCGCCAACGATGATCCCGTAGTGGATATTGATGTCCGGAACGCTACCACCGGTCAAACGCTCGCTGCGCGCACCATTACCCGGAAGCAATTCCCGGTTGCTTCCAACTACACCAATTTTACGCTGCCTTTTACCATGCCTGCAGACAATCAATCCATTGAACTGCGTGTCTTCTGGCGCGGTACCTCCTACACAAAAGTAGACTGGGTAGCAGTGCAGCAGAACAACTCCTCTGCCGAAATGTACCTGTTCGCTTCCCTGAAAGGCATCGTTAACAGAACGCGGCCACGTACCTTCTCCTATGAAGGCGATGCTTTTGCAGAAGGACAATACACCTGGCTGCAATCGCTCGGCCTGAGCTGGACCGAATATGCCAACAAATGGGACCTCATCACCAAATACCGCAGCGAGATCTCAGGCCTGATCGTATACGATCCTGCACAGATCCACACTGTTAACCTGGCCACTGTACTGGCAAAAGACAAAAAGGCTCTCATTGCTTCACCTGCATTGCTGGCGCGTTTAACAGCCGCTCCGTATAATATCCCTGTATTGCTTGATCTGCGCGGCCAGTTCACCAGCAAGCTGCAGGTATATCAAACGCTGTATAACACTTACTGGCCTAACCTTGACCACCGCCTCCTGATCGGCTTAAACCCTGAGGTCCATAAAGCGGCCCTGCGTGAATACGCAACGGCCTTAGGCGCTGCAGTGATCTGGCTCGATCCTAACATCGCCGCCGAAAGCCAGTTGCTGAACAGCTTTTTATCTTCCATGCCCCCGGGCGCCAATTACATGGGATGGTGGCCGGAAGAAGCCCCCGGTGTTGAAAGAGCCTCCATTTACGGTATCTCAACCATCGCAAGCGACTGGGCCACTAACTTAACCGTTCATAGCGGTACGCCCAGAGCGGTGAACGTTAAGCCGATGCCTCCCAAACCTGCGCTGCAGAATAAAATATATGTGGCTTTCATATTAAGCGATGGTGATAACCTGCAGTACGTAGAACATCTCCTGCGCAAGCTCTGGAGCAATCCTGATCGCGGTTCCGTACCCATTGGCTGGACCCTGTCGCCTGCCATGCTCGATGCGATGCCCGGCGCATTGAACTATTACTATCAAAGTGCTACTGACAATGATAACCTGATCTCCGGCCCTTCCGGTTACGGTTATACGTACCCCAACAGCTGGCCTAATCAAAACCTGCTAAACCAGTTCGTTGCCAAAACGCAGGACTACAATCAGCGGGCCGGCTTCCGGGTGATCACTATCTGGAATACTATAACCGGTGGCATCAATCAGAACGTCGGACAAACATTCGCTACCTATGCGCCGCAAACGCTGGGCTTAACTGCCCAGAACACCGGCGGCGGATTGACCATCTATAACAACAGCCTTCCTGGTATGGCCCTATCCTGCAACTACTGTACTAATGAACAGGCCATGAAGGATCACATTGCTTCCGCTGCTGCGGGATGGAATGGCGCCTCGCCACGCTTCATTATCATACAGGCGCAGCCCTGGCAGAATGTAACGCCTACCAGCTTTAAGAATGTTGCCGCTTCGCTGAACACCAACTATATCGTTGTGCGCCCGGATCATATCTTCCAGCTGATCCGCGAAGCCAATGGTCTGTCAACTGACCCCGGCGACACACCTGCAGGCTGTTTGATTAATTAGCAGGGTATGAAGGGAAAGTAATATATTGCGGGTAATACACTGTTTGAAAAGCCTATAATATGAAGAAATTACCCCTGATTGTTACATGCCTCATACTCGCTGGTACCAGCTATGCGCAAACGTTCAAGATGGATAATGGCGTTAGTATAAACAGTCTGAAAGGAGAGGATTTTGATATCTTCCCCCGCAAGATCGCTTCATACAGCATGATGCTGGGACTGGAATATTTTCAGAGAAAATGGTATTACCTGTCCAGTGAGATAGGCTACCTGCAATTAGGAGGAAAGGAAGGGGAGATGGCAGACGATCCTGCAAGCGGTGATAAACAAACCTGGAACTATACGCAGCTGAATACATCCTTCAGGCTGCGGATGGGATTCAGTAAATCCGAAGTGTATATCGGCGCTGGCCCCTACCTTAACCTCCTGCTTGGCTCAGGCGGTTTCGAAAAAGACCTGTATACCGGCTATACTACACAACGCGCCAACTGGGGCAGCAAATTAGAAGCAGGTATTAACGGTATGATTGAAAGATACAAGGTCGGTATCAATTGCTCCTACCTCTTGCCCTTTTCGCCGGTTGCAAAAAGCTCATATACATCCATAGATGCCAGGTCGGTATCTATTTACTTAAGCCTCGGTTACCGCCTGGATTAAACTATGCATTACCTTGTACAAGACTTCTGATATATTCTTGCAGGGTAGTATTGCCCCGCTCCGGTGACTCCGGCGCTTCGCATCGATTTGCTGCTGAAATAGTTGTCATGGCTGCCATAGACGCAGCGGCAGCAGGAGAGAACCCGGCCTCTTCCAAACTTTCCATCCATTTATCGGGAGGGATCTCCACCGCTTTCACCGGCCGTTGCAATGCATCAGCAAATGCTGCTGCCACATCCGCTGGTGAATAATGGTCAGGACCTTCTACATTATGTAGACCGGTATGGTCTATCGGCTCCAGCAGTAAACGTGCCGCTACCTTTGCAATGTCTTTCGGCGCCACCATCGGCAGCTTAAAATCACCAGGATAGAAAGAATACACCACGCCGCTTTCACGTGCTGATTCCAGCGATTGGTCCCAATTGCTCATATAATAGGCTGCCCTTAGGATACTGTTCGGTATACCCGTTTTTTTCAGTGCCTGTTCCATTTCAAACAATACGCCCAGATCGCCGATCGCTTCACCCGGCTGCGCGCAATAGGTAGACTGTGCCACTACCTTTTGTATACCAGATCCCTGCAGCGCCTGCAGTATAGAGGTCGCTCTTCGCTGCTCTTCTGTTGCAGTGTCTGTGTCGGGCGGAGCATTAGGGTTGAGCAGGTAAAGCTTTTCTCCTGTCTTAAAGATTTCGTTCAGCCTTTGCGTATCCAGCACATCTGCCACTGCAATATGTGCGCCCTGCTGCTGCCACTTAGCGGCTTTCTCTGCATTGCGTACTACCAATGTAAGCGGAGCTTTTTGCTCCAGTAATAATCGGGTGAGTACTGAACCGATGTGCCCGGTCGCTCCTAGAATAATATGCATGGCAAAACATTTTACATTATGCATTGTTCTTTAAAAACAATGCCAACTTCTTTTACCCCCTAAATACCCCAATTATGAAAAACAATGCCATTTCATTTCTCGTACTCCTTTGCCTTTTCTGGTGCTGTAAGAAACCCCATGATCCCCACGAGCCGGGCGGTACTAAAAAGTATCCGGTGAATTTTACCGTAAGCGGTTTTGATCAGCATATGGAAGAACTCGGCAAAACAACAGACACGCTGACAGATTACATTGGCTACCTGTACTATGTTGTCTTCCAGCAGGACAATGGATATGTTCACAAGATCGAACAGGTTGCAGCGGATGATGATTTCGGCACTATTTATGACTCACTGCCTGCTGGCCAGTATATCATCGCGCTGGTAGGTTCAAAAGACCCGGTTACGCTCGAAGATTATCATCATGAGCCTACGCCCAATTTTCTTGTGATGCGTTTTCCGGGTACCGATGCTTTTTACAAAAGGCTCGTGCTGAGTGTAAACGGTGCAGTGAATCAGACTGTAAGTCTTGACCGCATCGTAGGCAAGCTGAAGGTGATCATTAAAGACAGGATCCCCTATGACGCACATTCCATTATTCTTACCCCCTCACTTTATCCACCTCCTGTTCCCGATGTGCCTTATGGATATCCCGATGCCTTTAACCTGCGATCCGGCGAGATGCTGCCGAATGGAGGCCCGGGCGATAACCTGGTGTATAACGGTATGTATCATGAATTCACTCCCACTGAGAAAGGCATGCTGGATTTTTCAATGGAAGATTATATCCTGATGCCTGCCACCGATACCTTTACCGTACATCTCAGTGCCGCCTATGCTTCCGGTCAGACGATCTCCTCAAAGATCCTCTATAATATCAGGGTAAGCCCCGGTAAGCGCACCGTTTTGTCCGGGAAGCTGTTTGATAATCTGCCGGGTGGCGACAGTGGTGTAAATGTGATTATTGCCAACCCGGAATGGGCTACTGATAGTACATTACAGAACTTTTAAAAGCAAATTACTTCGGCGCTTTTTCTGCCTGCTTCATTGCCTGGTATTCAGAAGGCGTCATACCAAACTGTTTAAGGAAGTTTCTTCCGAAATTAGTCTGTGAATGATAGCCTGTCATATCGGCTACTTCATATATTTTCAATTCGCCTGTCACCAGCAGCTCTGCTGCTTTTTTCAAACGGGTGACGTTGATCAGTTCATTCGGTGTCAGGTCTGATATGGATTTGATCTTCCTGTACAAAGTAGGCCTGCTCATGTTCATCAGCCTGGCCAGCTTTTCTATGTCAAGATCCGGATCTTCCAGGTTTTCATGTATAACCGCTGTCAGTTGTTCCAGGAACAGCTCATCGGCCCGCGAATAAGCAATGGTTTTAATATGCACCAGCGGCGAATGTGCGAAGAAGTCTTTCAGCTTCGAACGGTTGGCCAGCAGGTTGGCGATCTGCGCCATCAGGAACTCAGTAGAAAAAGGCTTGTCTACATAGGCATCTGCTCCCAGCTCCAGCCCTTCTATTTTTGATTGCATGGTATTTCTAGCCGTAAGCAGGATAACGGGAATATGACAGTAATCAAAAGTAGATTTGATCTTGCGGCACAGCTCAAAACCATCCATCACCGGCATCATTACATCACTGATCACCAGTTGGATGGCCTCTTTCGACAGTATAGACAATGCATCCCGCCCATCCTTTGCGGTCAGGATCGTATACTTTTCCTCCAGCTCCTCACCAAGAAATGCGAGGATATCTTCATTGTCATCAACAAGCAGTAAAAGTGGCTTCATGATACATCATTTGTGGTAGTGATTGTTTTGGTGATCCTGCCTGGTTGCAGGTTGAATTCTATTTCCTGGTGCACAGGGATACTTAATACAAAAACATTCAATTGATGGCTGCCTGTCTGCAGCACCAGCGTTCCTTTGTGCAGTGTGGCCAGCGAACGGGAAAGTGCCAGTCCAATGCCCGTGCCTTTTTGCATCTCCGTTTCCTTTAAGCGGAAGAAAGGCTCAAAGATCTTTTCTTTCATGTCTTCGGGTATCAGGTGGCCGTCATTGCTGATCGCTATGGTGAAATAATTATCCTGTTCTGTGAATGCCATTAGTTGCACATGCGCACAGGTATCAGCATACTTGATGGCATTGTCGAAAAGGTTGCTGAGTATTTTATTAAAAGCTTCGATATCTACATAAGCATAGAGAGCGCCAGCAGGAAGGTCCAATGAAAACGTAAGCTGCCGCTGTTCTGCCAGCGGCCTGAAAGCGATGTGCATTTCTTCCAGCAATCCCGAAATATTCGCTTTAACAAAGCTGAGCGAATAGCCGTTGAGCTCTGTTTGTCTGAAATCCAGCAGCTGGGCCGTCAGGTCTATCAAACGGTTGGTATTGCGTTGCATGATAGCAAGGCTGTCTTTGATCTCCGGCAGATGACCTGCTTTTCTGATCACCTTCTCCAGCGGTGCTTTGATCAGCGTGAGCGGCGTCTTCACCTCATGCGCCACATTGGTGAAGAACTCTATCTTGGCCTTGAAAACTTCTTTCTCTTTGGCCGCTTCGAAGCGCTCTATCTTGCGCTGGTTCTTTTGCTCCGTCCGTTTGTGATAATTGTGGATGATATATGCAATTATCACCACCGCGAGCAGCGCATACAGCGTCAGCGCCCACCAGCTGCGCCACCAGGGCGGCATTATTTCAATGATCACAGACGTTTCGCGGGACCATACCCCGCCGCTGTTACAGGCCTTTACCCTGAAAGTATAAGTGCCGGGCGCCAGCTCGGTGAAATAAGCCTTACGGTTGGTTTTCAGGTAGGTCCAGGATTTATCCAGCCCTTCCATTTTATAGGCGTATTCTGCTAGCTCAGGAGCGGTATAGCTGAGCAGGGCAAAGTCGATACTGAAAGTGGATTGATGATAGCCCAGCGTGATGCTGCTGGTATTGGTAACAGATCGTTGCAGCGGAGAACCTTTTGCAGCGATCGGCAGCTCACGGTTGTGTACCTGGAAGCCGGTGATATATACCGGACCGGCAAAGGTGTTTTGTACAAATTCATCCGGGTGGAAGCTGATGAACCCCTTTCCGCTGCCAAAATACATACGGCCGGAGAGATCCCTGTAAGCCGAGTTGAAATTGAACTGATCGCTCAGCAGGCCGTTTGCCCTGGTATAGGTTTTAACGCTGCCTAGCTCCGGGTTAAAGCAGCATAGCCCGCGGGAAGTACTGATCCACAGCTGGCCTCTTTTGTCTTCGAGTATGCTGAGCATAAAATCACTGGGAAACCCGTTCCGGGTAGTGTAGCGGGTAAAGTCATTTTCCCGGCGGTTATAGCGGCACAGGCCTCCTTCAGTGGCAAACCATAAGCGGCCGCGGGAATCTTCAAAAATGCTGTTGATACGGTCGCTGGAAGCGCTATGTATGTCATTCTCCTCATAGCGGAAATTGCCTTGCTTTCCCTTTGAAGGATCGTAGTAATGAATACCGCTGCCATAGGTACCGGCCCAAAAGATACCTTGTTTATCCCGCAGCAGGCAGGAATACCAGTTATTAAGGGGCAGTCCCTCGAACTGGCTGAAATCGTTCCGTTCCGCATCGTATTGATAGGCGCCCCTGGTAGTGCCCAGCATAATAGGGCCTCCGGCGGGGCGATAAATGCAATAGATAAAATTGCTTTTCAGCGAGGACAGGCCGGACTGCATGTTGAAGCGGCGTATCACTTTCCCGCTGCGGATATTCAGTACGTCCAGCCCATGCTCAAAAGTGCCGATCCATAGCTCTTCCCCATCCAGCAGCAGGCCGTGAATGTTGGTATAGGATATACTGCCCGCAGCGCCTCCCGGCTGGAAATGTGTGAATACCTGGCTGGAAGGGCTTAGCTTGTTCAGCCCCGCATCCTCTGTCCCGATCCACAGGTTACCATAGCGGTCGGCATGGATCTCTCTCACTACATTCCCGCTCAGTGAATTTTCTCCTGTTTTGGGGAAGTACTTCCTGAAAGGAGTATACTGCCTGGGATGATAGTTCACCCCGCCAAAGTAGGTACCTGCCCAGATCCCGCCTTCCCGGTCACGGCAAAAGGTATATACCGCATTGTCGGAGATGGAATAAGGATCGTTATACATCTTGCGCAGGTTCTGCGCTTTCCCGCTGATAGTATTATAGATGAAGATGCCCGTTTCAGTGGCAATCCAGTATTCATGATCGGCGGTCTGGAGAAAATTGCGGACAAAGATCTCGGTATGGTCGTCATTATAGGTGAGAATATCACTATAAGCGCCGGAGGCAATGTCAAACCGCTTCACACCCTGGTTAGAGGTGCCCACCAGTATGCTGCCATCCGGGGCGCTGCACACTTTTTCTATCCAGCGGGATACGGGCCGTTTGGAATGACCGAACATGTCATAAGCAGAGAAGGTGTCGCTGCGGTCATCATGTTTTTGCAGGTGGCCATCGGCCGTGCTCACCCAGATGTTGCCATCAGCAGCAAGACAGAGGGAGGTTGCTTCAAAAAAATCCTCCGTACTGAAATACTGTAGCTGCCGGTTGCCCGGGTGATAACGGAATAAAGAGAACCCTGCCACAAACCAGATATTGCCCCGGTTATCTGCCTGTATGGCCCTGATCTGGCCTTTTGGCGCTGCCTCCAGCAGGTGAAAGCTTTCTGTAGCCGTATCATACCTGAAAAGCCCATTCTCCGTGCCTACCCAGAGCGTACCGCTCTTGTCCTCAAACAGGGAATGGATAAAATTACTCCCGATACTGCCCGAATCTCCCGGGTGATGGCGAAATACCTTGAAAGCGTAGCCGTCAAAGCGGTTCAGACCGTCTTTGGTGCCGAACCACATAAAGCCTCTCTTGTCCTGCAGGGAGCAGATAACAGCATTGTTGGAGAGGCCGTTTTCCACCTGGTAGTGCCGGAAATAATACAATTGTGCGCAAGTTCTTCCCGCGCCACAAATAAAGAGGCAGGCCAGCAGCAGTGTTCTTATCTTAAAATACAAGCGTGGCGTGGAATACCATTGTCCCTGTTCCCTATAATTCGGTTTTGACATACCGTTCCATAACGTAAAGATCCAAAATGAGATGATTTGCTGAAGTTTTGATACAGTTTGTCGAGTTGAAGATAACTATTAATCGCAACTTCATACCGTTATTTCCAGATCCTGGACCGGTAACGGGCACAGTATCTTTAATTGTTACTGGTACACTAATAAAATTAGTGAATTTCATTGATATATCCACAATTACACGTTTATGAAACTGATCAGCATTTTGCTACACCGAAGCGTGCTCCCTATCCTAGCCTGTGCGCTTTTTTTACTCACCCAACCAGCATCCGCCCGGCAGGACGGCAAGAAAAAGTTCCGGGGAACAGTCACCACCCAGGAAAATGAGCCCGTTATCGGCGCTACCGTAACTGTGAAGGGCGGCGCCGGAGCCATGACGGATGTTTCGGGCGTTTTTACCATCGAGGCGGAAGAAGGCGCTTCCGCTACCATCAGCAGCATGGGTTTTGAGAACAAAGTACTGGTACTGAAAGGCAATGAGGCGGTGACCGTAAAGCTCGACAAGTCCTACCGGAACCTCAACGACGTGATCGTGGTAGGATACGGTTCCGTAAAGAAAAAAGACCTCACCGGCTCCGTAGCGCTGGTGAATGTAGCCGATGCCAAAAAGAACGTATCCTATGATGTGGCGAAAATGCTGCAGGGACAGGCAGCCGGTATCAGTGTACATGGCTCCGGAGAACCAGGTGGCTACGTGCAGATCAAGATCCGTGGTACTACCACTTTCGGACCTAACAGTCCCCTCTTTGTAATAGACGGTGTTCCGGTAGATGCACCCTACGATTTTTCACCCAACGATATTGAAAGCATCCAGGTATTGAAAGACGCCTCTGCGGCAGCGATCTATGGATCAAGAGCCGCTACCGGTGTGATCATCATCACCACCAGGAAAGGAAAACAGGGCCCGGTAAGGGTGAACTTTAACAGCTACGTGGGTGTACAGGAAGTGGCAAAGAAGATACCGCTGGCCAACCGGCAGCAATACCAGCAGATCGTATCCGCAGCAGAGACCAATGCAGGTTTAAGCCTGGCGCCTGCCAACGATCCTACCAACCCTTCCTATGTCTCCAATATCAATACAGACTGGCAGGACGAAGTCCTGAAAAAAGGTTTGATCCAGGATCACAACGTCAGCCTTTCCGGTGGAACGGAAAATATCTCCTACAACGCCTCACTGGGTTATTTCAACCAGACCGGCACCCAGGTTGGCCCGCAGCGATATGACCGCTATACCTTCAACAGTAATCTCCAGGGTAAAAAAGGCCGTTTCAGCTACGGCATCAAAGCGGCCTATACACAATCGCATAAAGGTAATTACGGCGCTACCAACGGCCACGCTGTTTTCGGCGGAGTGGTGACCAGCATGCTGACCGCCATTCCTACCATGCCCGTATACGATGCTTCCCGCCTGGGCGGATACGGTGGAAGCGACCAGGTGAAGAACAGGGCCATCTCTGCTAACGTAGTAGGCATCAACAACCTGGTGAACGACTATAGCGACCGTAACAGGTTCCTCGGGAATGCATGGGGAGAACTGGAGATCCTGAAGAACCTTAAGTACAGGGTGAACGCCAGCTTTGACAGAACCGACTACGAAAATTCACACTTCGAGCCGCGTTTCGATATGGGATACTATTATCTCAACACCCAGTATTATATGTACCTGCAGAACGGTCATTCCAATACCGAACTGCTGGAACATACCCTTTCCTACCAGCTGCAGAAAGGCAAACACAAAGTCGACCTCCTCGGTGGTATGACCTACCAGGAATTCAGGGACCAATGGATGTCTGCTTCAGCCCAGGATACAACAGACCTGAACTTCCATACCTTCGCCGCTGTAGCCCGGGCCAATGCCAAAGGGGTTACCAGCTGGAAAGGTACCGCTGCCCTGTACTCTATGCTGGGCAGGATCAATTATAACTTCGACGATCGTTACTTACTGACGGCCAACTTCCGGCGCGATGGTTCCTCCAAATTTGCCCCGGCAAACCGCTACGGCAACTTCGTGGGTTTCGCTGCCGCCTGGAATATCAGCAATGAAAAATTCTTCCAGCTGCCTTCCTTTATCAGCAGCCTGAAACTGAGAGGTGGCTATGGCGTATTGGGTAACCAGGCAGCACTGGGCTACTACGACTATCAGTCTTATATTAATAACGCCACCAACTATCTGTTTGGCGACCAGCTGGCCGTAGGCTCCACCACCGTATCCGTAACAGACCCCACGCTGAAATGGGAGTCCACCACCACTTCAAACGTGGCATTGGATATGGGCCTTTTCAAAGAAAAGCTTTCCTTTACCGTTGAATATTACAACCGCCTGTCAAAAGATATTATTACCGCTATCCCTATACCATATTCGGTAGGCTCATACCCGCAAACACTTACTACAAATGCCGCCTCGCTGAGAAACAGGGGTGTTGAGTTCACACTGAACTATCGCGACAATATCGGTGAGCTGAACTATTCTATTAACGCAAATGCTTATACGCTGAAGAACAAAGTAGAGAAGCTCGGCGGCAGCAATAACCCGGTATACGGCGCCGGTAGCAAAACAGAGGTAGGCCGTGAAGTAGGGGAGCTGTTCGGCTACCTTACGGAGGGCATCTTCCAGAACACAGACGATATCGCAAAACATGCCATGCAGGATCAGTCAGGCGGCATCAAACCCGGCGATATCAAGTACAAAGACATCAACGGCGATGGTGTGATCACCGATGCAGACAGGGCTTACCTTGGCTCTACCATTCCGAAGTTCTACTATGGCCTGAACGTATCCGCATCTTACAAGAACTTCGATCTCTCCTTCTTCTGGCAAGGTAACATGGGCAGCAAAGTGAACAACGGTGTTTACTCTGCTCTGATGTCCGGTCAGTATGGTAATGCCCATATCGACGAACTGAATTACTGGACGCCCACTAATACAAATACCAACGTTCCCCGGCCGCTGATCAACGATATCAATAACGGCCGCTTCTCTGATCGCTTTGTGCAAAGCGGCTCCTACGTAAAGCTGCAGAATGCACAGATCGGGTATACCATCCCGGAATCAACGCTCGGCAAAACACATGTGTTCCGCAGCCTGCGCGTTTACCTCTCCGGTCTGAACCTGGTAACCGTCTCAAAATATAAAGGCTATGACCCTGATTTTATCAGCGACGGCCTGTTCAACCGGGGCTTCGACTATGGCTCTTTCCCGAACCCAAGAACAGTGATGTTTGGTTTGCAGCTAGGCCTTTAATCTTTAAACAGCTTTATCATGAAACGCAATATATCTCACTATATCATAGCAATCACGGCAGCCGGCATTTTGATAACAGGCTGCGGTAAGAAACTGGACCAGGTAAACCCGAACGCACAAACATCCGCTACCTTCTGGGAAACCAGTAATGACGCGGTACAGGGCGTCAATGCGGCCTATGCACCCATGCTGCTCGACGGCGCTTACATGCGCTTCACCCCGGTATTACTGGATGTAAGGGGCGATGATATCCGCAGCAACAGTCCCTGGACCGCCATTTCCGGGGTAGGCAAATTTGCGCTCGGAACAGGAAATGCCGACGGCTACGGATGGGCTTTTGATGAATACTATGAAGGCGTATTCCGCTGTAACCAGGTGCTGGACAATGTGCCGGATATCAATATGGATCAGGACCTGAAAAACCGTGTGCTCGGTCAGGCCTACTTTATGAGAGGACTGTATTTCTTCCACCTGGTGAACCTCTTCGGTAATGTGGCGCTGCCCACCAGCACGCCGCAGTCAAAAGCAGATTTCTATGGCAAACAAACCACGCAGCAGCAGGGCTGGCAACAAGTGATCGCTGATTTCAAAGCTGCGGTAGATCTGCTGCCTGTCTCCTATAAAGATGTTAGCGGCCCGGACGCCAACCAGGTCGGCAGGGCCACTAAAGGCGCCGCCATGGGTTATCTGGGTAAAACGTATCTCTTTAACAAAATGTACCCCGAAGCAGCAGAACAATTTAAGAAAGTGATCGACCTCGGTGTATACCAGCTGATGTCAGACTATAAAGACAATTTCACCGAAAGCAAAGAGAACAACGCTGAATCTGTTTTCGAAATACAGTTCTCTACTACCGCAGGCGGAACAGACCTGGGATGGCAGGGCATTCCCACTTCCACCTGGGCCAAAACATCCGCAAGGGCCATCACTTTCGGCGCACCTAATTTCGGGTGGACTGATGTACAGCCTTCCATGTCCGTATTCAATGAGTTTATGCAGGAAAAGACGGTAGATGGCGCTACAGATCCCCGGCTCGATGCTACCATCTTCTATAACAAGCCCGGTGAAATGATCTATGGGCAGCCATTCGCACAGGTATATGCCAACAGCTCCTATCTCAATGATATCTTTTGCCGCAAGTACGAGAACGGAGATGGTAACAAGGCAAATGAATACGACTGGAAATCCGGTATCAATGAAAGACTGATGCGCTACGCAGATATCCTGCTCATGTACGCAGAGTGCCTGAACGAACAGGATCAGCGGGCACAGGCCGCATCCTATATCCAACAGGTAAGAACCCGTGCAAAGCTGCCTGATATCACTGCTGCAATGGCCATTCTCACCAAAGAACAAATGCGTGACCGCCTGGCGCACGAACGCCTGCTGGAGTTCTGCCTGGAAGGCCACCGCTTCGACGATATAAAGCGCTGGGGTTGGCTACAGGATGCCACCAAGCTGGATATGCTGAAATCACGCGATCCTGAGTTCAACAATTATAAACCTGGTAAAGAACTGTATCCCATCCCACAGGGAGAGATAGACAACAATCCGGGGTTCAAACAAAATCCTTCTTATTGATTTACCATATCTTTTAAACACAGCGCATGACTTTCCTCCATTTACGGAACAGGATACTTTTGTTTTTACTCGCAGCAGGCATCGCCTCTTGCAGTAAAAAAGATACGCCTGCACCCAACCCTTCGGATACTACCGGTGTGAAAAGCCCGGCTGCCGCCTTTGATATCAACAGCATTAACGATACCTATGCCGACCTAGCCCCCTTTGTGTATTATCCCAAATGGGGGCCTTATAATGTACATGATCCGGTGATCCGCAAGTTCGGTGCTTACTATTATTGCTACAGTACAGACGCAGGCTATGGTATCAGCGTAAGGCCCGGTATCCAGGTGCGTAAATCCAAAGACCTGGTGGAGTGGACTTTTGTAGGATGGGTGTTTGACAAGATTCCGGGAATGGGCGCTTCCTTCATACAGCAGCGTGGCGGTACGCCTAATAACAGCCTCTGGGCGCCCAGCGTGCAGAAAGTAGGCAACGAATACCGCCTTTATTATTCACTGTCCTCCAACCTCGGGCGCCTGAGCGTGATCGGCCTCGCCACCGCTTCCTCACCGGAAGGTCCCTGGACAGAAAAAGGCCTGGTAGTGACTTCCCTGAATGATAACAGCATCCAGACCAATGCCATCGATCCGAGCGTGATCGTTACACCCTCCGGCGAGCATTGGATGTATTATGGTTCCGCATGGGATGGCATTTATGTATTGAAGCTGGACCCCGCTACCGGACTGGCGCAAACGGCCGGTGATAAAGGTAAGCGCATTGCGAACCGGGGCTTTACCAGTGGAAAGTACAATGGTAATATAGAAGGGCCCGAAGTGATCTACAACCCTTCACTGAACAAATATTTCCTGTTCATTGCTTACGATTGGCTGGAAACGAAATACAATACACGCGTGATGCGTGGCGACAGACCAGACGGGCCTTTCTATGATTTCAAAGGGGCAGATGCCAATACCAACATCGATCACGGACCGATGATCACGGCGCCCTACCGCTTCAACGGTCACAGCGGATGGCAGGGCGTTTCTCACTGCACAGTGTTTGACGATGGGGGAGGGCAGTATTACCTCGCGCACCAGGGCCGCCCGGGTGTAGATAAATACTTTATGGACCTGCATGTGCGGAAGGTATTCTGGACAAAAGACGGATGGCCCGTAGTATCGCCCGAGCGCTATGCCTGGGAAGATAATGCTAATGTGCCGGTAGACAGTATTACCGGTAACTGGGAACAGATCATCCTGGGGTACCGCGTAGTGCCCGGCTATGCAGATGAGCAGGTGTCGCCGGATTTCCAGGTGTCCGTTGCCCTTACCATCTCTCCCAACGGAACGCTGAATAACGACGCCAGCAGCAAATGGACCTACAACGCTCCCTGGCTGGAAATGCACTGGAGCAACGGCTTTACCGATAAAGTGCTGATCCAGCGCGGGCGCGATTGGGAAAAGAAATTCCCCACTTTTATATTTACCGGTCTGAATAACGACGGCACCGCAATATGGGGTAAGAAAAGTAAGTAATGATCTCTACAAACTGATAAAGGAAGTAATGAAAAAGAAGGTATTACAGATCCTCGCGCTTGGCCTGCTGGCAGCGTCAGGTGTGACGGAAGCACAGCATAACAACGTCATCACGGTAAACACAAAGAACCTCAGCGGTAAAATATCGCCTACCATGTGGGGCGTCTTTTTTGAAGACATTAATATGGGCGCTGATGGTGGTATCTACGCAGAGCTGGTCAAGAACCGTTCCTTTGAATTTTTCAGGCCGCTCATGGGATGGACCGTGAACGGAACAAAGGTAAAAGAAGGCGATATGCTGATCCTGCACAGGTCTCCTTCCCATACCGCTAATCCCCGCTTCCTGCGCACTACGGTCAGCAACGCAGCACAGGGCGATGCTGGCTTACTCAACGAAGGGTTTCGCGGCATGGGCATCAAACAAGGCTTGCGTTATGATTTCTCTGTGCTCTACAGGCAGCAGCAGCCGGGCATCCGTTTACACATCCAATTACTGAACAGCAGCGGCCAGGTGATTGGCGACACACTGCTAACGCCATCACAACAAGACACCACATGGCATAAGCAGTCTGTCAGCTTCCATGCCAGCGCAACGGAACCCAAAGCTAAGCTGCAGCTATGGCTGGAAGGCAGCGGCACCATTGACCTGGATATGATCTCCCTGTTTCCTGAAGATACCTGGAAGCATCGTCCCGGTGGTATGCGGGCAGATATGATCCAGCTTCTGGCAGATATGAAGCCTGGCTTCATCCGCTTCCCGGGCGGCTGTATCGTGGAAGGCTTCGATCTTTCACAACGCTATCAATGGAAGAAAACGATCGGCCCCGTGGAAGAACGGCAGCTGATCATCAACCGCTGGAATTTTGAATTTGCACATCGCCCAACACCGGATTATTTCCAGACATTTGGCCTTGGCTTCTTCGAGTACTTCCAGCTGGCAGAAGACATCGGAGCAGCGCCCTTACCCATTCTCAACTGCGGCATGGCCTGCCAGTTCAATTCCGCAGAGCTGGTGCCGCTCGATGAGCTGGATCCCTATATACAGGATGCCCTGGACCTCATCGAATTTGCCAATGGCGATACCACCACTACCTGGGGCCGGGTACGCGCCAATATGGGGCACCCTGCGCCTTTCCACCTCAAGTTAATGGGTGTGGGCAATGAGAACTGGGGCCCGCAGTATATAGAACGCCTGAAGCTGTTCACAAAAGCCATTAAGGAAAAGTATCCGGAGATACAACTAGTGAACAGTGCAGGCACAGATCCTAATGGAGAACGCTTTGACTACCTGAACGCAGCACTACGCAATATGCATGCGGATATCATCGATGAGCACTATTACCGTCCCCCGCAATGGTTCCTGCAGAACGCCCGGCGCTATGATAACTACCCGCGCAACGGATCAAAAATATTCGCTGGTGAATACGCCGCGCAAAGCGACAAAGTGGTGAGCATCCATAATAAGAACAACTGGCAGACCGCCCTCTCCGAAGCCGCGTTCATGACCGGCCTGGAAAGGAACGCAGACGTAGTAAGTATGGCATCCTATGCTCCCTTATTTGCGCATACAGACGGCTGGCAGTGGACACCCGACCTGATCTGGGTAGACAACCTGCGCTCCTTTGGTACGCCTAATTACTATGTACAGCAATTGTTCTCCCTGAACAAAGGTACTGCCATCGTGCCCTTACGTATGGGCAATGACGTTGTAGCAGGACAGGACAGCCTGTATGCTTCTGCCGCATTGGACGAGAAAAATAATGAGCTGATCATCAAACTGGTGAACGTATCCGGCCTGCCGCAAACCTGTACCCTGGAGCTGGACAGAAAACCCGCAGCGGCCGCAAGGCTGACGGTATTGCAAAGTAATGATCCTGGTAGCATGAACAGTTTTGAACAGCCAGGACAAGTGTCGCCTCAGAGCCGGGAGATCAAAACGCCCGCTAAACGCTTCCCGCTGGAGGCTGCGCCTTACTCGCTGAATGTACTACGGATCCCTTTGTAAAACCATCACTAAAAAGGATGCATTGTGAAACGCCTGATCATCTTGCTTGCAGTAATACTTATCTGTTCCTCCGGAGCGCTGGCGCAGCCGGCGGCCGAAGGAACAGTTTTTACCACCCGTAATACACCGGTGCATGATCCTGTATTGATCAAAGAAAAAGACACTTATTACATCTTTTGTACCGGCAATGGAATCTCGGTATATGCTTCCCCTGATCTGCAGCACTGGCGCAAAGAAGCGCCTGTATTCAGCCGGCCGCCTGAATGGGCTGTAAGGACTATTCCCGGTTTCAAAGGCCATATCTGGGCGCCGGACATTAGCTTTCATAATGGCCGCTATTACCTGTATTATGCCGTTTCGGCTTTTGGGAAGAATACCTCCTGCATAGGCCTTGCTGTCAATACTACACTGGACCCTCGATCGCCTGGTTATAAATGGGAAGACAAAGGCAAAGTTATACAGTCTGTACCCGGCCGTGATATGTGGAATGCGATTGATCCCAATCTTGTCTTTGATGATCAGGATACACCCTGGCTGTCCTTTGGTTCCTTCTGGGATGGCATCAAGCTGGTAAAGCTACAGGACAACCTGCAGGCCATAGCAGAGCCGCAGGAATGGTACACCATTGCGCGAAGACCACGGGATTTCTCTACGCCCGATACATCCGCTGGCAATGGCGCAATAGAAGCGCCTTTTATTTTCAGGAAAGGAAAATATTACTATCTCTTTGTTTCGCGGGATTACTGCTGCCAGGGAGAGAAAAGCACCTACAAGGTAGTAGTAGGAAGAAGCGAAAAAGTACAGGGCCCTTACCTGGATAAAAAGCAACAACCTTTACAGCTGGATGGCGGTACGCTGGTAGCGCAGGGCGATGGGGTGAACTGGTACGGCGCCGGTCACAATGCGGTGTTCAGTAACTCCGGTAAAGACTACATCGTATTACACGGCTACGATGCAAAAGACCGTGGGCGGTCCAAGCTGATCATAGAAGAAATAAGCTGGGATCCGGATGGATGGCCCATAGTAAAGATCCACTGAATGAACACTATCCGTTTGTAAACATTTCACTACCGTTGATAAACCGCTTTGCTCTTCCTTCAGCTATTGCGCTAATTTGGTGTTTCTTCAATTTTCTCAAAAAACCAAATTGCAAACAAATGAAACATCAACTTTCAACAAACCCTATTCTGTTAATCCTTGCAATTGTAATCATTCTTTCAAGCTGTACTAAGGAACTCAACAACGAAAAAACAATGCCCGCGGATCACGGGCAGGCAATTGCTAAAGTGAAAGGCCCTCACAGCGACACACTTAAGTTTGGATCCATCTTAGGTTTCCTTACAGGAAGTACATCCGCTATTGGGCTTGGAAGCGCCAGCAGTGATCGGACCGCCTATCCAAGCACGGAATTGATGGCAGGTTTATGGACCGTCGACCAGGCACAGATTTTACTTTATGGATTCTTTTTTACCACGCAGGCACTGGCTCCAACTGCAGATGGCGTCAAATCTGCTTATCTGATGCTTTATTCGAATCCCACTCCCTTAAATGGAGATAAAGTGCATGCCAATTCCGGAACAGATAATGCTTTTTACGTTCAGCGAGTGTCAGGCGACTGGGACATTTTCCAACTGGATAAAATCCGCTGGGGCAACCAGCCAGGCGCCTGGGGAAAAAATAGGGTATTGGTGCCGCATACCGATTTACCTTTCCTGGATGTTACAGTGGATGTTACTGCATTGGTGAAAGATGCAATCATTGACGGGGAAAATATGATTGGTTTTAGGCTGACACCAACGGCAAGAAAGCCTCATAACATTAGGAACTTTGTTTCATGTTATCATGAGCGCACAGACCTGCAGCCTCGCCTGATTATAAATTATAACTAAATTCTAAACAAGAAGAGGATGCTGATTTGAATCAGCATCCTCTTCTTATACATTATATTCTTCACTTAGTTTACGATATACGTTCTCCCTTTAGGGCACTTCTTTATAAAATCAATGACCGCCTTATCGGTGATTTCAAAACCGGCTTTGATCGCCTGCGCGAAATCTGCACAAGCAGCTGTCTGCTGCTGTTCTCTCATTTCCAGTACGCCGCGGTAATAGTATACATCCGTGTTCTTACTATCCAGTTCAAGCGCCCTGGTAAAATCTGCAATAGCGTTTTTATTATCTCCCAGCCGGCCCCTCACTACACCACTAAGGCTGTAGCATTCTGCATCCCCCGGATCAAGCTGGATATATTTTTGCAAGTCGGCCAGTGCTGCCTTATTATCTTCTTTTTCAACCGTCAGCAGCAGCGCCCTTGACTGGTAAGCATATTTGTAAGATGGATCTGTTGCGATGGCTTTGGTATAATCTGCAATCGCGCCATCGTAATCTTTTGCATTCTTTTTAACGATGCCCCGGTTGTGATAGGCACGGGCAGAAGGTTTTACCGCGATAGCAGCGCTATAGTCTTCTATGGCGCCTTTGCCGTCCTTCAACTGCAAACGGGCATTGCCCCGCAGGATATAAAGCTCGGCATCATCTTTCTTCAGTGCAATGGCACGGTCAAATGCAGATTGGGCGCCTGCATAGTCTTCCTGGTCATAGCGCTGCTGGCCGCTGGCTTTTAGCTCATCAGCAGTCTGCGCAAAGGAAGCCAGGGAAAATAATAAGGCCAGAAGGGTAACTGTTAGTCTCATAGTGGATGATATAGGGATTATTAATACTTACAATACTAAACATATTTAACATAGTAATATATTAAATTTTTCTTCCTGATCACAATCAGCCGCTTGACCTACTGCAGTCATAGGTAGGGGTATAGCCTGGTACTATCTTTACATCATCAAACAACGAAATGACAGACAGATAAAAAGGGGCATGAAATATGGCAGCGCAGCGCGCGGCCCCCGAGCCGGGCGCTTGCCTCCTGCCAGACCATCAGCGTAGCCCAAACGCCTTAAATCCCTATGGTTACAAAAAAGGTATCACGGAAATATCACCGGCGATGTGAAAGAGTAGTATGTGAAGCACAATCGGGCCGGTGATATTTCCGGAGGTACCACCTCAGGAAACGCATTTTAGTGAAACATCTTGACTATAAACTTTTTGTTGCAACAGCAGGGGCCGCCGAAAACCTGAAAGAAAAGAGTAGGCACGTCTTTGTAATGATTTTAACCACACACGCCTGAACCTACGTGGGTAAGCCGTAGCAAAGTCCTTACCCGGATACACCGTGAAAGAAAATGTTTTGGTTGATGAATGCAAAAAGCGTAAGCCCGCGCCCTAGGCGGGCTTACCTTCGTTTTCTTCAAATACAACTTTTATCGCATTCCTGACATCCCCGGGCTTTATTATCTTTATAGGATGTTCGCCTATACTTCTTGCCGGCCCCGGGACACCCGACCTTATACCCGCATGATATGTCTGCTGTTAGCCCTCCTGATGCAAACAGCCCTTTTACGCGCCCAGCACAATAACCGCGCTCATTACCAGTTACTCTGGCGTATTGATGCCCCGGGTATGCAATCGCCCTCTTACCTCTTTGGCACCATGCACCTGACCGACAGGCGGGTGTTTGAATTCAGCGATTCCGTTTTGACCGCTTTACGCAGCACTGCCTCCTTTGCCATGGAAGTGGATATGGACTCCATGCTGGCCTATATGCTCGCGCCTAACGGGCCCCTGAAAGATACGGTCAATCATATGCGCAGTTTGCTGAGCGAAGAAGAATATCACTACGTAGACAGCCTGGTGAAGGAAAAGACCGGCGCTCCGCTGGACCAGCTGAGCATGAAACGCTTATGGTTCCTGGAAAAACTGTTGATAGGGGAAGAGGAAGAGCTGGGAAAGAACGACAGCCGCCCTGCCCGTAAACCAGAGAACATATTCCTGGACGCCTGGTTGTACCAGAAAGCCGCCGGCCTTAATAAATCCGTGCACAGCCTCGAAAGGATCCGGAACCAGCTCGATATCATGAGCGCTGACGTATCAGAGGTCCAGAAAGAAGCTTTCCTCTGGGCCCTGGGGTATAAGAGCAGCGGTACCGGTGATGCGAAAGACAGGACCAAACGCCTCAAAACAAGGGTAGCCTACCTGGACGCATTGGTCAATCACTACTACGAAGGGGATCTGCAGCAGATCCTGAAGCTGGTAGACAGCTGGCAGGAGGAGGAGAATCATCTCGGCCTGATACCCCGCAACATTGAAATGGCGGATAATCTCGCCAGGCTGGCCGCTAAAGGCAGTGTCTTTGCTGCCGTAGGGGTGGCCCATTTACCCGGTGAAAAAGGAATGCTCGAATTGCTGCGTAAGAAGGGATATACCGTCACCCCTGTGAACGCCAGCTTCACCGGTGTCACACAGCGTGAACGCCAGCGGCTGGACAGCCTCAAAGGATATAACCTGAACAGGATCGCCGAAGGCTACAGCCTGGTATTCCCCGGTATCCCCATCGCTTACCAGGTGCCCAACATGAACCGTAAAATGTTCGTGGGCACTAACAACGAAGAAACCGGCTTCGCCTTCTATATGGACATCGCACAGCTGGCATCGGATAAACGCGAGCTGATAAATAACATGGTCGCCAACATGGCCAGCCAGGGCAATGCTGTGCTGCAAAAATCCTATCCCATTACCTATCGCGATATACCCGGCACCGAAGCGGTGATGCGGCGGGAGAATATGCTGTTTCATATGCGCCTGTTCATCCGCAATAACAGGGTCTTTGTATTTATGTACAATTCACAGCAGAAAGACAGTACGGGAAGGAAAGACTTTTTCAGCTCTCTGCGCTTTTATGATGTTGTACACCCGGTAGCGGCATATGAAACCTTGTCCCGCCCGGACCTGGGCTTTTCCACCATATTACCCGCAGATGCGAATCATGCGAAAATAGCGGGCAAAAATGGCGGCCGTCCGGAAGAGGTTTACACCTCTTTGGATGGCGTCAACAACGTCTCTTATGTAGTCCGCGTTTTGAAGATGCAGAAAGGTTACTACAACCTGAATGATCAGCAGCTGGTGGATGAATTGAAGAAATTCCTGGTAGGCCAGGATAGCACGATCCAGCTGATCGATTCCACTTTGTCTGAACAGGATGGATTACCCCGTCACCAGTTTAGCTGGCAACATGCCAACGGATTTATTACCCGTGTCGGCTTTATTCCAAGAGGCAACATGGCTTACTGCCTGATGTGTGTGTACGATAAGGCGCATACAGACAGCAGCTACTGGCGCCGCTTCCTCAATGAGTTCCGCATATTGCCTTTGCTGTCTCAGGCTCCTTCCGTTCCATTTACACCGGAAGACAGCAGCTTTACCATTACAGGCCCGCTGCCTCTTGAAGGCGGCCCGATAAGGGAATACGACGGTTCATCCGCCGTGGAAACATCCCAATATCAGGCAATGGATACCTTGTCTAATGCCATGTACATCATAGGGGTAGACAGGTATCACCCTTATTATCATGAGTCGCCTGATAGTGTCATCAACGCATTTATAGCGCGTAACGATAGTAGTCTTGTTGTAACTGCATCCCGGCAATATACCCTGGATGGCCTGCCCGCTTATGAAGTGGAGACGAAAGTACGCCTTACCGGTCTGCATCTTTACCGCAAAGCAGTGCTGGCCGGCCATACCGTCTACCGGCTGTCTGCTATCGTTCCCGACGAGCTGGAGGGAAAAGGCTACGCTAAACAGTTCTTTGATTCCTTCCATCCCGGTAACAAGGAGCGGAAGGATACCCGCCGCCTGGGGCAAAAGAAACTGGACCTGCTGCTGAAAGATCTGCAAAGCACGGATTCTGCTGTATTCCAGGGTGCTTTCGCATACATGGATAACTTTGTGCCCGACAGTTCAGACCTGAGTGAAATACTGAATACACTGACCAGATCCTTCCCGGGGGATACTGCTGATAACAATGTAAAAGTAAAACTGCTGCATTCCCTGAAGAAACTGGCCAATGATTCCGTCGTACACTCGGCTGAAGTGTTGTTTGCTGCTACCACAGATCTCGAACGGCGCAAAAATATACTGCGTTTCCTGAGCGGACTTCAAACAGATACCGCTATCCGCACCTTCCTGCGCCTGGGGCCTCAATTGCAGGAAAGTACCGCCACATGGGGCGTTTTCGATTACGATTTCAAGCGGAAGGACAGCCTCTACCTGCAATACCTGCCTGATGTCATTGCTGCCGCCGAACATGCTCCTGGATTTCTACAGGCCTTTGTAGGATTTACTGCCGGAGATTCTATATGGCTCCCGCCTTATTTTGAAAAATACAAAATGGAACGCCTGTTGCCTGGCCTGGTAAAGCTGTTCGCACGCGATGTACAGCAATGGAAGAAATTGCAGCCGGAATCAGACGACGGCTGGAAGTGGCGGAGTAGCCTGCAGAACATCGGTCATATACTTGCATTGCCAGGTATGCCAGCTTCAACTATTCCCAACTTTCGTGTGCTGATGGCTGATACAATCATGTCGCTGCGCGCGCTCGGCGCCCGTGGCTTAATTAGCCAGGGCATCAAAGTGAATGACATTGTTCTGAAGACGATCCTCATCGATAACAACAACGCCTGGTCGTTCATTTCATCTATAAAGAACAACAATCAGCTGAAGCATATCCGCCACCTGCTTACGCAGGATGTCCTGGGGCGCAGTTACGTAGGCAACATACTGACGGATGATTATGAACTAACAGCGCTCGAACAAGTGACACGTGTAAAAGTCAGGCAAAACGATGAGCCAGGCGTATGGCTTACCTTATACCGTTATAAAACAGATGAAAGCGAAGACTGGGAATACATTTTAAACGGCCCTCAGCCGCTGGATCAGAAGAAGCTCAATTTCGAGCCGGATCTCACACACTGGTTTGATCAGGGAGATGATGTAACAAACAAGCAACAACTTACTGCCATAGCAGAAGAAGCTTATAAGAATTACCTGGAAGAACAGAAAGGGGAGGAGGGGCAATGAAAAGACTTCTTCTAACATGTGTCTTATTGGCTGCCTGTAACGTTGGTTTGGGTCAAACCGATGTACAGGGTAAAGACACTATAAGGCTAAAAGTATTCGCAGCTATCTCAGGCAGCAGGATCGAAAAGATACCATTGGAAACTATGAGATTAATGGGCGGGATGAGCTTCTACATTGAGATCACTCATTATCATTGGGAGCCGTTTACCGTGAAGTCTTACCGCTTTACAGTAATTCGTAATGGTGAGGTAATACATACAAACATCGAACTAACACATAAATTCGGCGATCTCTCGACTAAGTTCCTTAATCAGCTGCAACCAGGAGACCTCCTGCTGTTTTCGGAAATTAAGGTGCCGGATGACGTGGTTGCAGTAACCGACCCCTGGCCGGCAGTATTCGAAGTACAATAAAGCCGCCATGCGGCAGACGGGAAAAGCTAGTTTTTCTTCTTCTTATTTCCCGTCTGCTGCTGCAGCTCATGTGGTAAGGGCGCCACATTTGACTTCCGCTGAGCGCCTTTCTCTGCAGTAACGATCTCTCCGCGGCTATAAGTTTCTTTTATCATGTTACCGTCTTCGTCGTACAAACGCCATTCACCATTCCGCACGGAATTGCCCATACGTACTACTTCCACACGGGATTCTTCCTGCGTAACAGGATCTATTACCAGTATAGTATCCACCTCGCCTTCAATCTCCGTGGCCAGCATAACGCCCGCTGCGCTGAGCTTGCCGTTGGGATAATAATATTTGCAGGGACCATTTAGCACGCCATTGTGAAAGGTTTCTTCCGCGATCATATCACCGCTGACGTCATATTTTTTCCAGGTACCTTCTTTACGGTCATTTTTATAGGAGCCTTCCCAGCTGTAACCGGGCTCTCCGCGTAAAGGTTCCACCTGTTCTATCCAGGGGCCCTGTTTGCGTTGCTTGGCATCTTTCTGGTTCACGGCGGTTTGTGTTTGTGCCTGGGCCAGCAGTGTGAAGCAACTGATAATGATTAAAATAGTGATCTTTTTCACAGGTCTTTAGGTTTATGGTTCATGCACAAAGTAAGGATTTAGGTGCGATTAACAAAAGCCGCATCAGCCATCAGCTCTTCCTTCTATACGACAACACTACCTCATAGATATACAAGGGCACAGCCCATCCCAGCCAGAAGAACGAAGGGGAGATCTCCGCAAACTCACCCAGCTGCTGCACCACGGGCAGCTTTAACAACGAGCCTGATACCACAAAGGCCAGCGTAACTATATAGCTCCGGGTCATCCATTCCTTATGCAGTTTAAATTTCCTTTTACGGGCGGTATAATAGGCAATAAAAGAAGAAGTGATCCACACCGTCACCCATACCTGCACGGAGAAAGCATAGGCCCAGTTCACGGCGTAGGCGGTGGTAAATGCCAGGATCACAGCGCAGGCGCTGCTGGCAAGGACGGCCAGCAGGTAGAGGATCCCTATTACCCGGTGCAGCTTCCGGTAGCGGTTCCTGAGCCTTTCCCAGAACTGGATGGGGCCTGATACTAATGCACCGCCGCCAGCGGTAATGTGCAGGATCAATATCCATTTTACATTGAAATATTTCCCCAGCGCTTCAGGAGTAAGCTGCAGAAAATGATCTGCGCCGTGCATGAAAGACCAGGTCAGGAATATGATGCCAGCCCAGGCTAAAAGCGTAATAAGGTCGGAAATGCCAAAAGGTTTTGTTACAGTGATGTTCTTCATGCTTTGAATTGTTGAGCACAAAATTCATCACTGTAACAGACCCCGGCAATAAGGGAGAAAAGATTCAGTAGGGAGAAATTGTTCCCTATACAGTATTACTGGTATTGGATATATACCGGCTGAGGCTTCAGCGCCAGCACTTCTTCGGGCGTCATGATCCGGCTGCCCGGCTGACGGAAGTCGTTCTTGTAGAACAGCTTAAACCCGGTGAACTGTACAGGTTCTCTTTTTATAAAGAGTTGGTAAGTAGTCACTTTATGCGGTACGCCGCCCCATCCGTCCATATCCATCACCACCTGTACCTCGGGGCGCAGGCTTATTTTGCTGTAATTGGTCACCATGCCCTGGGTAAAGCGGTGCACGATCAGGATCTTGGGAGGAATATTGCTTTCCTTTACCAGCTTGGCCAGGTATTCAGTGGTGTAGTTAACATCTGCCGCATCAAAGGTGCCTATCTTCTTACCCGGCAGGCTGCTGTCCTTCATGGAGAATTCCGGGTCAATGCCCAGGTGCACATTCGGCATGCGCAGGTATTTTTCCAGCAGGGGTATCTCGGCCTGCAGGTTGCTTAAGCCTACCTGTATGTCGATGAATACCAGTGCTTCTATTTTCTTCGCTGTTTCCAGGGCCTTGTCTATCTGGTCAAAAGGCATGCGCAGGCGGTACTTACCGTCCTTACCGGCGCTTCCCTGTGCCGTTACGGCAATATAATGGATGGCAGGAACAACGCTCATAGAGCTGTCCGCCTTTTCCCAGGCAGCTACTTCGCCTTTCAGCTTAGCCAGCATCTCTTCTTCGGGTAATTCCCCGAGTATCCCCATACGTTTTGAGTAAAAATTTCCATAGTAGGCCACAATGCGTTTGAACGGAAGAATGGCGCCCGGCAAGGGGTACACGTTCTTCACCTTCGCATTGAAAAGAGAATCGCCACGCAGTACCTGCTGCCATTTACTGTCATAAAGGGCAGAATCCAGCGGTGGCGCTGAAGGTGCTGTTTTAGTACTGTCGGTAGCAGGCACTCCGGCCGCTGATGTAGTGTGCTTATTATCCCCAAAGGTGGTTCCGCATCCGGATATCAGTAAGTAAAAAGCAAAAGATATGGACAAGGCAAGGGGCACTCTAGGTGCATTCGAATAGTAGGCGCGCAATGTATTAAAAAATTTACGCATAAATATATAAAATAGTTTCATATTTCCATCAACAGTGAGGAAAAAAATAATTACTCCAAGCCGGCCTGAGACTGACTTTATGCTGATTTGCCCCTTTCAGCAGCTAGGTTTCCCTATAAAGAATACAACTTCCGTACCACTGTCTTCCTGCTGTAGTAGTACGATCATTTTCACTGTTTTAGCTATTTACACATCCTTCTTTAAACGCCCTATCACCACAAAAGCGCCGACCACAGCAGGAAAGAACAACAGGAATGTCCGCTGCAGTAAAGTGAATACCGGCATGACCGCCGCAGGCACCATGCGGTAGAACAATACCGCAATGCCTACTTCTGCAAAGCCGCTGCCACCGGGGCTTGGCGCAAAATAGATCATGAACTGTATCAGCACCTGCACCGCCATTACCTGTACAATATCTGCCTGGATACCCAGGCCCGCCAGGATCACCCACTGCATGCAATACTTGTTCAGGTATAACACGATAGTAATAGCTACACTCAGGGGGAACAACCAGGGATCCTGGCTGAGTAGTAGACTGCAGGTTTGCTGATACCGGGCGATATTATCATACACTTTTTGTCCCCATGCGGTCAGTCGTTCTTTACGGCCGGGTAAGATCCGGGAGAGCAAACCTGCAATGCCTTTTACCGCCGTTCCCGCCAGTAAGGGCTTTTTGAAAGCCAGCAGGAATGCAAACAGGAACAGCGTGAAGAACATAAAGCCATATTTCAGCAAGGCCGGGATCACCCCGCTTTCAAAGGAGTGATTCACCAGCAGCAAAGCCGCCAGTGCCGCCAGCGGCATAAAGATCAGCGTGGCTGCCATATTGATCAGTGAAATAGCGAATGCGCTGGTAAAACTAAGTCCGTTACGCATGTAGATATAGATCTGGGCAGGCCCCGCACCCCCATGAGCCGGCGTGATAGCGCCCATGAACATATTCGCGGTATTGGCTTTAAAGCTTACCCATTGTGATATACCGGGATTGGTTTTCCTGGCAAAGATGTGATTGCGCCAGCCTCCCAGCAACAGGTCCACAAAAAGCATGCACAGGCATATAAAAATATACCCGGGTTTTATATAAGAGATCGCGTCTAATGTCTGACCTGTATTATTGTAAAAGAAAACCGCAGCAATACCGCCAATAGTCAGCAGCGTAAACCAAAGCGCTCCCTTAATAATAAGCTGTTTCCGGAATACCGGTAGTTTTTCTGTCTGTATCACAGTAAGAGGGTTTTTAGTGAGCGATGAGGGAATTGCCTTCAGAAGCTTGCGGCGATTTACGCATCCAATGCAGTATAGTACTGAAAAGATCCGCCGTTCTTGCCGGATGACTGGCCCAGCCCTGCTGGTTGTATATCAGCGGCACGCGCATATGCTCATAGTGTAGCGATCCATGCGAGCCGCGGTGAGCAGGTATTTCCCAGAAACCACGCAGATCATAGCCTTTCTTTGCGCATACGACGATATCGCCTGCGCGGTGACTTCTGAACAATTGCTCCGCCTGTACCAGGCTGTCGGGATACATACTGCCAAAGGTCATTTCCAGCGCATCCCGATGATCGCGCGCCTGCAGCTGGCCGTTCATGCATAGCGGGTCAGCGGTAACAGGAATATAGCTGTATTGCTTTCCATCTTTCCTGATCATGGCCCTGCCATGGCAGTTATGCACGTACAGCTCATCGGCCTGTTCACTGCGGTAGATCACAAAATCAATGGCTTCCTGTTGTACCAGCTGATGTAAGCGGTTTTTGCCAAAGCGCTCCATCAGTTCCGTGCCACCCAGCGGATGCGTTCCTTCATGATGTAACAGGTGCAGGCTGGCAAATGAGTTGCCGGATACGGAAACAGATACGGCCGGGTCTTTCTTCCAGATGAACGGATGACTAAGGGTAGACAAACCTACATCGTTCAGCCAGCCGGCAATATCAAAGTGCGTATGCGTGGGGGTGAGACCATGATCAGAGCCCAGCAGGAATAAGGTGTTCTGCCACCATCCTTTCCGTTCCAGGAAAGCACGCAGCTCACCGATGCTCTCGTCTACAATTTTATAAGCCTGTATGGTGCGGTTATCCCTTATGTCATAATAGTGAGAGTCCCAGTCCACACTGGGAAATACGGCAAACAGGAAATCAAGATCATTTCCCTTGTGCAGCATATCCATGATCCTGGCATGTCCCGTCTGGTCAACCGGGTGGTTCCTGCCCAGGAAGTGCGCACGCAGGTAGGCCAGGCTTTTGCCCTTCCTGCCCAGGTCAAAGGCGTCCGGTACTCCCCGCGTGATCATGTTGTATACATTGTAGCTGCGCCCAAGCAGCTCCAGTAAGGTTGGCTTGTCTGCCGGCAGATCACTGTTGAATAAGCTGGCCTCAGGGCCGCAGTAAGAACGGATGGCCTGCTTGTTCCACCAGCGCCGGCGCTTAAATTCTGCCTTATCGAACCAGCGGATCCCGGTGATATGCATGCTGCCGGGGAAATGTCCTGTCAGAAAGGGAAGATAAGCGGGCCCTGTTGTGGAAGGGAAACAGGTGGTGGCTATTCTGTAGGTGCCTTCTTCCGTTATTCTTTTGATATTGGGTAAGTGCCCCTGCTGCAGCAGTTCCTGCAATACATCTGCATGTGCGCCGTCTGCAAGGTAGTAGATCACTCTTCGTTTAGCTGTCATGTTATTAAAACAGGACAACAACACTTTACCCTACCCTTAACCTTTGCTTTTTAAAAACGTATAGCCGAGGCGCAGGAACATCGCTGTTTGTATGTTTTCAATGCGGGCGCTGATATCAAAGCGCTGCCCGATGCCCCAGCCCAGGGAAGGAGACAGGAGCATGCGCACTTTCTTTGTGTATCTTTCACCGCTAAAAGATAATTCACGGGTCTCCGCCAATGCAGCGCCTATTTCAGCAGCGGCATAGAATTTTTTTATCACAAATACTTTAAGTCCTCCTTTAAGCGCAACATCTGTAAGGGCCGGAGAAACACGCTTGCTGGTGCTCCCGTCCCAATTGTGATAGTAAAATACCCGTTCATAACGATGATTGATCGCTGTTGTCAGCATCACTAAAATACTGTTGTCAACAATCCCTCTCTGCAGGCGCACATCACCTGATAACCACTCTGCGCGGTTATCAGAATCATAGGAGAGGCCTCCGGCTATTCCCACCTGTGCAGACCATTGCTGCTCCTTGTATACATAGTGCCTGCCCGCAGGCCATAAGATGTCTGTGGCCGTGATACCCGCCTGCCAGCCTATCCAGCTCCTGGTATCCTTGTACCCTCTTACGCCCAGGTCTTTATACCCCGTCGGGATCTCACGCTCGCTATTGGTATAATGGTTGTAGGCAGGTCCGGCAAATAGGTTGAGGCCTTTCAGCACACGCACATTCAACGCGGTCTTTGCTTGTATCAAACGGCTGTCCCAGCTCATGATCTTAATGAACTGGTAGTTACCTTCCATTGATATAGCCACTCTTTTCCCGATCAGGATATCATGGCCCAGGCCAATGCCAAGGGTATATAATTTCCGATCCGGCGAAATATTCATGCCTCCCATGAACACGGTATACAGCCGGCTGTTACCCAGCTTCACCGCCAGGTTGGTATTGGTCACATCATTCGTAAACAGCGAGAGGGAATGATAGCCGCTGCTGTTCCGCACGAAATTCAGCAGTCCCAGGCTTATGCCGTCAGAACTGTCTGCAATATTGATCACACCGATCTGCAGTCCTTTCAGTTTATGCGCCTGGTTCACCACCGCGAGCTGTACACCTTTTACAGGTCCGTTGGTTTTGTTCACCATGGCAGCCAGCTGCATACCGCTGGCTGTATCCCCCACCAGGTTGTGAATGCCGGCTACCTGTATGCCTTTTAAAGACTTGCCTGCCACATTCACCGCTCCCGCCAGTTGAAAATTGTATGCATTCCCTTCGTTGATGTTAAAGATCCCGCTTGCCTCAAAGCTCGTAGAACCGCTTCGTATATTGAATAATGGATGAACGCGTACTTTCTTCGGCCCCTCTTCTGCATCCGCGGTCCTGGTTACCTCCGGTAATTCACGAATGCCCGACAGCTGCATCTGGATATGCACCCGCTGGTCTTTGGCGGTCTTTATCGGCACAAAGGCATCCCTGTAAAGCTCCCTGATCGCATTGATATGATCCATCGGATGATTGACCGGCACCTTCATGCGGAAAGTACCAGCTTTATCTGTCATCACTGCAAATGCCCGGTAGGAAGTAGCGATCTGCACACTATCCATCGGCATCCCGCTTACTTTATCCGTTACCAGCCCGGTGATGATGAAGTAAGATGTGCGCTTGGTTACAATGATAAAATCTTCCTGCTCGGTATATTCATAATCATCTCCGAACAGCTGCTGCAGCAACTGGCCAATACAAATGTTCTGCGCAGAAAGGCTGATGCCGTGACCGGATTGCAGTATATCTGTCTGGTAAGAGAAAGTGATCTTCGCCTGTTCGCCCAGTTTGCGAAGCGCCTCTTCCGGAGACGCTTGCTGAACCGAGAAGGCAGCCAGTTTTTTATCCAGCAGATGTTGGGCTGTAGCATTCTTTGAAAACAACAGGCATAGGAATAAAACAGTGTAACAGTACAGATATCTGGTCATTTACAGGTTTATCGGTTTCTTTTTTGAAGGATGATCGTATGGTTTTGTTCTACTGCCTTCAGCTGAAGGGTAGCGCAGATAACGGCAACGATCTCAGTAATAGGTTTATTGGTAAAGGTGGTGGTGATCGGCAGCGCGCCGTCTTTATCATCGCTTAGCACGATCTGTTCCCCGTACACATTGTTCAGGGCATCCACCAGTTCCCTGAGTGGGGTACCGTTACATACAAAGCGTTTTGTACGGTAATAGCTGTACAGCGAATCTTCGTTAGACCGTTTCAGGGGTAATTGCCCGCCCGTATAAACCGTAGCTTTTTCACCGGCTTCCAGGTAGATTACTGCATCGGCTTTCTCTACCCGCACCTTGCCGCTTTCCACGATGATCTCCGTTTTATCCGCGGCCGTTTTTATATTAAAGGATGTACCTAATACTGCTACCTGTACATCCCCGCTGCGGATAATAAACGGCAGCTCCTTATTTCCGGCAACGGAAAAGAATGCTTCTCCGCTTAGTTGTATATCGCGGTTGCTGCTGTTATACGCCTGGTTATATTGCAGCGATGATCTTTTATTTAATGTGATCATAGAACCGTCTGGCAGGGTAGCTGTGCGCACCGCTTCGCCGGAGGCGAGTTGAATGATCCTGTCTGTTCCGGGTCTTGTCAGCAGGTAAGCCAGCGCAGCGCCGGCCACTAATAGCACTACAGCAGCTACCCGTAGCAGTACAGGATGTAATCTCAGCACACGGGTCTTTTGAACAGCTTGCGCAGCTACACCTGCCATAAAAGTGTTCCATTCAGCATCCACGTCTATATGACTGGCATCTGCTTCCGGACTGGCAATGCTTACTGCTGAAACAAAGCTGTCGTAATACTGCCGGTTGTCCACGCTGCTCTCCAGCCACTGTCTCACCGTTTCGCGCTCTGCTGCCTTCGCCTCTCCTGTGAGAAAGCGCACCAGCAACTGGTCGGTTATCATATCGTTTGCGTGTTGTTTCATAAAAGAATGCATGACAGGTATTCACTGAGCTTGGATCTGAATATTTTCAATGCTTTGGTCATATGCTTTTCTACGGCTTTTTCAGTAAGCTGTAATTTCCGGGCGATCTCCGCATATTTCAATCCCTCATACCGGCTCAGGTGGAAGATCAGGCGGCTTTTTTCAGACAGCGCCTGGTAGGCTTCGGCTATTTTCGATTCCATTTCCTTGGCCTGCAGGTGCTCCGGCGCAGTAGCCGCTTTTTCCGACGCATGCAGGTAATGTTGCCGGTGGGCAGCCCGCACTTTCAGATGCTCCAGGTGGTTCAGCGCCGCATTGTGTACCGACTTGTAGAGATAGGGTGGCAGTGCATCGATCGACCGGAACCGGTCTTTTCGCTGCCAAAGCTTAAAGAATGTCTGTTGAACGATTTCTTTGGCCACACTTTCATCCTTTACAATAGTAAAGGCATAGGCATACAGGTTCTTAAACTGTGCTTTAAAAACTTGTTCAAATATGGATGCATCCACCTGCACTGTCAAAATTTCCGCTTCCTTGCCAGCCATTTACAGCTTTATTCCAATTGGTTTTAAATGTTATTCCGGGCCGTAGCTGCTAATAAGACAGGCGAAATTACTTTTACCCTACCAGGCCCTTCATCTTTATTTTTTTATAAACTTATTAACCATTCAGCGAATATGTAGTCTAAATTCCCGTTATTTAAGCAGCATGCGTACAATTTTATGTAAGATATTCGACTATCCTGCTATATGTGCTTTGGTATTGCTGACAGCAGTACCGGGCCCTTGTTTGAAAGCCCAGTCGGTTAACGTTCATGGCGTAGTGGTGGATTCAGCCACCAAAGCGCCGGTCCCCAACGTAAATGTCATCGCAGAAAATACCCGGTATGCCACCCGTACCGACCCCGAAGGCAGGTATTCTCTCCGCATCACCGGAGGCAGTATCCTGCAATTCTCTGCAGATGGATTTTTTACCCGGAGACAGTCTCTTGGCAAATCCTACCTGCAGGAGATCAATGTGTCGCTTCCCAGAACGGAAAGACAGCTGGCCGCTGTCGTGGTCAACAGTAAGCGCCGCCGCTACAGCAACAAGAACAACCCGGCCGTAGAATTGATCAGGCAGGTAATAGCCCATAAAAAAGAGAACGATATCGGCGCCTATGCCACCGCCAGCTACCGCCAGTACGAAAAGCTCTGCATGTACCTGGACGGCTTCCCCGATTGGGCTACCAAAAACAGGATTATGCGGCAGTACCAGTTCGTGTTTAAAAATAAAGACTCCCTGAAAGTAAAAGGAAAGGACCTGATCCCCGTCTATATCGAAGAAAATGTAAGCACCAACTACTTCCAGCGGGACCCTGAAAAAAAGAACCAGGTCATTGAAGGACAAAAGAAAGTAGACTACGGCGAATACATCGACACCCACGGCGTGAGCGCCATACTGAACCGCCTCTATGAGAACATCAACATCTACGACAATCTCATCGTGGCCTTTACCCGGCAGTTCATCAGCCCAATTGCAGATGCAGGCCCCACCTTTTATAAATATTTCATTGAAGATACCATCGCAGAGAATGGCACCAAACTAATCCGGCTCTCTGTAACACCGAAGAACGACAATGCCCTGGTTTTCACAGGCATGCTTTATATCACCCTGGACGGGCGCTATGCCGTACGCAAGGTAGACCTGCACACCAATAAAGACATGAACCTTGGCGTGGTACGCAATTTCTCTGTGATCCAGGATTTTGAAGAAGATACGCTCACCCATAAATATCACCTCAGCTATTCGGATGTGGTGACCGATTTTGGCTTAACCAAAGGCACCGCAGGCCTGTACGGAGAACGATTGGTGCTGTTCAGCGATTTTACCAGCGGCCAGCAGTTCCCGGACAGCGTGTTTAAAAAAGACTATACACGGGAATACATTCCGCTGAATAAACCCGACAGCTTCTTTACCGCTTACCGGATGAATACCCTCTCTGATGCGGAAGCCCGCACTTACAACAATATCGACAGCCTGCACAACATGAAATCCTATATTCTGTATACCGACCTGATACGGTTCTGGGCTACAGGGTATAAAGCCGCCGGACCGATAGACATCGGCCCCGGATACGCCTTTCTGGCCTATAATCCCATAGAAGGCTGGAAGCCCCGCCTGGGAGGACGTACCAACACGAACTTCAGTACCCGTTACTTCCTGGATGGATATGTGGCTTACGGACTGCGCGATCAGCAATTCAAATATTACGGCAGTGTTGCCTACTCTCTGAACAACCGCTCTATCTACAAGTACCCGATGCACTTTATAGAATTCAGCTACCGACATGATACCAATATCCCGGGCGCAGGCGATGACTATGTAGACAATAATCCTTTGTTATCCTTTAGCACCAGCTCTGCCACGCGGTATCTCTATAACAACATCTTCCGGGTGGATTACATGTACGAATTCGCCAACCACCTGGGCCTCAACCTGGGTTACAAATACCGGAAACAGCAGCCGGCCGGCACCCTCTCATTCGTAAAGAACAGCGCTCCTGAGCACGACACCGTCAGCTCACTCTCTACCAATGAGGTGTTTGCCGTACTCCGCTGGGCGCCGCATGAACAGTTCTACCAGAACGCCGGTTACCGCTTCCCGATCAGGAACCGCTTCCCCGTCTTCACGCTGAGCTATACGCACGGCTTTAAAGGGAGCGCCGCCGAATACAGCTACGATCGTGTAGACCTGGAGATCTCGAAACGGGCCTACTGGGCGCCCTTTGGCTATACCGATATCAGGCTGGAAGCAGGCGGTATTTTAGGCAGGCTTCCCTGGCCGCTGCTGGTGATCCACCAGGGCAACCAGAGCCTGGGCTATTCCAGGAGAGGCTACAACATGATGAACTACCTCGAATTTGTATCCGATCATTACGCCGGTATCAGCATCAACCATGCCTTTAAAGGGCTCTTCCTGGATCGTATCCCCCTGGTAAAGAAACTGAAGTGGCGGGAAGTGGTCACCGCCAGGTTGCTCTATGGCGGCCTGCGGCAGGAGAATATGCCCGGCAACGGTACCGTCTTTAGATTCCCCCTTACCAATAACGCCGTATCTACCTACACACTCGACGACGGCCCTTATTTTGAAGCCGGCGCCGGTATTACCAATATCTTTAAAATACTGCGCATAGATGTGATCAAACGCTTTACTTATCTGAATCATCCTGATATTTCTTCCTGGGGCATCCGCTGGGATTTGCGCTTTGAACTATAGACAGGCGTCGTTCTGTGAAGGTTAATTTTCGTAAATTATCCGACAAATGCTGCTAAGCAGGGATAAATATTAATACTTAAGTTAGCTCTTATGCAAACCTTCACGTCAAAGATCAAAAACCTCCATTTAAAGCACATCGCCTGCGCTTTATTATATCTGCTCATATTCAGCACCTGCAGGGCCCAGGGCCCTTCAAACAAGACCTTCACCCATGCCGACACGCTCAGAGGCAGCGTCACGCCTGAACGTGCCTGGTGGGATATTATGCGTTACGATATTACGGTGAAACCGGATTATAACAGTAAGACCATCAGCGGCTCCAGCACCATCACCTATAAGGTGGTGAACGATAACAAAGGGGAGATGATGCAGATCGACCTGCAGGAACCGCTCATGATAGACAGTGTACTATACAACAATTCCGCTAAGCTCAGCTTCACCAAAGAAGGCAATGCCTGGCATGTGAAAGTGCCCGATCAGCAAAAAGCCAGTGAAGGTAAAGTGACTGTCTTCTACCACGGACAGGTAAAAGAATCCACCCGGCCACCTTGGTCTGCCGGCTGGACCTTCACCCGCGATTCCCTGGGACGCCCCTGGATGACCGTTACCTGCCAGGGCGGCGGTGCCTCTGTGTGGTATCCCTGTAAAGACCACCAGAGCGATGAGCCCGATCAGGGCGCTTCGCTCACCATTACTGTCCCTGATACACTGGTGGCTGTTGCCAACGGCCGCCTGCAGTCAAAGAAAGATAACGGCGATGGCAGCGTCACCTACAAATGGGCCGTGGTGAGCCCCATCAGCAATTACTGCATCATTCCTTATATCGGTAAATACGTGAACTTCAGCGAAAAGTATAGTGGCGAGAAAGGACCGCTGGACCTCAACTACTGGGTGCTGGATTATAACCTGAACCGCGCCAAAGGCTATATGCCGCCGCAGGTGCATAACATGCTCAAAAGCCTGGAGCACTGGTTCGGTCCTTATCCCTTCTATGAAGACGGTTACCAGCTGATAGAAACCTCACACTCCGGCATGGAGCACCAGAGCGCCGTTTGCTATGGTAACGGCTACACCTACGGCTACCGCGGCCGCGATGGCTCAGGCACCGGCTGGGGCATGAAATGGGATTTCATCATTATTCATGAAAGCGGGCACGAATGGTTTGGCAACAACATCACCACCAAAGACCTGGCAGACATGTACGTGCATGAAGGTTTTACCAATTACAGCGAAACCCTCTTCATTGATTATATCTTCGGTAAAGACGCCGCCGACGCTTATAATGCAGGCATCCGCAGAGGCATCCGGAACGACCGCCCCATTATCGCGAAATACAACGTGAACGATCAGGGCAGCGGCGACATGTATCCCAAAGCCTCGAATATGCTGCACGCTATCCGCCACGGACTGGATAATGATGAACTGTTCCGCCAGATCCTCCGCGGACTGAATAAAGATTTTTACCACCAGACTGTGACCAGCCGCCAGGTGGAAGATTACATCTCTGAAAAAACACATCACGACTATAGCAAAGTATTTGACCAGTACCTGCGTAACACCCAGATACCCAGGCTGGAACTGCGTTGGGATAAAGACAACACACACGTATCTTACCGCTGGGCTAACTGTGTGAGCGGTTTTGACATGCCCCTGGTGCTGCAGAACAGCAAAGCGAAAGTAAAGATCACTCCCAAAGAACAATGGCAGCAGCTGGCCCTCAAAGCCAATGAAGCGCCTTTGTTAGATACGGCGGCCATCGTTAAAATGTATTACGTCACTACCGCCATTGTTAATTAGGTATCAGCATTAGCGAAAATTTATCTTGCATTTACGCGATAATTCCGGGATCTTTCGGGAATTTATTGGGTAAAAACAATCATGCTATATCTATGAAAAATGTCTTAGCCTCAGGGCTGATACTACTGGCTTTGTTGCTGCCGGAAAAGTATGTGGCGGCCCAGGCCAATGAGGGGGTACACGAAACGTCATCCAGTTACCAGGCGCCTAAAGATCCGCTGGTAATTAAGAAGTTGGAACACTGGCAGGATCAGAAATTTGGTTTATTCATGCACTGGGGCACCTACACCCAATGGGGGGAAGTAGAAAGCTGGAGCATCTGCCCGGACGACTGGGTAGTGCGCAAAGGCCCTTACAGTGCAGACTTCTTTGGCTACAAAAAGGCTTATGAAGACCTGCAGCACACTTTCAACCCGGTAGACTTCAACCCCGAGAAATGGGCGAAAGCTGCCAAAGCAGCCGGGATGCGCTATGTGGTATTCACTACCAAGCACCACGACGGTTTCTGTATGTTTGACACCAAAGAAACGGACTACCGGATCACCAGTCCCAATACGCCGTTCTCCAAGAACCCGCGCGCTAATGTCACGAAAGAGATCTTCGATGCTTTCCGCAAAGACAGCTTCATGATCGGCGCTTATTTCTCCAAGCCAGACTGGCACAGTCAGTACTTCTGGTGGTCTTACTATCCGCCAAAAGACCGGCATGTGAATTATGATATCAAAAAGTTCCCGGAGCGCTGGAAGAAATTCAATGAGTTCACCTACAACCAGATCGAAGAGTTAATGACCGGCTACGGCGGTGTGGATATTCTCTGGCTGGATGGCGGCTGGGTAAAGCCGGGCGGCAAGCAAAGCATTGATATGCCTGGCATCGCCAGCATGGCGCGCAGTCATCAACCCGGACTGATCATCGTTGACAGAACCGTTCCCGGTGAGTTTGAGAACTATACTACGCCTGAACAAACTATTCCTGAAAAGCCACTGCCTTATCCATGGGAAACCTGTATGAGCATGGGAGATTCCTGGAGCTATACGCCCACTGATAAAATGAAACCATCCAAAGTGCTGCTGTCAAACCTGGTACAGATCGTTTCAAGAGGCGGTAACTTCCTGCTGAATATTGGTCCCAGCGATAAAGGCGACTGGTCGCCCGAAGCCTACGATCGTTTAAAAGACATCGGCAACTGGATGAACATCAATGGTGAAGGTATTCACGCCTCAGAGCCCGTTGCGCCTTATTCAGAGAACAATATTTACTTCACGAAATCTAAAGATCAGCAACACCTCTACGCCTGGTACATCGCTGAGAATGATAAGGTGCTGTTGCCATCAGAGATCTCTTTCCGTGTAGTAGAAGCCAGGAGGATCAGCAAAGTAGCATTGATGGGAAGACCTGAAAAACTGAAGTGGAGCTTTGAAAATGGCGTGCTGACCATCAAGGTGCCTGCCAACCTGCAGAAGCAATCCGGCCTGCAATATATTGCCGGCTTTAAGATAGATACTGCTATATAATTTGAAATTGTCGGGCAGACAGGGCGCCTTATACTTTTTCGGGAATACGCTGCACTTTTAACTCGCCGTCTTCCAGGTAAAAGCTATGGGTGCCCGCCCGGTGATTCAGGCTATCAAATGAGAAATGTACTTCGAGAGAACGCCCCTTTAAAATAAGCAGGTACTGCTTTATCTTTCCCGCAGCTTCCGTGAGTTTGTGCCTCGCCTCCACAATATCCCTGTCCGATTTTTCAATCTCATCATGTGCGCTTAAAATGGGGGCCGCAGTGTGTGTAGTGTAGTTATTATCAGCAGCATGATATTCTTCCAGCAGGCGATAGTATTTTGCCTGCGCTTCTTCTCTGGCACGGAGGTAACCTTGCAGGGAGGATTCAAGATTTAAATAGTCCTCCAGTACAGCCTTTATTTGTGCTTCCTTAGACATGACAACTTATATCTCTGTTTAAAGTTACGAAAAAAAACGATCAGCCGTTCGTAAACAGAACACTACCGATCGTATCCTTTTTTGCACGGAACCGGTTTTTTGATATAGATTTAGTGGACATGCATAAATGGCTATTACTTAAATAAGTAGCAGTTGTTCTTTGACTCCTTTTTATAATTGTTTAATCACCCGAGTATGAAAAAAGTTTACCAGATCTTTATTGCATTACTGACCGTTTCCGCCTCCCTGAAAGGCCAGGTTACAGTAACAGCCACGGGCGGCGCATTCAGCGGCGCTTACCCAACTTTAAAAGCTGCCTTTGACGCCATCAACAATGGCGACCATCAGGGAGCAATTAATATCCGGATCAATGCATCCATTACAGAGATCGCCACTGCCCGTTTAAATGCAAACGGAGGAACAGCGCATTACAGCAGGATCCACATCAGGCCTACCGTTGCTTGTACTATCAGCGGAAATATCGCCGGTCCTTTGATCGAGCTGAACGGAGCTGATAGTATCACTTTTGAAGGCAGGATCGGGGGAGTTGGAACGGAAAGAAGTCTTACCATCCGCAACCTTTACGCTGCATCGAATATCTTCGGTAATACTTCCACCATACGGCTCTGCAATAATGCCAGCGGAAACAAGCTCAGGTATCTGAACCTGGAAGGATCAGGCCAGGGAAACAATGCCGGAACCATTTTTATTGGTTATGGATCAAACTTGTATAACCTTATTGAGAACAATGACATAGGGCCTGTAGCCGGTAATGTACCCTGTGTAGGCATCCATGCAAGGCAGGACCAATCCGGTTCCACCGGGTATAACAAGTATACCGCCATCACCAATAATCTGATCCATGATTTTAACAGCGCCACCAGTTTTTCCGGCGGTATAGTACTGGAGTCTAGCTGGAATAGTACCATTGCAGGGAACAGTATTTACTATACGTTGCCCTCAACCGGGGCGCAGGCTTTCGTGCAGTCGTGTATCGCCATTCACTATGGAAAAGGGGACACTATCCGCAACAATTTTATAGGCGGCAGCGCCCCCTTTGCAGGTGGAAACCCTGCTGTACTGAAGGATAGTTCTGGTTCTATATTAGGAATAAATGCAGGCTCAAGTCAGTTTGATACCTGCGTGATTGAAGGAAATGTTATAAAAAATTTCAAACTCAGCAGCGGTATCGCAAACCGGGCATTAGTGTTCAAGGGAATTCAGGCCGGAGGCGTAGTTGTAGGTAAAATAACCGGCAATACCATTGGCTCGCTAGACTCAACAGGCAATATCGCGCTTAGTTATACAGGATCGCCGGCATCTAACCCGGTATGGATGGTCGGTATCGAGGCCGACCGCGGCACTACGACCTTTGGTAGTGTGTTGATAAAGGACAACAGCATCGGAGGGCTGACCCTCAACGGCCCAACTACGGAAAACGCCATTATATACGGGATAAATGTGAATAGCCCGTCTCCCGCAACTATCGAAAGCAATGTCATTGGCGGTCCCATTCCTGGCAGTTTGCAGATGAATGCTGTTTCTGGTACTATTGAAGGTATTACCATGGAGATACATTACGCTACCCCTAACTACCATTGCTCGCAAAACATCATCAGGCAGCTGTATAATAACTGTACGGGCGCAACAGATGCCATTACCAGGGGCATTTCTTCGGTTTTGATGCCAACTGATCAGTCTCACCCGGTTATTGCTTCCTGTTACATAACAGGTAACAGGATTTCTCATCTGCACACCACGGCTACCGCTGCTTATAACGGTGCTGTTCAGGGTATTTTCAGCCGCTTGTATTCTACTGCTCCGGGATCTTATATCAATAATGCCATCAGCGGTAATTCAGTTGATACGCTCTCCTCTGAAAGCAGTGGTTACTCAACGGTTGTGACGGGTATTGGCAGTCAGGCTCCGCATAATCTCTTTTTCGATATTGATTCAAATGTCATTCACACGCTGCGTAATGCGGCAGCTAACACAAACGCGATCAGTTCCGCGGCAGTACAGGGCATCAGTACCAACCCGCCTTATCCGGCGCCCGTTACCATTACGCGCAACAGGATTTATGACCTGGAAAGCACTACTACTGCAGCCTCCACTGTTGTGGGCATTAACAGTGCACATAAAAGTAACATTCATCCCTATGTTCTTTCAAAGAACCAGATCTATGACCTGAGGAACGGGCAATCCGAAGGCGGCTCAGTACTGGGGGTATCATTAAGAGGCGGCTCCGGCACGGGAAAATTCATTATAACGAATAATATGATCAGCCTTGATCCTGAGCGTGTTACCGTGTATGGTATCATCCACAATGCCACGGCCACTGATATGCAGCTGTATTATAACAGCATAGCGATAGGCGGTACTGCCACCGGCAGCAAATATTCCGGTGCTTTTTACAGAACATGGGGCGTGAATACCGATATCTCCGCACGGAATAATATCTTCCACAATACCCGCACAGGAGGAGATGGAAGGCATTATGCACTGCGGAACGACCATGCCTACCCGGCCGCTTTCTGGCATAACTCGGATTTCAATGACCTGTACAGCAGGAATCCAAAGGCACTGGTGTCCTGGCGGGTTGTTTCCCTGAGCCTGTCCCAATACCGCGACAGCAGCGGACAGGATCTTTCCTCTGTCTCCATCCCGGTGGATTTTGCCGATAGCCTGTCCGGCGACCTGCACCTGCTTGAAACAGACAGTAACCGGCAGCTGGCCGGTATTGCAATAGATGATGTGAAAGATGATTTCGACGGCGATCCCCGCCACGATCATCCTGCTATGGGCGCTGATGAAATTGAGGTTGTCATTCCTGCTCTTGCACGCAACACACAAGCTTTCAGCCGTGCAGCTATTTCAGATAGTGACCAGGATAAAGCGCCATTTATTCTTTATCCGAATCCTACAGCTGATGTGCTAAGGATCAACATGAAAGGGATCAATGAAACGATTCTCCTTACCATCTTTGACGTATCCGGCAATACCAGGATGACGCAAAGGCTCCATGTCGGCGATCCGGGCACTTCCCTGATCAACGTACAGCCCTTAACTGCCGGAACTTATCTGCTGCAGCTGAATACATCGAAGGGAGTGATAACAAAACAATTCGTCAAAATGTAGACATATATCCATTCTGTAAGAAAGCCACAAGCTGTCAGGCTTGTGGCTTTTTCATGTTATCAATTAAAGCATGCGCTTTATACCTGCAAATCTGCGCATGATCAATCCCGTTTTATGCTCTCCAGGGGATCACTAGCTTTACTTTCATAACCAGCACTGATATGAAACAACTAAAGCTTTGCCTGCTATTCCTTTACCTGTATGTGCTCCCTGCAGCTGCGCAACAGGGAACCATTGTAAATGAAACATTGCCTTCCCTGATATTGAAAGAGAATCGCACCGGCCTGGATCCAAACCGTAAGATCAAGGTGTACCTGCCACCAGGGTATGCCAGCTCCGGGAGGTCTTATCCCGTTGTCTACTATTTGCATAGTTTCTTTTCCAATCCCGATAAGCTGTTCGAAGACACTAAGCTTCCCGCATTGCTGGATCATGCTTTTGCCAGTGGAGTAGTAAAGGAATTCATTCTCGTGGCGGCAGATTATTCATCGCCCACTCTCGGCAGTCTCTTCGAGAATTCTCCTGTCACCGGCCGCTGGCTGGATTTCACTGCCAACGAGCTGGTGCCTTTTGTTGATCATAAATTTCGAACCATTCCCAACCGTAACAGCCGCGCCCTTAGCGGTGATTTCTTTGGCGGTCGTGGTGCTATCGCACTTGCTATGACGCATGCGGAACTTTTTAGTGTGGTATACGCCCTGCACCCTGTTGCCACCGGTATGGGCTACATTCCCTGGGCTACGCTCTCGATCAACTGGCAGGAGATCTACCAGGCAAAGCAATTTAAGGACATCAAGTCGACCGGTTTCACGCCGATCTTCCTGGCCATCAACCAGGCTTTTCTGCCTAACGCCAATCGTCCGCCTTTTTACTGCGATTATTACTATGAGATGGAAAACGGAACGCCCAAATTAAACGTGCTCAATACCCAAAAGCTGAAAGCTGCTTTTCTATTGGATCATATGCTCGAAAAATATGCAGACAATCTTCGCACCCTGCGTGGCTTTGCATTTGACTGGGGCCGTTATGACGGTAACCAGGATCATGTATACAGTGCGGTAAATTTCAGCCGTGTCCTGGAAGATTTCGGTATTGAGCACGAAGCAGAGGAATATCGTGGAAATCCCTGGTCTGTTAACTGGGCGGAATACGGCCGTTTCAACACGCGGGTGCTGCCATTCTTTGCGCGTTACCTGGTATTTGAAGCGGGGAAATAGGGCGCTGCCTGCACTAAATACCTTAAATTAATTATCCATCGCTGACTCGCACGCTTTTATAATTAGCCTTAACTTTATAATAAATTAACGGCCTGTTAATATCTGGTTCATAGTTTGTGTGTTGTTTTGAAAAACGATGTGCGCATGAGATACCAGCTTTGGGTTATTGCCTTGTTCCTCTCCCTGACTGCTACTGCTCAGCCAGCCTTTAACAAGAAGAGAAACATCTTCATCATCACCACGGATGGCTTCCGCTGGCAGGAGATCTTCAATGGTGCAGATGCCGCACTGCTCACGCCCGAATTCGTAAAGGATACCGCTATGATCCGCCAGCTCTATTGGGATGATTCCGCTGAGATCAGGCGCCGGAAGCTGATGCCTTTCTTCTGGAATGTGATCGCTAAGCAAGGCTGTCTGTACGGCAATCGCCAGTGGAACAACAAGGTGAACGTGCGGAACTTCTACAAAATATCCTACCCTGGCTACAGCGAAATGTTCACCGGCTTTACCGGCAACCGCTTTGTGGCTAATCTACCGGTGGTGAACAAGAATACCAACATACTGCAATTCCTCAACCAGCAAAAGGACTACCAGGGTAAGGTGGTGGCCTTCAGTTCCTGGAACGTCATTCCTTATATCCTCAATGAGCGCTCCGGCAATTTTGGCGTCAACGCGGGTTATGAGCCGCTGGAGGACACTGGTGATACCGCTGCGGTGATCAATCGTGTACAGACCTATATCACCGATAAGGGTAATACCCGTTACGATATATTAACCTGGCTCAGCGCGCAGGAGTACATCCAGCGAAACCATCCCAAAGTAGTGTACCTGGGCTTTGGTGAAACGGATGAATGCGCCCATCACGGCCGCTATGATCTGTACCTGCAGAAAGCCGCAGATGTAGACCGGATGATCGGCGCGCTCTGGTATTATGTACAAACAGATCCTTTCTATAAAGACAATACGACTTTTATCATCACTACAGATCATGGCAGGGGAAAGAACCCGGCGGCCTGGCAAACCCACGGCTTTTGGGCCAAAGGCTCCGGTGAAATATGGCTGGCAGTAATAGGACCGGATATTTATCCCGGCGGAGAGATCAAAGAAGAGCAAAAGATCTGGCAACAGCAGATCGCTTCCACTATTTCCATGTTGTTAGGAGAGGAGTTTGAAGCGGAACATGCCGTGGCTCCGCCGATACCACTGGTAAAGGTCAGGGAAAAAGATCAGTATGTTAGTAATGCAGGGAAGTAGTTCAAAAAAAGATCTACTTATTTAAAAGGTCTTGCTTATTTCAATTTTTAATTGTAAGTTAAACAATTATTGTATCTAAAGCATTGTCCTATGCTTGCCATAAAGATCAAGTAACCCGTATTCATTGACCAAATATTAAAAGAAGCCCTCAGCCTTATGAGCCTTATAGATTGTACGATACCATAAAGAGTTCAAGCTATTCACCAGTCTTTTTTAACCCGGAGCAAATGATAGATTTGTGCAGCTACCCTTTTTGTCCTCTTTTTTTGTTAATCATAAACTATAATTATGGAAAAAACGCCCAAGTTTACTTTCGACGCAGAAAAGGGGAAACCTGCTTCCCTGAGCTACGGTTGAAGATTCGCCCGGTAAAGGGAAGAGCGGTTATTTTTGATAATTTAGGGGCAGACCAGGAAAACATTAAAGCGCTGCTGTCAGAACTGGGACTGGGAAAACTAGACAGCCTGGAAGCGGCTAAACAACGGATCATGGAAAAAAAGGAGCTATTCGGTCGCGTTAATGCGGCGTTGAATCAGTTTATCAGCAAATTCAGCATGCCCGGATCTTCGGTAACTCCTTATATTCACGGCATCATTTATAATCATCCCGGTCTTGAGACCATCGGGGTTTGCGATAAGGGCTATATTGGTCTGCATATCGACAACGGGCACGCTTTTAAGGTGGATCAGCTATCAGCAGCGCCTAACAGGATGTGTATTAACCCGGCCGGGAAGACAGGCATCTGTTGTTTATTCCCAGAACGTCCGGGGAAATCCTCAGGAGCCTGCAAACTACGATGGATATTGATACGGCGCGCTACAAAGAATATCAGCTTACAAGGGACTTCCTGTCAGCCAATCCAGGTTGCCCTGTGCTGAAAATGAAACAAAAACCTTATGAAGCCTATATTGCACCTACCGATAATATCATTCACGACGGCTGTACTGTGGGCATGAAAGAGATGGATGTATCACTTGTTTTAATAGGCGAATTCGGTGCATGGCAAACGGAGCTTGCACAGCACTAACCAGATTGTATGATGTATAATTCAGTTATAAAGTTTTTAATTTTTTGCACCGCATGCTTCCTTGTTAATGTAGCAGGTTTTGCTCAGGACAGCCTGGCGGTAAAAGATACGGTCGTGTCGTCCCGCTCGCTGAAGGAGGTGACCATTACGGACCGTACACCGAGGATCGAGCACAAGATAGACAGGGTGGTGTTCAATGCAGATAAAAGCATCGTAGCACAGAACGGCACGCTTTGGGAAATGCTCCGGCTGATCCCGAATGTACGGACGCAAAGCGGCGGAGGGGTAAGCGTCGGAGAGAAGCCGGCTACTGTTTACATAGACGATGTGCCCGTTCAGCTGGCAGGGCAGGACCTTGCCAACTTCCTGATGGGCTACAGTGGAACCGGCATTAATAAAATTGAAGTGTTCAACGTGCCGCCTGCAAAATACGAAGCAAATGGAGGCGCCGTCATCAATATCATCACGAAGAAGCGGCTTGCCAACGGGCTTTATGGAGACATTGGTCTGAGCCACCAGCAGAGCACTTACAGCAGGCAGCGGGCTTCCCTGAATCTCAACGGCAAGCTCCGTAAAATAGATTTTTCCCTGAACGCCAACCAGACGATCGGGAAATATCTCACAACAGACCAGGAGTATATTGTCTACAATACTGCAGGCGCTGTTTCAAACTGGGATATCAACGACCGGCTGGTAGAGAAAAGGCCGTCCGGCAATATTCTGGCAGGACTGCGCTACGCACTTTCCAAAGCATCAAGCCTCAGCGTGCAGCTTACAAAGAGCTACATTAAGAACGATGGCATAAGCAATATACACACCCAGGTGCAAAGCCTGTCAAAGATCGATTCATTGATCGATACCCGGAATAGTTCAGCCTATCATTCCAACTACACCAATCTTATCGCTAATTATAGATCTGCGATCGATACGTCTGGCGGAAGCATCAGCATAACCGGTAACCAGCTCTGGTATAGTAATGATCCGGAGCAGTACCTCCAAAGCCGTACTTTTCACGGAAATGGCGACCTGCTTTCAACCTATGCAAACATCAGCACTTCTCTCCAGGATACCAGGATCAGCTCTTTGCAGGCAGATCTTTCAAAAAGATATGGTGCTTATTATCTGGATGCCGGTATGAAGGTATACTTTGTCAAAACCAACAGCGATCGTAGTTTAAGCGAAGCCGTCGGTAAAATGAATAATGTATTTATTTATAAGGAGAACAATGAAGCGGCTTATTTGTCTGTATACCGGGCATGGAAAAAGTTCGCCGCCAAGGTGGGATTGAGAGGAGAGTTCACACAGCTGGATATATCCAGCAAAGGAACAGCCTACGATAGTGTTAACACATCGGATTATTTCAAATTATTTCCAACAGTTTACCTGGACTATTCGCCGAACGGCTCGAACCGGCTTGTCTTCTCCGCCAGCAGGAGGATTGCCCGGCCCGAGTATTACCGTCTCAATCCCTTTGTCTATTTTACCACTCCTTATTATACTACTTCCGGTAATCCGTATTTGCGTCCTTCCATCGTTTCGACGCTTAATATGGACTATATTCTGCAGAACAACTATACATTTTCTCTTTTTTATACCCGCACACAGGACAAGTTCACCGATGTTACGGTACAGGATAATGAGACGAAAGCGTTCCAGGATATTCAGAAGAATATCGGCACCAGCACCAGCATAGGCTCCAGCTTTTATTGCGACCTGTCGCCCGCATCCTTCTGGCAAATGAGCCACTTCCTGCGGTTGGCTTATAAAACGGAGAAGTCAACGGACCCGGATCAGCCATTCAGCTTTCATAAGTTCGTATACTACTATAGCCTTGATAATTCAGTGACGATAGATACGGCAAAGACCTGGACTGCCGAGCTGCATTTTTATTTCGCCAGTTCAACGATCCAGGGAATATTCAACAATGATAAGATGTATAATCTTTCACTGGGTCTCAGGAAGAGAATAAAGAAGTTTTCTGTTTCGCTTACCGTCAATGATATCTTCTTCAGCGACTATTCAAGGATCAGGGTCCATTACCGTGATCAGAACAACGGATTTACCTTTAAGAATGACAGCAGGTCGGTTACGCTCGGACTGCGATTTGCTTTCAACAGGAAAGCCGCAAGGGACAAAGGTTTTGAGAAGCTGGAAAGCGGCAGCGAAGTAGATCGCGTAGATAGCAGCAAGTAGGCTGATAAATTGATATAACCATGATAACAGCAGGCGCAAGATTATTTATGGATACAAGGGATGCGGAAGCACAAGACCGCATCCACCTCAGCAGCGGCATCAGGCAGGTGACGGCTGACCCTTCTTCTTATGGCGGAATGTATTATGTGGACAACCACTATAAGCCCGGGCTGCCATGGAGGGCTGCAAACAAAACTGAAATGGCTGCCCTTTTGGCCAATGGCCACGATTTTGTGCCGGCCACGGATCTCCAGTTGTTCCGGCTTCCGGATGCTATCATAGACAAGTTTGCGGAACTGGAAATCCGCTGCTACTGACAGGCAGGCCTTATCCCGGATACTCAGCGGTACAGATCTTTTATGTCTACAGAAAGCGGATACTACTTACCTACCTGCTTTTTACTATTGAGTTCCTTCTTTTCCTGGCCGCACCTTATGTACTTGGTGCTGCGATCGATTCATTGTTACACGGCAGCTATACCGGAATAGGGCTCTTTGTCGTACGCATTTAAGCCACTTGCTTGTATCCAGGGTTCGCCGTTTATACAACATACGGGTATTTACAACCATTTATAATGAAGTGGTGGTGGATGTCATCAACCGCCAGAAAGAATCAGATACAGACAGCTCAAGAATTATTGCAAGGGCTAACCTGGCAAAAGACATATCAGCGCATTGAATTTTACGGTGATGGAGTTCTTTGTACTAGGTCTGATCGTTTTTACATTGATCTACTATTGCAATAAGCATCACGGGGCTAGCTCCTTTACTCATTAGCCAACTAATATAATAAAAAAATTGACTTTTTACACTATTAACCGCTTACCTGGAAGTAACCGCTAACCTTTAGTATAGTAAGCACCATCCTGTAGATCATATGGGTAATTTTGCATAGTAAATTTAGGAGATGATCATGAAAAGGCAATTAGCAAAAGTATATACTCCTCCCGGACAGCCGGGATTCCTTGGCGCTGGCTATATTGCCCGTGCGGTGGTGCGGCTTCCTTTCCCCGAAAGCGATCCCTTCATTGCATTAATGGATGATATGCTGGATAAGCAGGATGATGTGCCCGTTGGTGGCCCTCATCCGCACGCCGGGGTAGAGATCGGTTCCCTGTTCCTGGAAGGGGAGCTGGGAGAGCCGGGGCATCATTTAAAGAAAGGTGATTTCGAGATCATGATGGCGGGTAGTGGTGTGGTGCATACAGAGACCATTGCCGAAAAGACCAATCTGCGCCTGCTGCAAATGTGGATGAGCCCTCCCAAGAAGGACAGGCAGGCATTACCACGCCTGCAGCGTTTACCTGCCGCACACGTGCCTGTTATTGCAGAAGAGGATGTGAATATCCGCTTGTACAACGGTGCTTTGAAAGGCGTTGCATCTCCGGTGCATACGTACACGCCATTGATACTGGCAGAGATCATCATGCAACCCGGAGCGAGTACTACACAGGAAATCCCTGCGAACTTCAATACTTTTTTATACGTGATAAACGGTAGTATAAAGGTAGGGGAGCAGCTTTTAAACCAGGACCAGGTAGGATGGCTGGATCTTTTCAACGATGACAGCCAGAGTGAATTGTCAATAACTGCAGGCGAAGAAGGGGCGCGTTTGGTGTTATATGCAGGGAAACCAACAGGAAGTGAGGTTGTAGTACATGGTCCTTTTGTTGCCGATACACCGGAAGATATCAACCGATTATATGCTGAATACCGGCACGGTAAAATGCAGCATATACTGTCGGTTCCGGAAACGCAACGCATCATATGGTAGTCAGGAGTATTCAATAGTAATACATTTTATAAACTGTGTAACAGTTGTAGGTTAAGAAACAACAGCCGCTCAGATCTTTATCAGGGCGGCTTTTTTTATTATAGAAAAGACCTTAATTCCTCATATTAACCGTTATCGTCGCCTTATTTGCTACCAAAAACTTCGTATTAGCATAAGTAGGGTAGGCGCTCACATTGTTTGAAAGGCCATAAGGCTCTACCGGTACTGACATCACTTTATCAAGTGATTTGTTATTATTCAGGTCCTGGAAAATAGTAACCGCATACTCACCGGCCGGCAGCCTGGAAAACAAAATACCATTCCTTATCCGGCTTGCCGGCACCTGGATCTTTGAACAGGGCGCCTTTAAAAACCCTTTTTCAGTATTATATAAAGCGACATAAAAATTGCCCTTAGTGATCAATATGTTTTTAACATTGACCCGTATTGTGCAGTTTTTCTGCGCAAAGGACTGGAAGGCTATCAGCAGCAGCCCTGCCATAAAAATCGAGCTCGGGTATTTACGTTGCATACATGTTTATTGTTGAATTAAAAATCCGTTTTTGTATAATAAATGAATGTCCGATACCGGTCTTTCACCAATGGCATCCATATTCCCCTTGTCAAAAAGATGGAAAACGTCTTCGGTTAATTCCAGGAGCTTATAATTGTCTTTGTTCAGTGCATAATATTTATTGTCAAGAACAAAAAGCCCGACATTGTCATTGATTGTAATGGCAGATACATCAGGTGCGGCTGTCGCATCCATATTCAGCCCGCTAAAACGTTCAAGATCCAGGTAGCGGTGTAAGAAAAGCCAGCCTTCCCACTGTACATAATGTTTTTCAAGTGCTTTCTCCAGTATTGTATAGAGATACCGGGTACTATTCGTAATATATGCTCCCGGATCTTTTTCTCCTTTTACCGGAAGGATCGGGTCGTATATATTCCACCTGGGTTTCAGGTTTTCATCATAAAACGACAGCATAGGGATCATGGGAGCTTTCAAATAAAAGGAAAGTGTTGCCAGCCCTGTTCTGACGAAGATTTCCTGTCCGAAAAAAGGGATCTTCAGGCTGTTATCCCGGTTATAATACCCGTTGGTGCCCGCATTTCCATCTACATAAGCCAGTACGGAGTACCCTTTTCTCATCTTTCCCATGATCTGAACGGTAAGGTCCGGTTTGTCAGCCGGGTACAGTACCAGGTCCGAGCTGGAATTGAAAGTGTTTTTAACCAGCTGAAACTGCTCAGTCATTTTATCCGCGTTGTGCTTATACGCAATGGGATCCGCAATCAGTACCACATCTATATTGTACCTAACCAGGAAAGCTATTGCGGATCTGTATGATCCCGAATGATAGGAAACAAACAAGGCAGGCAGGTGTTTCTTTATTGCTGTATAATCAAATTCAGCAAAATCATCTATCCCGCTAAATTGCGCGCTGAACTGTGTATCGATATGCTGCAATACCCGGTAAGACAGGATATCAAAATAGGTATCCTTGTGTTGTGCTACCGGTAAGGCGGGCAGGCATTTTGAAAGGTTGGCAGAAAGGAACTGGAATGTCTGCAGGTCGTTGGTCTGCCACCTTCTTTCAAAAGATGTTCTTAATTCCTGCTTGCTTTCTTCGAATATATCCAGTCGTAATTTAGATGGATGCATATTGTTGCTCTTTTAGGAATTGATTAATGTGGTAATACATTTTTCTCGGGTTGATGATATGCGCTTCTCCCTGGAGCTTTTTTAAGCTCAGGTTTTCCAGGTATTCATTAAAACAGTCCAGTGTTTCGGCATCAATCACCCTGTCGTCTGATCCGTACAACAGCAAAGTCCTGGTAGCTTGTTTCTGAATGGCAATGTTGGATGTACGCAGGATATGATTGATCTGCTGCAGTATAGGGATGCTATCTGGTATTGCCAGCTTCAGATTCGAAAATTTCTGTAGCCCCAGTAAGGGATTGCTGTTAATATCTGCGTACCCGTGCGAAAAAAGGGTCAGCACCCGGCAAAAAAGGTACATGTCTATTTCACTGAGCTTTTTCAAAACAGACAGGATCTCTTTGTCCCTTGGCAGGATCTTATTAGCGCACGCTATCAGGATAGCCGACTTAAGGTTATGGGGCTGCAGGTTTAAAAGGTGCTGCACCAGGAGCCCTCCATAACTATACCCGATGAGGTGAATGGGCTTTTCAATTTTGTCCAGTATCTGATCGTTCACATAGCTGGCAAGCTCATTAAAGCTATTCAGTCTGATGAACGGGCTATTGTAACCGGGGTATTCATAAAAAATCACTTCAAACCGGTTCAACAGCCGCTCCGGGATGGTGTTTCTCCAGAACCGGCTATCCGAACTGAGTGGATTGAAAAACACCAGGCATTCTTCGGCGCTTTTATTTATGCTCTGTACCATTTCATTCTTTTTAAGACGATACTTGAGAATATTTTCCGGTATCTCCGGGTAAACAGAGATATAATAACGATAGTAAAAATGCGCTTAAGCAACTCGACGGCCGTCTCTAAATTAAAGCTCAGGTAAGGAATGTACCTGATCAGCGTGATTGTTTTGAGTATGGATACATATATAAAGGTGAGTACCGAAACAGTCATAGCTATAATGAACAATACACGAAGAACGGAGTATACTACCAGGATAATTTTCCTGAAACTGAGTTCAAAGGGCCTGCTTTCTTCAAAAGGATCTTTCCTGGTAACCGCATCCAATAACAGTTTGTTGGACGTTTGAATTAAATTCGGCACTCCCAGCAGGTCAGACAGCACCCAGTAGCCATCGAGCTTTAAAAACGGCACCAGGTTCATCACAATAAGGATACTATTGAAGATGTATATTTTCCATATAATATTCTGTACCACCTCATTGCTAACCAGGTGCAATGCTGCCACGATACCTGTGCTGATGATCAGCTGAATGAAAACCCCTGCCAGGTTCACCTTTATCCTGTTCGCTTTCGGCATCTTCCATATATCCGTCAGGTCGGTATACATGGCCGGCATGATGGTGTAAACTCCCAGGCCTATGCTCCTGGCTTTTATACCTGATTTAATAGCGGCTGCAGCATGTCCCAGCTCATGCACAAACATGATAAAGAACAAGGAAAAGTAAGCTGCAATCCAGCTGAGCATTTCGTAGCCCTCCGGGATATATTGGCCGGCTACCTTGCTTTTTGCCCCATAGTACAGCGCTATATTTACTCCGGCCAGGATAACGAATAAGGGGTAGAACGACTTTCCAAACAGGAAGCTCAGTGGTTTAGCCAGTGCTGTGGACTGTTGAGAGCTGAGGATTTGTTTCTTTACCCAAAAACCTTCGGAAAGATCCTTCCCCTTTTCTTCCGGAGTGTTAAATATGGGCAACACCTTCGTTTCTATGATTTCTTTAAGGGTGGCCAGGCTGATATCCGCATTATTGCCAAGATAAACAAGCAGGTCCTCCAGGTGAGTTGCTTTTTGGCCTTCCCTTAAAATCCTGTACATGAATTCGCCTATCTTATAGTACTTTCCTTCATAAGAAAGAACAAACTCGTTGCTGGATACGCAGGAGATGGCGTAATCATAGTTCAACAAAGAATTAGCCGTTTTCAATTGATTCAAATTCATATAGTAGATGATTTAAAGAGGGTGAAAATGTTGGGCATTTTTACGGAAATGCCCAACATTAGTGATCATAAATTTCCGGGTAAGTTACACTGTCACTAACTTCCTTCAACAACTTATAACACCTAGTTTGTGCGATGCCTTGCTTTTGCATGGTAATCGGTTTTAGATTGTTATAAATAAGATTCCTCGTGTTGTTCTCCGGTTAGAGACTGCTTTTGATTAGCAGTTGATGGTGATGTCTGCTTCAGCGGTCATTTCAAGACGAGCTTCCAGCTGTACGATGCTTAATTCTTTCATGGTAATTGTTTTTTAAAGATTAATAAATGTTTGTTAGGGGATGCTGATTGCATTAACTGGCAATACTCAATTGCAGTTGATAGTGATATCTGCTTCAGCGGCCATTTCAAGGCGAACTTCCAGTTGTACGATGCTTAACTCTTTCATGGTAATTTGTTTTTAAAAGATTAATAAATGTGTTATTTTTTTTAAAATGCAATTGATCAATTGCAGTTAACTTCGATGCTTGTCATTTCCAGACGAACTTCCAGTTGTGCGATGCTTAATTCTTTCATGGTAATTGTTTTTTAAAGGATTAATAAATGTGTTGTTATTTTAAGATGCGGCTGCTGATTAGCAGTTGATCTCGATGCTTGTGTCAGCGGTCATTTCCAGACGGGCTTCCAGCTGTACGATGCTTAACTCTTTCATGGTAGTTGTTTTTTAAAGATTAATAAATATTTGTCAGAAGATGCTTACTGTATAAACAGGCACTAATCAATTGCAGTTGATAGTAACGTCTGCAACCATTTCAAGACGAACTTCCAGTTGTACGATGCTTAACTCTTTCATGGTAATTGTTTTTAAAGGATTAATAAATGTGTTATTGATTTTCAAGATGCGGTTGCTGATTAGCAGTTGATGGTGATATCAGCTTCAGCGGTCATTTCAAGACGAACTTCCAGTTGTACGATGCTTAACTCTTTCATGGTAATTGTTTTTAAAAGATTAATGAATGTGTTGTTGTTTTAAGATGCGGCTGCTGATTAGCAGTTGATCTCGATGCTTGCTTCAGCAGTCATTTCAAGACGGGCTTCCAGCTGTACGATGCTTAATTCTTTCATGGTAATTTGTTTTTAAAGATTAAGAAAAGAAAAATGATGATTTGATGCGATGTTATACGGTCTGGTCCGGCGCTACAGGCAGGTTCCAACCAGGGAAGCAGTTGCCGTCTGTGGTTTCAGAAACCATTTCGAGGCGTACTTCCAGCTGTACAATGCTTAATTCTTCCATGTTGATTTGTTTTTAAGGGTAAAAATGATGGTGTTGCGTTGCTTATACAACCGACAGGTGCGTTACATCATAGATGCGGTCGGAGAGTGTTCCGATAGTTTTGAAGCTTTCTTCGCCAAAGTCAGAGGCTTCCAGCTCAAATTCGGACATCAGCACCGAGGTAACTTCCAGGACGGCCAGGGAATCATCGAACAGTCCCGGGTTTTCGTCGGTTCCAAAAAGCGGCTGATCATTGGTTAGTTCATCAGCGGTTTTCTTAAGGTTTAATACACTAATTAGTATTTCTTTTGTTTTTTGTTCAATTAATTTGCGTTCCATAATTATTAGTTTTTTTGGTTATTATATTTGGTTATTAGAATGCTCGCCATATTTCCGCCAAACCCGAACGAGTTTGACAGGACTGTATTCAGTGGGATGCCGGATTTGTTCTTCGTGACAAATTCTATCTTTTCAGATGCCGGCAGATCGGTTGCATCGTAGTTTGCATACAGCGCATTGTGCCTGATGCTGAGGATGCTGATGATGGCCTCTATGCTGCCCGCTGCACCCAGGGTATGCCCGGTAAGGCATTTGGTTGAGCCTACGAAGGTTTTGGATGTCTTTTCCTGTAAAAATGCCTCGCAGGCCTTTAGTTCTGCACTATCGTTTTTCCCGGTCCCGGTCCCATGGGCATTGATATAATCCACATCTTCCACGTTCATACTGCCATAGGCCAGGGCACTCTTCATACATTTCAATGCGTACTTACCGTCAGGGTGGGGGGCCGTAGCATGATAGGCTTCATTTAATATGTGGTATCCCTTTATTTCCGCGTAGATCTGCGCCCCCCTTGCGAGTGCCGAGTCCAGGCTTTCCAGGATCAGGATGGCGCAGCCATCGCCCAGGGACATTCCATCTCTTGTATTACTGAAGGGTTTGCATTTTGTTTTCGAGATGGCGAGCAGGGAATTAAACCCGGTATAAGTCAGCTCCGTGAAAATATCCATGCCCCCGCTGATCATAATTTCCGCCTTTCCATTCTCGATCAGGTCAAATGCCCTCCCTATGGAGTTCGTGCCGGAGGCACAGGCGGTAGAAATGGCCGAAACATATCCTTTCAGTTTAAAGGCCCTTGCTATTTTGCCCAGTATTTTGGGTGTTGAGTACAGCGCCAGCTCATAATCATCTTCGTTTTTCTCCACTGTCTTTTTGATCCGCTGCAATATCGGGAAGCTGGCTCCTACGGATGTGCCGATGCATAGGCCGGCTGTATGCTGCTCCAGCTCTTCCTCCGACAGCTGAGCGCTTTCCAGCGCTTCGCTGATACATTTAACTGCCACCTCGCTCATAATGGATACATCTGTTTCCCAGGAGTCCTTATACAGTCCGTAATCCATCATAAATCCTTTGTTGTTGGCAAACAACTTGTGGCTGGTGGAAAACCTGTCCTGGGGAATGGCATCGTATTTCACCCTGCCATTTTCGAGGCTATCAGTCATTTCGGCTATATTATTGCCTAAGGACGATATCGCGCCTATACCCGTAACAACAACTCTGTTTTTCATGTTACAAATGTTTTTAGTTCATACCTCCGTCGATAACGATTTCCTGGTTGATCAAAAACTGGGGAGATTCCAGCGCCAGGTAAGCAATCAGGTTGGATATTTCGTCAGTTGTACCCATTCTTTTGAGCAAACTGTTACCCACTCTGCCTGTCACATATTTATCGGGCAGGTTCTCCACCATTTCCGTTTCTATAAAGCCCGGGGCCACGCAGTTGATAATGATGCCCATGCCTCCCACTTCCTTTGACAGTGATTTTGAAAAGCAATTGATGGCTGCTTTGGAGGCCGCATAGGCAGATTGCCCCGGGTTTCCCTTAATCCCTGCCAGCGAGGTCACATTAATGATCCTCCCGTTTTTTCTTTTTATCATCGAGGGTAATACGGCACGGCAGGTATTGATAACGCCATTCATATTATTATACATCACCTCCCACCATTCTTTTGAAGACGTCATGATAAAGGGTTTGGGATTGGCGTTGAGCTTACTGTCCCGGATCCCGGCGTTGTTGATAAGCACATCCACCTCTTTCAGAATATCCCGCTGCTCCCTGAACAGTGCTTTCACTTCTTCGTCATTGCCCATGTCACATTTAAAAGCCTTTACATGATGGAAACCTTCTGCCTGCAGTGAGGCAACCAGCTCCCGGGCGCTTTCTGCTGAATATTGATAGGTAAAGGAGACATGATGTCCACGCTGAACAAATGCTTTTACCAGTTGTTTTCCGATTCCTTTTGAACCGCCTGTGATAAGAATATTTTTCATGGTTATAGATTTAAAATGTTTTCCTGAGTAATAGATGAGAACTGCCGCCACCCTCATGAGCTGTGTTTACCAATGCATATCCGAAGTCGGAAGGATACTGCCCGAAGGCAAGCGGTACCGGGAAACGGTTATTGTAGAGTACCTGGCTCGCAATGCTGGCCCCCATGATGCCGCTCGCCGATTTCATATCCCCGGTATATGCTTTATGCCGCAGGCTGTAAGTTTCGTTGCTCCTGTTCAGGCCATCCAGCACATGCCGTTCGCTTCTTTCCATCTGTTCAGCGGTTGTATAGGCGCTGAGGTAAACTACCTTCTCTTTCGGTTCCAATATTGCCCTGAGCGCATCGATGGCAGTTTCAACAACATCGGCAGACCGTTGGGTGGTATCCTCTATATTCCGGTAGTCGAAACAGCTGCTGTACTCTACCAGTTCCGCATACCTTCTGGCCTTTCTCCGCAGGGCGCTTGCTTCACTTTCCAGCACTATAAAGGCGGCGCCGTCTCCCAGGATGTTTCGCTGGCTATTGGTTTCGCTTGCTGTTGCACTGAGCGCATTGGGGTGGTCAGCTACGCGCACCAGGTGGTCGTTTTCCTGTTCACTCAGCACCCGGTATTCCGTATAGTGGTCTACCCCTCCGCATATCACGATCTCGGCTGCGCCTTTCCTGATCAGGTCAAACCCGTAGGTTATGCTGTTTGAATTATAGATCAATGAGCTGGGACCGTTTAATTTGAATATTCTTGAAATATCTCCCAGTACCGTATTGGCAACTGTTTTGGTGAATTTTACCGGGCTTATTTTCTGAAGGCCGTAGCGGTACAGGTCGTAGAGATAATCCTCCACAGAAGCGGTTGCACCCAGGCTTGTTTCTATCACCAGGCCTATCTCATTGTCCAGCGCTTCCAGCACAATCCCTGCATCATCGATGGCCTTTTTGCAAGCCAGTATCCCGAGTTTTGAGTATTGCTGGGGAGGAAAACGATCATCCCATTTTACCTCATTGTCAAATTCTACTGCAGGTGTCTCTCCAAAAAACTGGGCTTGTATACCGGCATGCTCCCAATCGCTTTTTACCCTCAGCCCATTTTCTCCTGCCAGCATCTTTTCCCACGCGGCTGCCGCGCCGTAACCCAGGGCGGATATGTTGCCCAGGCCTGTTATCAGTATTTTTGTATTGCTTTTCATATGCTGATAGATAAGGTTATTTCAGCTTTGCATACTACTTCACCGTTCACGGTAGCTATCGCTTTATACTCGCTGAAGTTTAAAATATTGTTGATTCGTTCAGATGTGATCACCAGCCTTGCCCCTGGCAGCACTTCTTTATAAAACACTGCAGATTTTACTTTTACCGCCTTACCGATCCGTTTTTTCTGCTGGGGTGTTGCTTTATTATCCGGTGTAGCTACCCTGTTCAGGATACCGGAGGCCTGGAACATTGCTTCCAGGATGCACACACCTGGCAGCAGCTGGTAACCCGGAAAATGCCCTTTCAGAAAAATGAGGTCTTCCCGTATTACTGTTTCCGTTGTGATGGTGCTGTTAAAATCGGTGTACAATACCCGGTCCACCAACAGCATCGGTTCTCTATGTGGTAAAAGCACAGCGGGTTTTAGCGTATCAAAATCTGTCGTTGTCATATAATCAATGTTTTAATTTGTTCAGTTGTATCCAAATAGGTTGCAGATGATATGGATACCATGTAATGATCTTTAACAAGAAACTGCCTGGTGTAGTGCTCTTCCGATAGCAGCCTGCCATAGAAAATATCTGCAAGCCCTTTATCATTGTATAATTTGGCTATTGATTCTATCTGTGTCCATAGCGAGAAAAAATCCATTGTATCTGTCACTTTCCTTTTCGTCAGCTTTTCCAGTAAATCCCTGGATCTTATTCCTGGCTGTTGACGGATGTCTTCCACATCTATACCTATCTTATTGTTGCTTATCACGCAAACCACTATACCCGTGCTGTAGGAGATGGATATATTCGGTTCGCCTGTGTCCATCATCAATTTTCCGTGTCTGTTGTAATGCAGCCCTTTCAGCCCCGATGTATCCAGTCTAAGTTCTTTGAAGATCCTTACCAGCATCAGCCTCGAAGTGATCCGCTTTAACTGGTGCCCCGGCCCCGGGGACTTATCTAACCTGTTCACTATTTCATCGCTGAAGTAACAGCGTAGCATGTCCATTTTGCTTTTTTCAGCCTCCGGCACTACTTCAGCTATGAAAACATGGGTCATTTATAGTAGGTATTGTTGAACTCTATCAGCTTCAGATGATAATTGTCACCGTAATGCAGGTCATATTTCTCTTTCAGCGCCTGCTGTATTTCCGGAACAGAGATCTTATTCCTGTGAAAGATGCCTATCTCCAGCTTGTCTTCCTGGTCTTTCCGGATGTTTACTTTCAATATTTCCGGGGCGTGGTACAGCTCATCCGACAGGCTGTTAAACCAGATGATCCTGTCTTTATACTCGATGAAATCACCTTCCCTTCCCAGTACAAAAAATCGGTTGTCTTTTTTTATGCAGATATCTTTTGTGGTAAGCACCGTGTCTGATTTGGGCCGGTCCAGCTCGTTCCCTTTTATATACCCGAGGTAGATAGAGGGACTGTTTATCTGCAGGTAGCCAATGGGCGTATCATCATATTTTCCCTGGTACTTTTCGCTGGCGGTCACTTTGAGATGTATACCGGGGTTCACGCCTCCTATGCACAGTTCACTCTCCGGCCCGGGCGGCGCGGTGTACCTGTTGGTGGCTACCCTTGGCCCTGCCTCTGCTAGTCCGTAGGTACTGTAAACAGGGCAATTGAAAAGTTGGAATATTTTCTGAAGCGTGGGCAGGTGTGGCTTGTCGCCTCCCAGGGTTATGAACTTCAGGTTATTTTTAAGCTTTGGAATTTTCTGGTAATAGTACAGGATAAGCCTGGCCAGCAAGGGCGTCATAAAGACGTTTGTTATCTGATGCCGCTGGAAAAGCTGTGGCAGCTGTAATATCCCCAGGAGTCTTTCACCCAGTACTATCCTGGCCCCTGTAAAGAAATGCGTTAGGAATTGTGCGATGAGACCGTAGGAGTAAGACACTGGTAACAGTATCAAAGTAGCATCTTCTTTCGTGACAGACAGCGCTTCCCTGTTGGATGCTATGTTGGCAATTGTTTGCTGCTTACCCAGTAATATCTTTTTGGGTGTACCGGCTGTTGTTCCGGAGCTTGACACTATCAGCAGGTCGTTTTCATCGCCCACGTATGCATCTTCGTGTATATTATAGTAGAGATGATCGCCTTGTATGATCTCCAGATCTGCCTTTTCAGTCAGGCTGTCTGCGATGGGCGCTTCCGAAAAGATCCCATTGAACTTCAGATCGGTTATTTTAGAAAGCCCTCCTGCTTCTACAATAAAAGGGATCAGATCACATTTCAAACAGGAGAAGAACAACACCAGCGATTTGAATGTATTCTTGTACCCATAAATTACAACGATGGTGTGCCTGGCTATCTGCAGCTTTTCAATACCGGAAGCGATATCGGCAACCTGGCCGTACACTTCACCATAAGTATAACTCTTCGACTGTGTGGCATCCACTATAAGCGAGTCCTGGTGTTCTTTGAACGGGTTGAAAAACGCTTCTTTATACATTTGCCAGGGCTTTAAGGGTGATATGTTTTAAACAATCGTCTGCTATCGTTGCTACATGGGCAGACAGGAATTCCATATCTATCTCCTGGTGGCTTACAAACGTCACATCTTCCAGTCTCTTTTCAACAATGAACCGCATCAGCCTGGCTTCATAGCAGTCGTTTTTGATCACGATGGACTTGCCGATACATTCGCCATACTGCTGGATGTATTTACCTTTCTGTATTAAACCGGAAGCTTCCTTTGCCATCATGGCATAACAAAAAGCCTGGTAGGCATATTTTTCCGGCACCGCCAGATCCGCCTTTTTGATCGCATCGATCAGGTCTTCTATTTTTGCTTCAGCATGCACCACCTTGTAGAAGGAATTGGATACTGTGCTGTAATTTTTAATTTCCATGATTGCTATTTTCGATTTTGATTGTGTCCTAAAATTCCGGTGAAACGCTGTCCTGAAAAATTTTTTTAGACAAGATGACCGTTTCTACACCACCAAATTCCATTTTTATAAGATCTTGTTTCATCTGGCAGTAAGATCAGAACTGTGATTGTTGTCGTTTTGTTCGTGATGATCATTCCTGCTTTGATGACTCAAAACTCGTATAAAGCAATTGCAGCAAAAACTCTTTTAGACGAAAGTGAAGCTTGCCCCAACGAAATACTATTCCGTTCAGACATGACGGTAATAGGAGTGGTGGAAAAGGGATGATTGCGGGGCTGCATAGGGGCCTTAAGTCCCGTCATTGCGAGGAGTTACAAGGGAAGGATGCTTGATTGTACCGTCATTGCGAGGAGCAATAAGGGAAGGATACTTGATTATACCGTCATTGCGAGGAGCAGTAAAGCCTTTTGTGCGCGGGGCAACGAAGCAATCTCCTAACGTAATCTTCGCGGAGATTATGGTAGGAGATTGTGCTAAGAGATTGCTTCGTCGCCCTACGCTCTAATCCTTGCTGCTCCTCGCAATGACGGGGAGGAAGACCCATAACCGCAATGACGGGACTGAAGGCCCGATTAGTAATACTAAAAGCTGGTTGTATAGAAGTGGATTCCTTACTTAACAGGTGGGATGCAGCAGCAAGGCTGCTGTTATTTGTTCTTACCGTCTATACCCAATCTTTCAATAAGCTCTTGTTTATGCTGCTTTGAAATAATGATAGACTCATTATTCACCAGCTCAATAGAATTCCCAAGCACGGATTTTATAGCAGGAATGTGAATAATGTAGGATTTATGTATGCGGATAAACTGGCTCTCCGGCAGCACTTCCTCTATACTCTTCATCCGCATATAGGTAACAATACTCTTTTGTTTGGTGACTATTTTGATATAGTCTTTCATTCCTTCAACGTATAGGATATCCTCAAAAAGTATCTTGGATAAGCGGAGGCCATCCTTTACAAAAAGATGCTGCACCTGTTGCTTGTTGTTTACTACGGTGTTTTCTCCGCTCTTCTGATCAATGTCTTTTTTGGCCTTGTTGATCGCTTTCAGGAAACGTTCAAAGGAAATGGGCTTCAGTAAGAAGTCTACTGCATTCAGATCATAACCTTCAATAGCATAATTGGAAAAAGCGGTGGCGAATATAATGAAGGGCGGGTTAGACAAAGACTTTATGAGTTCCAGACCATTTATCCTGGGCATCTGTATATCTGTTATCAGGAGCTCTACGGTGTCTGTCTGTAATACATCTATTGCATCAAAAGCGTCTGCACATGATTTTACAAGCTCTAAGAAGGGAATGCGCTCAATGTGATTTTCCAAAAGTTCTCGGGATAGGGGCTCATCGTCAACGATGATGCATTTTATTTTTTTGCTCATAGTCAAATAAGGATTATGTTAAGGTTGATACTATGGGAGTCGGGATTATTGTTGATCGATAGGGTATATTTATCCTGGTATAACAGGGAAAGGCGTTTCTTGGTGTTGGCAATACCTATTCCGCCTGTTCCGTTTCCATTGTTGTGCTTAAATAGTGCTGCATCGCCTTTACTGTTGGCTATTTCAAAATAAAGGGTATCGTCCGCCACCTGGAAGGAGATCTTCAACCAGGGATTAGTAGTAGTAGTGTCCAGCCCATGCTTAAATGAATTTTCTATAAAAGGAAATGTCAGCAGCGGAACGATCTTATATCCTTTGAGCGTATCAGGATCATATAAAAACTGGATATCAACATCCTTTGCGTACCTGGCCCGTTCCAGTTCTACATAGTTATACAGGAAGTCGGCTTCTTTTGATAAATCCACCTTTTCCAGGTTCGATTCATATAAAGTATAGCGCAGCATATCAGAGAGCTGCATGATCAGCACCGGGGCGCGCGGGTTATTTCTTACGGAAAGGGAATAGATATTGTTGAGCGTATTGAATAAAAAGTGCGGGTTCAGCTGCGATCGCAAAAAGCTGACCTCCAGGTTCAGGTTGTCTCTTTCCAACCGCAGGGTCCTGGTAGCCGATCTTGAGATCTCCGCCACCAGTTTAATGGTAATAGGGGGTGAAACGATCATCAGCACTCCTATGGATGTTTGAACAATAGCCTGGGGGGCCAGGATCTGCCAGATGGGTTTGTCGGCTATCACTTTTACGGAAGCCAGCAGATCCTTGTCGTCTATCGTGAAGTACTTATGCAGGAGGGTCATGAACGAGTAATTGATGATCGCCCATACCCAGAAAGGAACCAGCAATCCAATCACAAACAGTACCCGCCGGTTCTTCCTCAGTAATACGGGTACAAGCAGGTAAAAAATGAAATAATAAAAGAAGATAGCTCCTAGCAGGTTCCTCAGGGCAAACATGAGGGAAAGCCGCACATTGGTCGAGTAAAGGAACATAATATTCAAGGTATACATGATTAGTAGTATACACCAGAACGTTACGTGTACATATTTTATATTCTCCGGGGTATAAAGACGGGTAAAACTAAAGGGTTTCGTTTTCATGTACTCTTCTAGACGTTGTAAATCAATAGATTCTGGCGGCCAATTCTCGTGTCTGCTATGAAGATATGTTTTTTTTGTTGTAAAATCACCCTGGCTCCCCCCAATTTACCCCTCAAAAGCCCCCAATTTCCCTCAAAACCGGAAACCTTGATGCCTGCGGAGTGATCATTTCGTATAGAATCCTGTGAATTTGGTCTAAAAGAATTTTTGCAGGGGGGGAAAAGTTGAAAGTTTGCCTTGTAATCAAACAAAAACATAAAGCCATGAAAAACACAAAACAGAATAAAGCTAAAAACAGCATCCCCAGCCTCTGCAAAGACATCATCTGCAAAATGGATGTTTCAAACCTGAACCGTGCATCCCGCAAGTTTGATGACGGTCCCGTAATACCACCGTCCACTATACCTACTGGTCTTACTGGTATAGGCGGCTATTAGAATCACTCATCGTAAATCTTATATCTGCCGGTAATGATATTAACGTGCATTATTATAGATGAAGATCCGCTTAGCGTTGATATGCTGGAATACTATATCAGCCAAACGGATGGGATCGGGCTCATCACCAAATCCCGCAAAGCCTCGGAAATCATCGAAACGATAAAAAAGGTTGCTCCGGATATCGTTTTTATAGACATCAGCATGTCTGGCATAGAGAACCTGGTATTTGAGGATATTTTTCAGAAGAACATTGTATATGTATTTGTAACAAAATATCCGCATGACTATATACTGGATATCCTGCCCAAGCAACTAATCAATATTGGTTACTTAAGCAAGCCTGTAAGCTTCTTACTCTTCAAAAAGGAAATCGGAAGAATAAAAGATCTGCACGCTTCCCAGAATTAGAACCATTACAACGATTGTTAAGCTGCTAACTTTTTACTGTATGCGTACAAAGATCCTGACCATATTATGCTTGTTTTTTACCTCGCTTGCTTTTGGACAGGCGCAGATAAACGGCTGGGTTAAAGACAATAAAAAGCAAGGTATTCCCGGAGTATCCATTGCCTTGAAAAATACCTATGATGGCGCCATCACCGATTCTACCGGTTATTTCCGCATCAATACCATGGAAAAAGGCGCACAGATACTGGTAGTTTCCGCTACCGGCTATGCAAGCCAGGAACAAGCAGTTACGCTTACAGCCAAGGCGCTGCAGGTAGATTTTACCCTAAAGGAAAAGATCAATGAACTAAATGCAGTAACTGTTACGGCGGGGGCATTTGGTGGGGGCATGGGTAAAAAGGGCGTTACCGTGCTCAGTGCCCTGGATGTACAAACCACTGCCGGGGCCAATGCAGACATCTCGAAGGCGGTAAATACCTTGCCCGGCGCTCAGCAAATCAGCAACCAGGAAGGTTTGTTTGTAAGGGGAGGGAACAGCTATGAAGCCAAGCAGTTCATTGACGGCTCGCTGGTAAACAGGCCTTATTACCTGAGCGCCACTAATATACCCAGCCGCGGCAGGTATCCGGCCACCCTGTTCAAGGGTTTTGCTTTCAGCACCGGCGGCTATTCGGCGCTGTACGGACAGGCCCTTTCCTCCGTACTGATCATGGAAACCATAGATTTTCCCGAACAGTCGGAAGCCAATGCCTTTGTGTCACCTATCCAGAACAGCGCAGGGATGCAACACCTGGCAAAAGACAGGAAATCTTCATGGGGTTTCAACTATCAATATACCAACACGGGTTTGTATTACTCGCTGGTAAAACAAACACCGGACTATTTTATCCGTCCTCGCTTTCATAATGCCGATGCCAATTTCCGCATCAAAACAAAGAACGGCATTATTAAGTATTATACCACCTTCAGCTTTAACAAACTGGGCCTGCGTACGGCTAATATTGATTCGGCCGGCATGAAAAATGCCCTCACCCTCAGCAACTATAACTGGTTCAATGCCCTGAGCTGGAAGGAAAACCTGTCAAAGGGCTGGAAGCTGACGCTTTCCGGTAGCGTAAGCCTTAGCCGGGATAGTATCACCAGCCAGCTGCAGGATGCCCATAATGTACCACAGGACTATTCCGCAAAATTCTGGCTGGATACGGTGAATTTTCACCTGAGACGGAATGAAAACCTGTTCCAGGCCAAGGTGGTAGTAGAGAAGAAATTCAGTAATCTGAATGCAGTTCGTTTCGGCAGCGAATACTGGTACAGCCAATATGATCTTAACTACAACAGCATCAGCGTACAGCTGCGGGATCATCTCAGCGCCGGCTTCGCAGAGGCGGAGCTCTATTTTACCAATGCACTGGTGGCTACCATCGGCGCACGTGCAGAATATTCTTCCGTCCTGCAAAAAGCCAACCTGGCGCCGCGCGCCTCACTGGCTTACCGGATGGGCAAGGGCTCCTCTGTGTCGGCGGCTTTCGGGCAGTTCTACCAGAAACCCGAAAATGAATACCTGCAGGTCACCCAATCGCTTGCTTATACAAAAGCCACTCACTATATCCTTAATTATCAAAGGCAGGTGAAAGGAACTTTCTTAAGGCTGGAAGCTTTTTATAAACAGTATGAAGACCTGGTTAAAACATGGCCATCCTATAATAATAAAGGAAGCGGTTATGCAAAAGGGCTTGAACTATACTGGCGCGACAGGAAAACGTTTAAACGCCTTGACTATAGCCTGAGCTACTCCTACCTGGATACCGAACGTGATTACCTGAACTATCCGCAGCAGCTGATGCCTGGCTTTGCCGCGCATCATACCGCCACCGTTTCAGTGAAGCGTTTCTTTGACAAAATTGCCACAGGTACCAGCCTGAGCTACTCTTTTGCTACCGGACGGCCTTACTATGCTTTTGCACCGGACAGCAGCCGCACCGCCTATTATATCAAAGACCAGGGCAGAACAAACGGCTACCAGACCCTGGACCTGAGTATATATCACCTCAGCAAATTAGGAAAAGCAGCCGCTATATGGTATGCTTCCATCACCAACCTCACCGGGCGCAATAATATTGGCGGTTATAACTACTCCTACAACGGACTGGTTAAACAGGCGATTCTTCCGCCGGCTAAACGCTCCTTCTTCATCGGGCTTATTTTGAACTGGGGTATAGACAGAAGACAGGACACTATTGATAATCTCTGAAACACTATTTAAAACAATATAAAAATACAGCAATGAAAAAATGTATTCTCGCCATTATTTTACTGGCAACCATCAGTGCACATGCACAAAGCGAAAAATATACAGCCGCTATGCAGCAAAACCTGCAGCTGCTTGATTCTGCCAAAACAAGCGAACAGCTGGCAGCAGTGTCCCAGGCTTTTGAGCGCATCGGCGATGCTGAAAAAACACAATGGCTTCCTTATTACTACGCAGCACTTGCGCAAACCCGCATTGGATTCAGCAATGCTAAGTCCGACAGGGACGCCATCGGCCAGAAAGCGAATGAGCTGGCAGAAAAAGGAGAAGCCATCGAAAAAAATGCTGACCTCTGCAGCATTCATAATATGGCTGCCACCATTCAGATGCTGGTAAATCCTATGGAACGCTGGAAAACTTATGGCGTAAAGGCATATACTGCCCTGCAGGAAGGATATAAGCTGGATCCCAATAATCCCCGCTTGTATTTCCTGGAAGGCACCTCTTTGTTCAGCAAGCCCGAATACATTGGTGGCGGGAAGGATAAAGCCAGGCCCGTTTTTGAAAAAGCAGTGCAGCTGTTTCATGACGAAAAAGTGGCCGCTTTACATCCCAGCTGGGGCTTGAGGGAAACTGAGAATTATTTGGCAAAGTGTAAGTGATTTCATGCAGCGCCGGGGCTTATCCCCGTCATTGCGAGGAGCAGCGAAGGTTGGAGCCTGGGGCGACGAAGCAAATTCCAAACGGCAAACAGGTCTCCATCCCCGTCATTGCGAGGAGCAGCGAAGGTTGGAGCCTGGGGCGACGAAGCAATCTCCTGACGCAATCTTCAAAATGATCTTCGCGAGGATTGCGTGAGGAGATTGCTTCGTCGCGGCCAACTCACCGGGCCCTGGGCTCCTCGCAATGACGAGGATGAAGACCCGTCCTCGCCAAACAGGAAGCGTAGTATTTCGAAAGATGATGATAAATAACCAGTTCATGCAACCTATGGTTGGCAATAAAAAGCCGGTTAATGAACAAGTGCACGAAATTGTTAACCATTGTCTGTATCACCGCAGGATCTTCGTTTCTTTGCCTGATCCTGTCCTGCAAGCTTTCCAATATCCCACAGGCATCTTCAGACCGTTGTGCTATCAGCTCCAGGAAAAACGCAGGAAGGCTGTTTTGTGGTGCTTCCAGCACATTCTGAATGCTTTGTTTTTCGTTCCTGTACTTCTTGCTCAGCTGCAAGGAAAGCGCTTTGCTGCCGTTGAACTCTTTAAAGAATGAATCGAAGCAATGCTCCATCAGCTTTACTTTCTGTGAAAGCCCATAATTAAAATCCGTCAGCAGGCTGTCCACCCCTTTAACCGCCATCAGCCATCTTTTTTCTTCATCTTTACTGTGCCAGATAAAATCGACCGCGCCTGCCACCAATGTGCTGTCTGCATGAAAGAACCGTTCACACAAATCAATTGCCCAGGGCGTATATTTCTCTGTTTCCCTGAAATAGGTATCATATTCCAGTCGCTGAATAAGCCTGTTCTTAATAAAGCCAGTAGCTGTCTTGCCCACCGCTTTCATGATCTGGTGGCAAACTGCCGGTGTCCGGGCATGGAATCTCACCCTCAGATGGTTGTCCGGGTCCTGGTAACGGATAAAAAACCACTGGCTGATTTTTCCTTTTGCGCTCAGCTGCTTCGCCAGCGGATAGATAATCTGCGACAGGATCGTATCTATCGACTTGTGACCGGCGTAGATCTTCAGGTATAACCATTCGCTGCCAGGCGTAAAGAAAGGCGTTGCATCAAAATTGTAGGTGTTAAAACGGCTGCCGATCGCGGGCACTGGCGCAAATTCCCGGTTTTTAACAGGGATGATCACTTCATTGTCGAACTGCTTGTCTTTGTCTGTTAGTAAAGCACCCTGATGATCATTTAAAAATTCATACAGTATTACATCCCCCTTGTTCATTTTCGATGCCAGAATAGACCGGGATATATCATTCCTGAGATCCAGCAACAGCTCATTATCTCCCTCAATAAGCGATACCAGGTCGGGGACCTGGTACTTTTCCCGGAATGCTGCCAGGGCCTTTTCCTGCCTGGCCTGCTGAACAGGCGCTTTCCCGCTTTCTATAAACCAGCGGCTGCGTTTCAGGATAATGTTTTTGTAAACCACCCTGGGCAAAAAGGGCATTTTATTGAGCATCCCCCAGTTCCATGCCACGGCCATGCTTTCATCCTGGAACTGCAGCTCGCAAAGAAACTTGTATACCGGTAGTCCTGTTGAAAAATTATGGGCGCTTGTCAGCCTGGGTAATATTTCCTTTTCCAGCTTTCCTGACCGGAGGATGATCCTGCCTTCTTTTACTGAAACCCAAAGATCGCTTACATCGATAATAAACTCGTCAGCGGTAGCGGCCTTTCCGAGAAAGGGTATTTCATAGTCAAATGTTCTGGGCCTGATCAGCACATTTCCGGCACGGCCTTCAGGGAGATGAATGATCTCTGCCAGTATTTTGCCGGGAACCAGCTTGTTTTCATAAGTAACCACTTCTTTCAATGCCTGCGCAATATCCGCTCGCTCGCTCCCGAAGCGGCTCATCAGGGAAATGGCGCTGCTCTCCCCGCAGTTTTTCAGGAGGAAGGAGAAATTCATTTGGTCAAAATCTTGCTGCGAATGTGCAAGAATGCTGCCCAGTATGGAAAACGTTGCAGGCAGGCTTTGTTTTTTCCGGCTGCTCAGGGAGAGCGCTTCCAGGTCCTCGTCGCTAATGTTGATCGTGGTGCTTCCTGTTTGCTGGCTTTTGACAAAATGTTCCAGTACAAAATGCTCATATGGCCCCAATTTCCCGGTATCATCGCCTGCTTTTCCTTCCATTACCAGGTCGTCAATTACCGGTGTATAAAAGGTTTCTGCTCCGCTTACCGCTCCATAGCCAATGCCGATATCATTATCCAAGGCTTCCAGCAATGGAATTTCCCTGTCTTCAAATTTCCGGTAGAACTGTTGTTTGAACTGTTCCAGGTTGTTTCGGGGAACGGGATTATTCAGTGGCAAAAGCTGTGCTATCTGCGAAACAATTGTATTGACAGCGGCTTTGTTGAGCGTGTTGTGCGCCAGGTCAAAGAACAGGTCTGCCTGGATGCAGTCTTTCTGTTGCAGGTCAGGTACCATTTTTTTCAATCCCTGTTCAACAGACACATATTTGTTGACGGAGCCTTCCCCCTGCGATAGCGCCGCCTTTAAGCTGCCTATTTCCGTTAAAATGCCCTGCTTCTGCAGCTGCTTTATTTCCAGCTGGGCGGTCAGCCTGTCCAGGTGACACCCATCAGTAAGTGCTGGCATATATTCAGCAACCAGGATCTGGTTTTTTATCAGGGTTTCCAGGAAAGCAATGGCTTCCGAAGCCGCCACATTCTTTTCGACCAATGCCCCGGTTAATTTTTCGAAGCTGGCGCCGCGGGCCGCAGCGGACAGCACGTCATCGACAAACTCGTTCCCGGAAAAGGAGCTGAGATAATAGGATCGCTTTCCTTCGTTGATCCTGTATTCATAGTACCGGTATATAATGCCCGTTTTATAAATGCTTGTATTGGGGAAGAAGACGGTCTGGCGCAGGATATTTTCATCCAGGAAAGGTATATTGTCCGTTAGTGCCGCAATACAGCCGATATCTATCCTGTAGATCTTCTCCTCCGTTCTTTCTGCCAGCCCTATGCTGGTAGACCGCTCAGCAAGTTTGCCCAGTGCGCAGCCGGCAAACAGTCCGTAGGGCGTGCTCCTGGTGGCCATCCGCAGCAGGTATTTATAAATAGTGGTATCAAGCTTACCTTTCCTGGTATCAGAAAGCGCTGCCGGCCATTTCTGTATTTCTGTATGCAGGGATTCACTTGCCAGGAAAACGGCATCGGAGAATGAAGAGGCGTCGACAAATTCTTCCAGCTCGGCGGCTATATTGCTATTGTACCGGAGCCGGTCTACCAGGTGGTTATATGGCAATACCGGCATTCTCAAAATATAGAAATCGAAGGGCTCGAATTGATTCATAGGTTCGGGGTAAAGTTTATTTTAAATTATCTACTAAAGATATTATCTTTAGTTAACTCTACCATTCAGAGCCGGTTATTATTTCAATCATTTAAAGTATAGTCCCCTCAAACCCTATAAGACGTGGAAAATCTGGCCCTAGTTCTAATCTACATACACGCATTTTTCGGTGGCATAGGCCTCATCAGTGGCATTGCAGCCATTACCCTAAAGAAAGGAAGCAAGCCGCATAAACGAAGCGGGAAGATCTTTTCTTATGCTATGATCATCAGTTCCCTTACATCATTGATTATAGCACGAATGCCTGGCCATGAAAACCTGTTCCTGTTTTTGATCGGCGTATTCACTATTTACCTGGTGCTGGCCGGCAACCGGGTGCTGACCTTAAAGAGCAAGGCGAAGAGCAGTGCAGATATGATAGACAAGACGATATCAGGCGTAATGCTTCTTGCCTCCGTACTGATGCTGATCATCGGCATCGTTCAACTGATCCGCCATACCGGCGGGAATGAGATCCTGTTTCTTTTCTTTGGCGCTTTTGGCCTGTATATGACATTGAAGGATTTTCACACTTTCAGGGTTTTCAAAGAGCAAAAGAATGCCTGGCTCAGGAGCCATTTAGGGAGAATGATTGCAGCCCTGATAGCCTCTATAACGGCTTTTATGGTGGCAGGGCTGCATATCCAGACACTTATAGCCTGGATGCTTCCTTCTGTGATCGGCACCGTCTATATAGGATATTGGAATTCGAAGATGAAAGAACGTGTTCCATCCCCGGTTCCACAGAAAACGGCGGAGGCTAAATAGATTATTGCTTTAAAGATGCCATGTCGATCACAAACCGGTATTTCACATCGCCTTTCAGCAAACGTTCATAGGCTTCATTAATTTGCTGAATGTTTATCATCTCGATATCTGACACAATATTGTGCTTACCACAGAAGTCCAGCATTTCCTGTGTTTCAGGAAGGCCGCCGATCATTGAACCGGCGAAGCTTCTGCGATAAGGAATAAGGCTGAATGCTTCAACAGGAAGGGGATGTTCTGGTGCGCCCACTAAGGCCAGTGTACCATCTACCCGCAGCAGCTTTAAGTAAAGGTTGATGTCGTGCTGCGCAGAAACGGCATCCAATATAAAATGCAGTTTCCCTGCGTATGCCTTCATTTGTTTTTTGTCTGTTGACAATACCACTTCATCGGCGCCCAGGCGTTTGGCGTCTGCTACCTTTGAAGCCGATGTTGTAAATACGATCACTTCGGCGCCCATCGCTTTTGCGAGTTTAACACCCATGTGTCCCAGGCCACCGAGGCCAACAATCCCTACTTTTTTACCCGGCCCTACATTCCAATGTTTCAGCGGAGAATAGGTAGTAATGCCTGCACACAGCAATGGCGCGGTGGCTGCCAGATCAAGGTTTTCAGGCACCCGTAGCACGAAGTCTTCATGCACTACAATACTTTCTGAGTAACCGCCATACGTTTGCCTGCCCAGGTATTTATCGGGCGAATTGTAGGTTTGCACATTGGCAACTTCACAGTATTGTTCCAGGCCGTCTTTACAGTACTGGCATTCCCGGCAGCTATCTACCAGGCAGCCTACTGCGGCAAGGTCGCCTACCTTAAATTTTTTAACATGGTCTCCGACACTTACGATCTTCCCCACTATTTCATGACCCGGCACACAGGGATAGATGGTGCCGTGCCATTCATTCCTGGCTGTGTGCAGGTCGGAATGGCAAACACCGCAAAACAGGATGTCGATCTCCACGTCATGCGGCGTAGGATATCTTCGCCCGATGTTTAACTGCTGTAAGGCAGCTTCTGCTGCTTCTGTACCGAAGGCTTTGACGTTTTTTGTTTGCATGGCGGTTGCGCCTTCCGCTGATGTTTTGGTAGCTCCCATAATTTTTAATTTAGTGCTTGATGAATTTGTGGATGCTCTAACCCGAACTTATTTTACTGTTTCCTTTGAGTCGATAGATTTGATGATTTTAGCAGGAACGCCTGCCACAATGGTATTGTCGGGAACATCGGTAGTAACAACCGCACCGGCTGCTACTACTGCATTCTCTCCAATAGTTACGCCGGGCAGTATGGTGGCTGCCGCGCCGATCCATGCATTCCGTTTCACCAGTATCGGCTTTGAAATAAGTGCTCTTCTGTCTGCAGGTGTTAAAGGATGATTTTCGGTTACAAGGTTTACCTTCGGTCCGATCAATACATGATCTTCGATGGTGATACCGCCCATGTCGAGGAACGAACAGGCATGATTAATAAAAACGTTTTTGCCGATCTGAATGAACCTCCCGAAGTTAGTATAAAATGGGGGAAATATGATGGTAGTCTCGTCCAGCTGTGAACCGATGATCTCACTTAATCTTTCACGGATCTGGCCGGTGTCAGTAGCAGCATTAAGGGCGGCAGACAGCCTGATAGTACGGGAAACAATTTCCTGTACTTTAGGATATTCAGGGTCATCCAGCCGGATCGGTGCTCCGGCTTTCATTCTTTCGAAAATGTCTTGCATACCGCAAAGGTATGGTGGACACTATTTGCTCAGGTTAAAACTATCAAACCGATCATTAAGAATTTCAAACCTGCTGGCTTCTTAAAGCTTTGGGATTGGTACCGGTCATCTTTTTGAAAAAGTTGTTGAAGTAGGAGGGGTATTCAAAGCCCAGCGAATAGCCGATATCTGCGATGTTCCAGTCTGTATGCTGCAGGAGGGCCTTTGCTTCTGTAATGATCCGTTCGCTGATGTGTGTGGTAGTAGGTTTCCCGGTTACTTCTTTCACCGCACGGTTCAGATAATTAACATGTACGGAAAGCGATTTTGCGTAGTCAGCTGCGGTTCTTAAGGCAAGTGGCCGCTCGGTACTTTCCACCGGGAATTGTCTTTCCAGCAGTTCCAGGAATACGGAGGTAATACGCGAAAAGGCATTGTTGTGTTTGTCAAAGTTTTCGGAGGGCTGCAGTTTCAGGGCTTCATGGATAATAAGGTGGATATAGTTTCGTATCAACTCATCTTTGTAGGTATATTCTGTCTTTTGCTCATCGATCATCTTCCGGAAAATAGTATTCAGAAACTCCCGCTGGGCTTCATTTATTTTCAGGATGGGGGTTCCGCCTATTTTGAATAAAGGTGATTGCTGCAGGCTTTCTGAGCGATCGGACAGCTGCAGGAAGTCTTCTGAAAACAGGCAGGTATAGCCTACATAGCTCCTGGAAATGGTCTCCCAGGAGTAGGGGATGTGCGGATTGCCGAAGAATAGAATGGTGCCATCCATTTCAAAGCTTCTGTCCGCATAATGGATCAGGCTTTTGCCGGTGGTGAGGCAGATCTTATAGAAGTCCTTTCTGCTGTAGATGCGTGTAGCCTGGCTATCGCCGTCTATCTGAAAGGCGTTAAACCCTTTTAGTTTCAGTTCAGTGTTGAAAGGGGAGATGGAGCGTATGTTGTACTTTTCCATAACACAAAGTTAAGGAAATCAAAACATAGGAAAACAGCTACATCGATGACCTTTCCCCGCCAACCTCCTTGTATTCCCAATACTTTGAAAAAAAAACATATTTCATATTAAAAAAACAACTTATATTAGCTATACTTCGAAAATCACATTTGTACAAAAAAAACAACTTAAATGAAGAAATTGCTCTCTTATTTAGTAGCATGTGTAATGCTTATTTCCTGCTCGAAAGATGAAGACAAGAAAGAAACTGGTAGCAAGTTATCAGATACCCCAACTGCCAAAGCAACGTACGACAACAAAAACTATGGCATTTATAAAGGGGTTTTCGTAGGATCAACCGGAAATATTTTAATCAATTTTAAAAATGACGGCGCCACGTTATCGGCAAGTTTGGTAATTGGTGACAAATCGTATACTTACACCTCCAATAATTCAACCACGGAAGGCATAAATAGCACTATTACTTTCCGCTATAATAGTGACTATTTTGATTTTACGGTGAATGCAGACGGAAGCACCCCAACTATTACAAATATTCATATCAGCGGTCATGCCAATGCAGTAATTCAGGTGCTTAAAGAAGCGTCTAATGCACAAGCATATTGCTTTGAAGGCACTTTTACCGAACAAGGTGGTAATGGCACCCTGAATTTGGTGATCAAAAAAGATAAAGTTGAAGGATTATTTATTCCTGCCGACTTCCAGAACATCCCTCCTTTAAAAGGTTCAGTAACTAACAATAACATTACGGCTACTATCGGGGAGGAGCCCAATCGGATCGCAACAATTACAGGTACTGTTAGCGGAAACAATATTAAGGGCGATTGGAGTTCGAATACTGGTTCTGGCAGCTGGGAAGCCCACAGGACCTTATAATATTACTGTTGCCCGGGAAAATAATGGGAAAAAGTAGTATAAGGAGGGGGCTTTGCCCCCTTTTATTCTCCCGCTGATGCGTGGGGAACTTCAATTGGGCATGATTGGACTGGTACACGGTGTTAGAATACACCTCCTCCTGCTCCTATATTTTGCCCGGTGATCCACCTGCCTGCATCGCTGGCCAGGAAGACAGTCACGTCGGCTACATCTTCCGGTTCGCCTATACGTTTAAAGGGAGACATGTCTGCTGCTACTGCACGGTCCCGCTCGGGTAAAAGATCGGTATTTGTAAAGCCAGGAGAAACTGCATTAACGGTAATATTACGTGTTCCCAGTTCCCGGGACAGCACTCTGACGAATTGTTCTACAGCGCCTTTACTACCCAGGTAAATGGAGTTCATGGTGAAATACATTTGTGTGCCACCGGTGGAGGTGACGATGATACGGCCGCCGTCTTTTACCCGTTTGGCGGCTTCCTGTAGTACGAAGAAGATGCCTTTGGTATTGGTGTTGAAGACAGTGTCGTATTGCTCTTCTGTAGCTTCTGATAGTAAAGCAGGGATATAGTTGGCAGCATTGGCAATGACGATATCGGGCTTGCCTAGTGATGCTTCTGCTTTATCAAAAAGGGATTTAATGGCGGGTAGTTGGGAGATGTCTGCTTGTATGGCGACAGCTTTGCCACCTTGTTGACGGATCTTTTCTGCGATCTCTTCTGCGGCGGTAGCGCTGTTTACGTAGTTAATGGCGACTGCCGCACCGGCGGCGGCTAAACGTTCTGCGATGGCTTTGCCGATACCGCGGGAGCCGCCGACTACGATGGCGGTTTTGCCTTGGAAGGCGTTGGGGGAGAAGGTTGTCATGATTAGTACTTTTATGGGTTTGGAGATGGTGTTGTTCTTCAGTCAAGTTGTATCTCGATTCTCTATTATTACCCCCTCTCCCCAATCCCGTACGCGGCCTCCACCAATCCTTCCAATCTCTTAAACAAAAACAGCAACTCCCATCTTTTTCCCGCTTCTTCATACCCCGCATACTTCGCGGCCATAGCCGCCATCAACCAATCCCACATCTGCTCTTTCACCGTCTCTTTATCCGACCAGTCACAAAACTCTTCTATAACCGTCATCGGCCCTTTTGCATTTTCATTCAACTCCGTGTAGTAAACTATTTTTTCTTTGGCTTGCATAACAATGGATTTTTAGTATTATGAAAGTAACCCTTTTTTTTAAAATTGTGAGTTCTCACAATCTTTTTTTTGAATAATTCTTCCATCTTGTTCTAAATGGAAAACGATAACGAAGAAATACTAACGAAACTGGGACAAACCCTTCGACAAGCCAGGCTTAAGAAAAAACTTACCCAGCTTGACCTGGAAGTCCTTACCGGCATACCCGAAGCCGATATATCAAGAATTGAAAATGGCAGAAAAAACTTTGCTGTCACCACGCTTATTAAACTCGCTAAAGGACTGGAAGTCCCAGTTTCCAAGCTTTTATCCGATTTTTAATAATACCGTTGTTATCTCCCATTCCGTTTAAGCCAGTCATACATTGTTTCCTTAGCTATTTCCTCATGGCTTTCTGGGGTTTTCTTAGTCAACTCTTAGTACATTCCTCATCTTTTCCTAGTCAAACCTTAGTCCTCCCCTAATCGAAGCTTGATGAGAGCTTAGTGATATCCTAGTAAAACCTTAGTGGAAGCTTAGTAGGAGTTTAGTGAGCGCTTAGTGAACCTTAGTCGCTCTTAGTCAAGGAGACGTTAAAAGGTTGTATCTTGTTTATTATGGAAGCCCCCAAAATCAAATCCCTCCAATCCCGCCTGATAGTTATAGCCCAATCTATCGCTATTGGCATGCTGGTACTGCTTGCCGGGACCATCCCACGTAACATTCTCTTCGCTGCTAACCTCCATTACTTTACAAAGATACCATGGGCCGTGGCGCTCATCGCGATATTCCTGTGGTTCTTCTGGTGGTATTTGAATGGGGGAGGCGGTCCTGAATCTACAGCAGCTGAAAGGCGCATCATGCTGCGCGCCCGGAAACTCCCGGGTATAGTATGGGCATGGGCGCTTTTCGCAGGCGCTTTGGGTATTGTTACCCTGGTATTGGGCCTTCGCCTGCTTAATACACTGATAACATTGCCTGAGCAACAATTACCTGATTTCAGCGGCGTGCCCAGGTTCACAGTTTTCACCCTGCTGCTTGCAGCAGCACCCATTGCAGGTATTGTCGAAGAAGCAGCATTCCGGGGATATATGCAAAGGCCAATTGAAAAATACTGTGGATTGCCCATAGCCATCCTGATTACAGGAACAATGTTTGCAATAGCTCATTTAGACTTTACCTTGATTCTTTGGCCGTATTATGTAGCCGTAGCAGCTATTTATGGCATTGTAACACACCTGGCAGGATCAATACTTCCCGCTATCGTTCTACATACAGGAGGGAATATCTATTCTAATATGGATCTTTGGCTGCATGATAAGGCGGAATGGCAAGCGATTGCAAACGGAAGTGGAATAGCACAATCAAATGGGGCCGGGTGGCTGGGACTGGAAACCTTATTGCTGCTGTTGCTGACCATTTGGGCATATTGGAAATTGGCAAAAGTTGCAAATGCTGCAGCCTTTTCCCGGTGAGTCCTGGTGGATTCCGGGAAGATTCGATTCATATCCGACTCACACTCGGTTGACACATAAGCATCTTGCGTTGTATTCATCTAATATTTCTGTAGATGTTCTGTATCTTAATAGATACAGAACATCTACAGAACATATACATAACATCTACAGAACATCCCCCTGGTGTATAGTCCTAAAATAGCAATACAATACTTATAATTTCAATGTCGGAATATCAATCGTATTTTAACGAATAGAATAGGGGGGTGGTGTTTCACCGGAGTTTCATAGGGGTTTCATAGGGCAAAAACACGCTTTTCAGGGGAAATTACCGGAGCAACAGTGTTAAGGACAGGCATACGGGGTGACGATGCTGTTCACTTTCTGCCAAAACCGCCATTTCCGCCAAAACGGCCACTACTTTTTTTTCGTTTCTTGTTTTGGGTTAGTATTGCATTGTCTAACTAAAATTTAAAAACATGCAATACTATCGAAGTGGTGAAATGCTTTGCAATTTACAGGTCATTAACGATTTGTCAGTTGCCTATCAATTAATTTAGCGGCGGTAAATACAGTACGAATGGAAAATAATCAAATCTTCATTTATCAAACGCCGGACGGACAGACGACGGTGGATGTTATTATGGACCAAGATACAGTCTGGCTCGATCAGGAGAAAATCTCTGATCTTTTTCAGACGGACAGATCTTCTATTACCAAGCATATTAAAAATATATATAAATTGTCGGAATTATCTGAGGAGGCAACTTGTGCAAAATTTGCACAAGTTCAAACGGAAGGGGAAAGACGGATTACCCGTAAGATTTCCCACTATAATCTCGATATGATCATATCCATAGGCTATCGTGTGAATTCTATACGTGGTACGCAGTTTCGTATCTGGGCAAACCAGGTATTGAAAGAGTACCTTATTAAAGGCTATGCCTTAAACGAAAAGCGCCTGAATGACCAACATCAACAATTCGAAGCGCTTAAACACACGGTGCGTTTAATGGGCAATTTATTGGATAAACAGGAATTAACATCCGATGAATCTAACGGTCTGTTAAAAGTTATCACCGATTACACCTATGCGCTGGATGTTTTGGATAAGTACGACCACGGCACTTTGACAATTGAAGCTACTCATCTCAAACAGCTATTCATCGCTACATATGAAACAGCGCTAAAAGCTATTCAAGGCCTGAAAGATAAATTCAGCGGAAGCAGCTTATTCGGCAATGAAAAGGATGAGTCTTTTCAAAGCTCTATTGCCACTATTTATCAATCTTTTGCCGGACAAGAGCTTTACCCCAGTATCGAAGAAAAGGCTGCTCACCTTTTGTATTTCGTTGTCAAAAATCATTCATTTTCAGATGGAAATAAGCGGATCGCAGCTTTTCTGTTTGTATGGTTCCTTGAAAAGAATGGCATTTTATACCGGGAAGATGGTATGAAGCGAATTGCCGATAACGCACTTGTTGCACTAACATTGATGATTGCAGAAAGTAAGCCGGACGAAAAGGATATTATCGCCCAGGTAGTTGTCAGTCTTATTAATGGGTACAATTAATACCGGGTTTTACTGCAGAATTTATAGGCATTTATGCGGTAATTCCCGATGGAAGTAGCATTCAGATTGCTATTGTGTTAGTATATCTCTCATTACTACCACAATATTACCCCAAAGTTGTCCCATTCCTTTAAAAGAAATGGAATAACTATGGGACGGATATGGGACATGTACGGGATATCCGGGAAGCCAAAGGCAACTTCTATCGGGTTTGGGTCGGACATTGGGGTGATTTTACCGGACAATAACCGCCTTCTCAACAAAGCATCTTCCGCCTTTTAAACAAACCACCCCCATCCCTCAAGCCCCGAACTTTGCATTATCAAAACGATTTAAAACATGCAAACTAAAACCGATAATTACAACGGCGCCTTACAACGCCCCCTCAACTCCGGCTTCGACGCAGCATCCACCGCCACAGACGTGATAAAAGGCATCAATCTCAGCGGGAAAACCGCCATCGTAACCGGCGGCTACTCCGGCATCGGGGTAGCAACCGTCAAAGCCCTGGCTACGGCAGGGGCAACCGTATACGTACCCGCCAGAACGACAGAAAAGGCTGAAAAGAACCTCGCCGGCATCCTCAACGTAAGCGTATGGGAGCTAGACCTGATGGATCCGGCCTCGATCAATGCCTTTGCCGACCGCTTCCTGGCGCTCAATAAGCCATTAGACCTGCTGATTAACAACGCAGGCATCATGTGGACGCCCCTGCGCCGAGATGCACGTGGTTACGAATCACAGTTTTCCACTAATCACCTGGGACATTTCCAACTGACCGCCCGCCTCTGGCCCGCCTTAAAGAAGGCCCAAAACGCCCGGGTAGTGAATGTTTCCTCCTGGGGCCATCATATGGCCACGCTGGACCTCAATGATCCTAATTTTGAGCAGCAGCCTTACGATCTCTCCGCCAGCTATGCCCGTTCAAAAACGGCTAATATCCTGTTTTCCGTAGAGCTGGACAAACGCGGACAGGCCCACGGCGTACGAGCATACAGCCTGCATCCGGGAGCTATCGCAGGTACCGATCTTGGACGGGATCTCTCCCAGGAAACCCTGGCCGCTTTCGGGATCTATAACGAAGACGGCAGCTTCCGCCACGATCCTTACAATGGATACAAAACCCTGGAAGAAGGCGCTTCTACCACCGTTTGGTGCGCCACCAGTCCGCAGCTGGCCAATATCGGCGGCGTGTACTGCGAAGATACCGATGTAGCGCCCCTCGATACGGAATGGAAAGGCTTCAATCCTGAAAATTTCGTGATGACAAAAGGTGTAACGCCTGAGGCCGTTAGCGCAGAAAATGCCCAACAACTCTGGACACTGAGCGAAAAATTAACCGGCACTACATTCGCCGTGAATTAATCCATCAAAGGAACGCATCTGTTCATTTGGAATAAATGCGTTCCTTTGTAACATCAAAAGCTATCAGCCATGTCAACATACTGGACTGCTCCGCAGGAGATCATGCTGCCCTGTATCCAGGATAAGTATTTTAAATTTGAACTGCTTTCCGGCGATCACACCTTCGGCTACCTCATATCCGGTGAGGTGAAGGTCATTATCGCCGATCAAACCCATATTTTAAAGCCGGGAGATACCTGGTTCTGTCCCCGTAACCAGCTGGCTACTTTCATCAAATACGCGAAAGACGGACAATCCTACCGGTCAGTAACGATCAGCCTGAGAACAGAGCGCCTGAAAGACTATTATACCCGTCATGAGGTGAGGCCCGAACCACGTCAGAACTGTGGTATTAAATACTACGACAAGCATCCCCTGCTCGATAGCTTTTTTGGTTCCCTGCTCCCTTACTTTGAAATGGAAGAAGGTATTCCACCTGAAATAGTGGCCGTAAAGATGGAGGAAGCCATCACGGTGCTGCGTATACTCGATCCCAGTGTAGACCGCTGCCTCGCAAATTTCTCCGAGCCTGGTAAGATTGATCTGGCAGATTTTATGGAGAAGAACTTTATGTTCAACATGCCGTTACAGAAATTCGCTTACTTCACCGGCCGCAGTCTCACTACCTTTAAAACAGATTTTAAAAAAGCCTTTGACCTCAGTCCCCAGCGCTGGCTTACACAAAAGCGGCTGGAACTGGCCCATTATCATCTCAGTGAGAAGAACCAAAAACCAGCAGATATCTACCTGGAAGCGGGATTTGAAAACCTCTCACATTTCTCTTTTGCTTTCAAAAAACACTTCGGCTATCCGCCAACAGAAGTGATCACCCGAAATCAACAGCATGCCAATAGCATTTAAAAATGAAATGATATATCTTTACCGCAACAAACCAGCTTTTTTAACTTATCTACCCTCCGGCAATCATCATGAAAAGCATCACCGTTTTTTGCGGATCCAGTTTTGGCAATGATAATATCTTCGAATCACAGGCGAAAGCCCTCGGACAAACCCTTGCCCAACAAGGCATTACCCTCGTTTACGGCGGCGCTAAAGTAGGCCTCATGGGCGCTGTAGCCGATGGCGCACTCTCAGCCGGCGGTAAAGTATACGGCGTGCTCCCCAACTTGTTAAGAACAAAAGAGATCGGCCACGAAGGCCTCACAGAGCTCATCCTGGTAGAAAGCATGCACGAACGCAAAACTAAAATGCACGAGCTCTGTGACGGCGTCATCGCTCTGCCCGGAGGATTCGGAACCATGGAAGAATTCTTCGAAATGCTTACCTGGGGCCAGCTTGGACTGCATAAAAAACCTGTCGGACTGCTCAACGTAGACGGCTTCTACGATCCACTCATCACCCTAGCAAACTCCATGGTAGACAGAGGCTTCTTAAAAGAAACCTACCGTCAAATGCTCCTGGTAAGCGATGATATCGAAGACTTACTCGATCTGATGAGCAAGTACGTCGCACCCGCCGTTGGCAAATGGATCGAGAAAGACAAAACCTGACAGCAGGCGCCTGACTGTCAACTGCCCACTGCCTACTGCGAACTCTCTATAATTTCTCCCCGCATTTTTATAACTTGTGGACTTCGCTTAATGCTAAATATTCCACATTCATGAGACGTCAGGTCAAAAAGTTATCAACTTTTCTTGTACTGTCGTGCCTAACTGTTTCTGTTGCTAAAAGCCAGTCTAACACCGGTTACACACAGTACGTCAACACATTCGTCGGCACCGCTCCGATGACAGATCCTAAGATCTTAGGCTACACGCTTCCCGAAGGATGGAGATCCTGGGCAGGATTAACCTTCCCGGGTAGCTCATTGCCCAATGCCATGGTACAGCTCAGTCCCATGACAGAATACGGCTCCGGCGCCGGTTATGAGTACGAGGATTCCGTTATTATTGGTTTCACCCACACGAACAAAGGCCACTGGAATCTCTGCAACATCCCGGTGCTGCCGATGTCTGATCCGGGTGAGAAATTCGGATCGCACTTTTCTCATCAAAAGGAAAGCGCGTCCCCAGGATTCTACCAGGTATTCCTCGACGATTACAAGGTAAACGTCAGCCTTACATCCACCCTGCGTTGCGGCTATCACCGTTACGAATACAGGAACAATAAAGCCAGGCAGATCTTATTTGATCTCGCACGCGCCAATAATCACGTATCTAACTGGCATATTGAAAAGGTAGGAGATAAGGTCCTCCAGGGATACCAGCAAGCCGGTGGTAAGATCTATTTCTACGCGGTGCTGAACACCAGCATCGACAAACTGGAAACTAAAGAAGAAGGACAGCGCAGCGGCTACGCCATTGCGCACTTAGCGGATGGATCATCCGCTCCCGTAGAAATGAAAATAGCCCTGTCTTTTGTCAGCACAGACAACGCAAAGCAGAACCTGGAAAAGGAGATCGGTAACCAATCTTTTTCCGATATCCGCAATGCTGCCAACCGTACCTGGGAGAACCTCTTATCCACCATCGAGGTAAAAGGCGGTACGGATAAACAACGGCGCATGTTCTACTCCTGCCTTTACCGGTCCTTCCTCTGGCCGGCTCTTCGCAGTGATGTGAACGGCGAATACACCGACGCCAAAGGCGATGTGGTTAAAGCTGCTTTTAACTACTATACCGAACCTTCCCTCTGGGATACTTACCGCAACAAGGATGTGTTATTAGGACTGATCACACCCCGTGTAACCCTCGACGTTATCAAGTCGATGAAGGATGTAGGGGATAAGAGAGGTTTCATTCCTACCTTCTTCCACGGCGATCACGGCGCTTCCTCCATTGCAGGCGCTTACCTGAGAGGTATCGATCAGTTTGATGTGAAAGGTACTTACGAGATCTTATTGAAGAATGCCAACACGCCCGGTGGCGCCCGTCCGCACATCGCGGAGTACAAAGAGAAAGGCTTCATCTCTGATCCGGATGTGCAAAATCCGAATGTAGAGACCAAAGCCAATGCCGGTGTATCCAAAACCCTGGAGTACTCTTATGATGACTACTCCGTGGCGCAGATCGCTAAGAAGCTTGGTGATACTGCCAACTACAGGATCCTCATGGCTAGGTCCCGTAACTATAAGAACATGTTCGATCCGGGTACCCGCTTTATGCGCGGCCGCCTGGCAGACGGCAGCTGGATCACACCATTCAACCCGCAGTACCCCTACTATGAATACATGTACCGCGAAGCCAATGCCTGGCAGGTATCCTTCTTCGCTCCGCACGATATGAAAGGATTGATCGAACTATATGGTGGAAATGCAGGCTTTGAATCCAAGCTGGATTCGCTCTTCACCCTGCCCTGGAACCCGGAGTATAAAGCACGCAACGTGGAAACCATGATCGGACAGTACTGCCATGGCAACCAGCCAGACCATGAAGCGCCCTTCGCTTATTACTTCATCGGTAAGCCCGAGAAGTCTCAGCATATTATCGACACCATCCTCAATACTTTATACGGCATTGGCGATGAAGGCATCGCGCTCTGCGGAATGGATGATGCAGGGGAGATGTCTGCCTGGTATGTATTTAGCGCGGCAGGTCTCTATACCTTTTCGGCCACCGATCCTGAATACCTGGTAACCGTACCGCTCTTTGATGAGGTGAAATGGAAGACCAGCACCGGTAAGCTCTTAACATTAACCAGGACGGGCAAAGGGCGTGCATTGACGGCCATAAAAGTGAATGGTAAACCGATCAAAGGCTATTTTGTTCCGCATGAGCTGTTTAAGAACGGCGGACGAATAGAGATCGTTACGAAGTAACAAAGCTGTTGAGCGTAAGGAGATTGTTAACCGCATCTCCTGCCGTATTATTGAAGTAAACAAACACATCTTTCCCTTCATGCAGCCATTCCTGGATGGCATTGGCCTGCTGGCGCAGATGATCATCGGTATAAGTACCTTTGTAATCGCCGGCAGGCCCATGAAAGCGGAGATATACGAAGTTGGCCTGCTTATTCTGCTGCTCATTCCTCGATTTGGGAATATCCTGCAGTACAACACTACACGCATATTCATCCGCCAGCTCATACACTTCGCCAATATACCAGGATGGGTGCCGGAATTCTAAAGCGATCTTCCACTCATGCGGTGGATCTATGCCTTGCAGGATGTCCAGCAACTGCTCCACCTGTGCAAATAATTCAACAGTAAAAGAAGGAGGGAACTGTATCAGCAAACAACCCTTTTTTGTGCCCGCCTGGCTGATCACTTCCATAAACCGCAATACATCTTCCGGCTGATACGCCAGGCCTTTTACATGCGTGATCTCCCGCCACAGCTTAAAGGTAAAAGCAAAGTTATCCGGTACACTGTCTGCCCACTTCTTCACTGTAGCCGCCTGCGGTATCTTGTAAAAAGAACTGTTGATCTCAATGCTGTTGAATAAAGACCCATAGTAAGTAAGCCGGCTCTTATCCATAAACTCCGGCGGAAATGCTTTTTTATTGGGGACGGGCAGCACCAGTCCGCTGGTGCCCGATCTGTAGTTGCCTGCACGCTTGCGTTTCATATCAGCAGGAAGGCAAAAATTCAGCCATCTTTTGTAGATGTCCCGGTATTATGTAATTTTGAAAGTACATTTAAACCCTCAATATCCAATGAAGAACAATCCTAAGCCGCACCTCCCGAATAACACCACTATTTCTCCTGAGTCAGCCATTGCCCGTACCAAAACATGGCGTTCATTCATTACAAAACATAGTGGTCTCGGGCCTGAGAGGATCCCGCGCGGTTGCCGTATCTCTATGGACGATATAATCCGGCTCAGCCGTGATCCGCGCTTTACAGGAGAGAACATCGGCGGTGTACGCGCCTATTTCACCTGTGCTGAAAACGACACGCCGGATAATGTGACAGAGATCACGTTGATCTTTGTACCCATCGATAAAGACGGCAATGATATGATGGTGATAGACCTGCCCCAGGAAGGCGTGGTGGTATCTGCCGTGGAAGATTTTACCAAACCTTGTCCCAGCGCTTGTGATGTGAATAGCCCGCTCTATTGATCATGTCTTCTCTTACATCATTATATCTTGGCGTGATCGTACCGGCTTCCACCCTTATACCGATCACTATAGGGATCATTAAATACCGCCGCCTGGCGAGCAGGCAGCGGGCTTTATTGTTATACCTGTGCATAGCCGTAACGGTGAATGCGATCGCTACGATCTATTCGCATCACAATAACCTGCCGCTGCTGCACATCTATACCATGCTGGAGTTCATACTCCTGGTAAGGTATTATGTACTGGTGTTCTCCGGCAGGAAGACAGTGCCTTACCTGGTGGCCGCCGCTATCATCTTTCCCGTTTTTTGTGTGGCCAACTTCCTGTTCATTCAGAGCATCTACACCTATAACTCCTATACAAGGCCGGTGGAAGCCATCTTCCTGGTGCTTTGCAGCCTGCTGTATTTTGCGGCGCCTGAAACAGGAGAGAAGCCATGGGCGGATGTACCGGATAACTGGGTGAATGCAGGCATCCTGCTCTATTTCTCCGGAGCCCTGGCACAGTTCTCTTTCAGTAATGTACTGGAAGCCACTGCGCCTCATTCCGTCATCATGCTGATCCTGGTGCTGCATGCTACCCTGGTGCTCATCATGTACATCCTCTTCACCATAAGCTTTTATAAATGCAGCAGCTGACGGATAATATCTATGTAGTAGTGATCTTTGCGATGGTCGGCACTTTCCTGATCGTCAGCATCATGCTCTACCTGCATGCGTATAACCGTAACCGTTTATTGCAGCAAAAACAGCTCCTGCAGCAAACGGAGATCGCGCATCAGAAAAAGCTGCTGCTCGCCATCTTTGCATCCCAGGAAGAGGAGCGGAGAAGGATCGGCAGCGATCTGCATGACAGCGTAGGCGCAGCTTTATCCTCCCTGCGGCTTAGCATCAGCAGTATACCTGCGGAGCAAGCAGCGCGCTGTAAGATCATGATCGATCAGATCATTGAGGATGTACGTCACATCGCACATAATATCTCTCCTGCCGTGCTGAATCTTTACGGGCTTTCAGAAGCAGTTGCAGAGCTGGCAGACAGGATCAACCAGGCGGGCCGGATCAGGGTAGATACAGACAACCAGGTGGCAGACCAGCTGGATCAGCTGCCGCACGCTGTCATGTTATCACTCTACCGTGTACTGGAAGAGCTGCTGAATAATACCATCCGCCATGCTGATGCCAGCGCCGTGCAGATCGCTTTTTTCCGGGAAGGGGATCGGCTCGTCATGACTTACGCTGATAATGGTAAGGGCTTACCTGCTGAAATACAGCAAGGCATGGGCCTGGCCAATATAACCAACCGCCTGGAAGTGGCGGGCGCCAGCTGGCAATTCGCAGGAGCAGAACGGCCTGGTTTCTTTATCCGTATTGAATTATAAAAGGGACAAAATAAGCAACATGATCAGGATTGTCATTGCAGATGATCACACTTTATTCCGCCAAAGCCTGGCCTTGCTCCTGCAGCAGGATGCAGGAATTGAACTGGTAGCGGAAGCACCCGATGGTCCCGCATTGCTGCAGGCCCTGGCGGGGATGACCGCACTACCCGATATCGCTCTTATTGATATAGACATGCCCGGTATGAACGGCGTAGAACTGAACGAACGCCTGCAGGCAAATTATCCGCAGATCAAGGTAGTGGTGCTGTCTATCTATACGCAGGAAAGGATCATCTCCCGGATGATCAATGCCGGTGCATCCGCCTATCTTTTCAAGAACTGCGAGAGAGAGGAATTCATCCAGGCAATAGAGACCACTTACAAAAGCGGCTTTTATGTGAACAAACAGGTGTTCGAAGCACTGCAGCGCGTAAAGAAGCCGCCCACTGAGCTGAAGAATATCAACGCTATCGCCATAGAGCTGACCAACCGCGAAACGGAAATACTACGACTCATTTGCCAGGAGTATAATAACAACGAGATCGCAGAAAAGCTTTCCCTGAGCGTGCGAACGGTAGAAGGGCACCGCAATAACCTCTTGCTGAAGACAGGCTGCCGCAATACCGCCGGACTGGTGCTGTTCGCTATCCGTTACGGCCTTTTTGTGGCCTGAGCAGGTAGAAATACCTGGTTTTTAAAAGGGTACTTCTGCGCTGAAGGGGGCGCTGAGAATGCAGCAATTTGCAGGCATCAACATTATTTCATCACCTTAAAATCCTGCAAAGATGAAAAATCCTGCAAAACTCAGAAGTACTTCCTTGCTGGCTACTACCCAGCCAACGACCCAGCAGCTGGCAGATTATGCTAACGCATTGATTGCTGTTAACAGCTACGCCTACGCGATCACCAATCAGCAATTACCTGTGCTGAACTCACCACCGCCTGATTATGCTGAATTTGCCAGCGCCTTTGCTCCTGCAAAGCAACACGCACTGGACTGGTCAACGGATATTTTTGTATCCATGATCCAGCTGCCGCTAACGATCATGAACCAGGCGGCTAATCTCTTCGGTACAGAGGATACCCTGATCACGGAATACCTGAAACAGCTGATCACTGATCCCAATAATGCCAGTGCGCTACAGGGAGTGCAAGAAGCGCTGAGCACCACACAAAAGCTGATCAAAAATCAGCTGGCCACTGTTTCCACCATCAACACACAGCTGGATCAGTTCCTGGGCAACATACAGGGGGATGCCGCCACCCTCAATAGTATAGCCGGTGCGGCGCTCCTGGACGCCGGCAATGATCAAGCCGCAATCGAACAGCTGAAGGCCGATATTGTCAGCATGAATCAACAGATAGCCACTTACCAAACCGTATTGACCGCTTCAGAGATAGGGATCCCCTTATCCATTTTCGTGGGATTGATCGGTGGCATCGTTTGTACCATCCCGGGTGCACAGGGCATTGGTGCGGGGCTTATCATTGCAGGGGTGGCTGGCACAGGCGCTTCCATTGCCGGTACGGTGATCGCTTCCAAGAACATCCGTGCATTGCAAGGCGCCATCACCGCTGAAAAGGATCAGATCTCCAGCCTCAACCAGGATGTGATCCAGCTGCAGGCGGTAAGCACACAGTTTGCCGCATTGCTTGCAGCCAGTCTGCAGGCGCAGAATGCCCTTACCACTATTCAAAATATGTGGACCGATATGAACACCGTGGTCACTTCCGTAAGCACAGAGCTGGGCGTTGTAGCAAATGATATGACAAGCGATGACTACCTGCAGGCATTGACAGATTTCGGGCAGGCAGTAGACGCCTGGACAGATGTGATTAATTTCGCCGAGGGCCTGGCCACCATCAATTACTCCTGGCAGGATACCAGTGGTAACTGGCATCAGTATGGTTCAGAGAATCCGGGTAGCAACAATGGTTATGTAAATCAGATACAGGCGGCTTAGGTTAGTCGTAAGTCGTTAGTCGTTAGGTGTCACTAACGACTAACGACTTTTCCTGTCATTTAGCAAAGTAATTCCTCAGCTCCCCGCTATTCTCCCCATAGTTCCATCTCACCTGGTCGGCCTTTCCATCACCATTGATATCGGTAAAGTAAAAGCGTGTGTTCTCACTCTGCGAAGTACCTCTCAGCGAGTATACGGGCCCGTTAAAAGTATTGGCCGTGCCTGCATAATATACTTTCGGTTCGCCCAGGTAATTACCGGGGTTCCAGTAGATCTTATCTGCCCGGTTATCGCCATTTACATCTGCGAAATAGAAACCGGTAGCAGCAGATCCGCTGGCAGCGCCGGAATTGCTGAAGCTGGAAGAGGCTGTGAAGGTACCATCGCCATCAGACAGGTACACCATGGTCTTGCCGGAGTTCAGCGACGGATGCCACAGGATCTTATCCGCCTTTCCATCTGCATTCACATCTGCATAATAAAAGGTAGTACCGGCAGTGATGCTGGCGCCTTCGGTACCTGAAACCACTGAGCCGCTGAAGCTACCTCCGGATGTAGCCAGGTACACCCTGGTATGCCCATCATCAAAAGTGGCGTTCCAGTAGATCTTATCTGCTTTGCCATCGCCGTTCACGTCTGCAAAATTGTAAACGGTGGTGGCGCCTGCACTGGTGCCTTCGGGATTATCTACTACAGTGCTGCTGAAATTACCATTGCTGGTAGCCAGGTATACACGTGTATGTCCGGAGTTGGTAGTTGGGTCCCACAGGATCTCATCTGCTTTACCATCGCCATTTACATCGGCATAATGATAACGGGTAGTGGAAAGGGTAGAGGCGCCTGCAGCATGTACTACCGCAGGAGAAGCAAAGGTACCGTCGCCATTAGACAGGAATACCTGCGGACGGCCGCTGTCGTAAGTACGGTTCCAGTAGATCTTGTCTTTCTTACCATCGCCGTTCACATCTGCGAAATAGAAATTGGTCAGCGAGCTGGCGCTTTTACCGTTGGCGTCAGTATGAGGCCCGCCAAAGACGCCAGGTATATAAGAAGCCATTACGGGGAAGTGATCTGAAGGCCACAGCGTTTGTCCGTTCACGGTAAAGCTGGTGGTCAGCACTTTAGAGCTGGTGAATGCCATGTCGCGTGTGCTCATGATGTAATCGATCTTGCTGGTACCCGTAGCTTCCCAGCGGTGAAACGTAGGATCGCCCTGATTTTCAAAGAGCGCATCCACCATATTGAGGTTGCTGGCGTTCTTTATTTTGATGATCTCCGGCGTGCCGGGCAGGGCGTTGAAATCACCGAAGCAGATCACCGGCAGGTCCTGGGTGTTGTTGGTGAGGATGGCATCCAGCACGGTATCGGCATCCATGCTTCTTTCTGCGGAGCTGACGGTGGTCCAGTGGCTGTTCACGATGAAATAGCTGTTGGCGGTACTGAGCTTGTCCTGCAGGATCACCCATTTACCGCTGCGGTAGTCGGGTGTATGCATGGTGAACCAGCCGGCATTGGTGCGGGTAAAGCGGGCGTTCTTGTAAAAGATGGACTTGGGAGAACCGTTGGCCGCGCCGGTGTTATACACGCCGTAACCTGCGGCAGCTAACTGGGTATTGAACCAGGCTTCAATGTCATTGTCTGCCATTTCCTGTACGCCGAGGACGTCCACGTTGTTATCGAGGATCACCTGCAGGATATAGCTTTTTCTTTCCTCCAGGGTAAAGGGATCGGCGGGATCGGTTTTCCGGATGTTGAATGACATGACCTTGATCTCATTGGCGCCGTTGGGAGCCAGGGCAGCCGTAAAGGCTTTGACATCAGGCGCGGGAAGGTTTTGCCGCTCATTCTTTCTGCATGCGGTAATGCTGACAATAAGGAACAGGCATAGGGCGATAAATGGCATAGCATGTCTGCCATGCAGTTTTGCATGTGGTTTTCTCATTTGATAATAATTGGGTTTAAAGGAGGGATTAAAAAAATGCTACAGTTATATATAAAAATAAGGTTTTTTAACCTTCGTTAAGTTGGTTATTTAATTTAATTAAAGATTATTTAATGGTTGTAAAGCGGGCGGAAAAGAGAGGAAATTACAGAAAGAGCTGATCATCAATCCTTTTCTTCTGCCGGAAGTGATGGCGCATATGCATTTCGGCAAACTGCAGCCATTCGGCGGCATTAAAGAACCAGAATCCGGGGTGTTGGGTCTTTCCGGTGGCTTCAGAGAAATCATAGGTGTTACAGAGGGCATTGACCTTGTCCCTGATGGCAGTCAGGTCTTGTAGCAGCGCTGCTTTATCCTGGGATTGGCGGATGCTGACATTGGTAGAAGGGCCTTCTACTTTCATATCGGGGAAACCATTGTTCGCAAATATGGATTTTGCATGTTTATGCATCTCTTTGTCGCTGTTATCATGGGTGTTCAGTGCGATAGCTATTTGTTCAACAAAATAATTGGTGTCATCTATGATATGTACGTACACTTGCCCGATAGACCAGGAGCCGGCTATAGGCTGACGCTGCAGCATGTCTACCGTATAATCATCCAGGTAGGCGATCCATTGGTTGATGGTGTCGTTGAATTGATGGAGTATGTGTTGAGTGTGTTGATGCATAAGCAATATCGATTGACGGCTAATTTAGCATAATTTTAAGAATCCTGGATCCTGCGAGCATGCACTGTATTTGTATATTTAACTAAGCTATCAATACTGTATGAAATTATCCCTTATCTTATTTGCGTGTATGCTGCTGGCATTCGCATCCTGTACTGAATCCCGTCCACAGGAAAAGCCGGCACCGGAAGTTCCCAAAGCGTTGCAAGACGACAAAAGCATTTCAATAGATATTGTTAAGAGAGGTGGTAAGCGACGCGCCTCCAATATCCTGGAAGGTGTATATGAAGAACTTGCTGACAGAACACCGGAGTTAAAAGGTCTGGGAGAGGAAATTTATAATCTGAAGCTAAGTCACAATGATTCAACCCGGCAGTACAACGAGTTCCGGGAAAAGAATGACGAGTATTTCAAAGAAGCAAATAATTATACCGGGGAGATAGGTGATTCACTTTTGCGTACCAGGCTAAAAGACCTGATTGCCGCCAGCATGGTCAGGTACAATTCGTCCATTTCCCGGCATCAGGATATCATGAAGACCTTGCGCCCTAAAGAGAATACGCTGGACGACCTTTTTACAGCTTTAAAGATCATCAGAACATTGCCACTTATGGAACAATATCAGCGGGAGAACCTGCCGGATATAAAACCACTGGCAGGTTATCAGCAACGGCTTGATGAAGCCATAAAACATGTAGATACATTAACAAAGAGATAGATTTTTCCTAGTCACAAATATACCTTAATGCATTAAACCGCTTTTTATGTCCCGCCCCGTTTCCCCCGTTTGTTGCCTGGCAATAATATTATCATTTATTGCCGGCAGCGCCTGCAACCGTCCCCAGAAAGAGATTAAACAGCCGGTTTTCAAAGACGCCTTGCCGGGGCCGAAGCGTGAAACGAAACTGCCCGTTACATGGCTTCCCCGGGCATCCCTATTAAAAGATACATTGCTTTCCAGGGCTGCCACCGTGAAAGCAATGGAATTGGATGAATCCGATCCATTTCTCTCTTTCAGATCCGGCTATATTCTGAATAGGTCAGTGAAAAATGCTTTCATAGCAATGCCGTCATCAGACAGTACTTTCGGGATCAGGCTATATGAATTTCTGCATGGTAAATGGGAATTGCAGGATAGCATTAATCCCCTGGAAATATCCATGGTTTATCATGATGTAACATTCAAAGATTACAACTTTGATGGCCAAAATGATATCTACATACAGCTAAATGCGTCCAATGGTTATGTAATGTCCCGCGGACATTTGATCACGATCGACCCGGTTTCCCGGAAAATGATACTGCATCCTGAGGCAAGATGGTTGGCCAATATGAAACCGGTCTTAAGGACAAAAACGGTGCTTTCAGATAGTCTGTATGATTGCAGAGATGGGTTCAAACTTACTCCTTGTACAGTAAGCAACAAATGGGTCAAGGGAAAATTAACGATGATGGAGGGGCTAAAATGTGATTGCGATACGACGAATAAAAAGATCGCAGTGCTTCAGCAATGATCCGGCAGCGGCACATTGTTCACTGCTACCAGTGTATCCAGCCGCAATACCAGCCCATTGTCCAACCGCATATATTCCACCTTGTTGAGGGTATACACATCCTCAATCCTGGCTGATACCTCGCTATACTCGCCTTTATCGTCAAAGAAGACGATCTTGCAAATGGTGCGCATAGTGGCCCAGGCTTCCAGGCGGTCATAATAATTGCAGTCAATGGGCTGGTATGGCTTTTCCGGAGTGTTCATAATGGTACCAAATAGTACCTAAAGATAATTTTTCTTTTACCTTATTGCAAGCCCTGCATAGCGCCTTGTGCGCCTTCTGCCTCACCTTTCATGTTCTTGCGTTTGAAGAGCGACATATCCATCTTTCCGAAGCGGTAAGCAAAGTTTAACCGGAACATCGGCACATCAGCCAGGCGATGGCTGAACTGGGTATAAAAGCTGCTTTCTGAATACTGGTCAAAGCGGCGGGTGCGGAATATATCACTCACGCTGAGGGTGATCGAAGCAGCATTGTTTTTCAGGAAGCTTTTCTGCAAGGCGATATCTATTCCGTAATTGGATTTGATATAGCCCTGGGCAGCGCTTTGTGCGCCTCCGCCGAAGGGACCGCCACCACCACCGGGACCGTTATTACCCTGGTTTACAGGGAGATTGGTCTTGGACTGATAAGTGCCAGACAGCTGTACCTTGAAGCTGGCGGGCAGCTTGAAAGTGCTGTTCATTTTGGCGAACCAGCTCCACATCGCATCCTGCGAAGCGCCCGCAACATTGTCCGTATTGATCCGGGAATTGTATACGTTCACATTCGTGTTCATGTCCCACCATTTGGTCAGCGTGTTCTGGGAGGTCAGCTCTGCACCTACAGAACGGCTGGAATTGGCATTCACATAAGTACTGATCGGATGCCTGCTGCCGGAGGCGGTGGTGACCGTATCCAGGTAACGGGTAATCAGATCGGTAGCGTATTTGTAATACACAGAGGCCATCAGCGTATTGTTACCGGCAAAAGTCTTAGACCAGGAAGCCTCTACAGAGTTGGTGAACTCCGGCTTCAGGCCCGCATTACCACGCGTCCAGTTCAGCTGGTCGGTACTGTCAATGAATGGGATCAGCTGCAGGAAGAAAGGCCGGTTAATGCGGCGGGTATAGCTCAGCTGTACTTCCTGCTTGTTCTTCAGTTTCTGGCTTAAGAACACAGATGGGAAGAGGCTGATGGGATAATTGTTGACAAACTGCTGTTTGGTATCTACCAGCTCACCGGTATAATCGGAACGCTCAGCACGCAGTCCTACCTTATATCCGAAATCCTTGATGGCGCTGGTGAAAGACAGGTACGCCGCATACACATTATCCTTGTTCTTATAATTGCTGGTAGCGGAAGGTACCAGCTGATAATCGCCGGTGGCAGTGTTGTAGTAGTAATTCTCCTGGTTGTTGCTCATCTTGCGCAGCTGTGCCCGCAGCCCTGCTTCCAGTTTTGAGGAGCCCTGGAGCGGTTTCACGTAATCTGTCTGCACGGTCATGAAGCGGGTAGAGCCGTTGCCCAGGATCTGCTGTTGTATGTTGCCTGTTTTGGCGCCTTCAGCGGCGGTGAAGACATCCGTATTATAATAGGCGCTGTTATTGCTCTTGCCGGAGAAGTAATTAAAATCAGCGGTCAGCTCTTCTCCCTGTTTCGGGAAGAGATATTTAAATCCGCCCTGCAGGCCATTGGCATTGAACTCCCGTTTGTTGCTGGTATTCCGCTCACTGTAGCTGATATAGTTGCTGTTCTCGTAAGAGCTGTCTGCCCGCAGTACATCTTTGGGGTCAAAGCTGCCATGTACTTTAATTGCGCCGATAGAAAGGGTGGTGCGGTTGCTCACAAAATAATCCAGTCCTACACGGCCGAACAGGAATCCGCCGTTCATGCGGGTATTGCTCCGCTGGCTTACCAGCAGGGCAGGATCAGAGAGCATGCTCCTGATATCTGTGGAGCCGCTATTGCGGTTCTTCATCTGGTTGCCGAAACCGCTCAGGGAAAGATTGAACTTGTCTTGCCGTACATTAAAGCTCACACCGCCGTTCACTCCACCGCGTTTGTCTACCCCTGCGCTGATGTTGCCGTTGTAACCACTCTTTTTATTCTTTTTGAGGACGATGTTCAGGATACCGGCGTTCCCGCCTGATGCGTCGTATTTGGCGGAGGGGTTGGTGATCACTTCCACGCTCTCGATGGCGTCTGCGGGTATCTGATCCAGGGTGAGGGTAGTTGGCCGGCTGTCGATATAGATCTGCGGCGTGGCGTTACGCAGGGTCACGTTGCCGTCTATATCGACGTTTACGGAAGGCACGTTCTTCATCACATCCACGGCTGTACCGCCGGCGCTGACGATATTCTGGGTCACGTTAAAGACTTTCTTGTCGATCTCCATACGCAGTGCAGGCGCGCTGGCGCTAACTGTTACCCCGGCCAGCTGTCTTACGTCTGGTTTCATCTGGATCTTGCCCAGGTCTTTGTCAAAATTGGGTGGGCCGGCCGGTTGCCCGGCAGCTGGTTTGGAGAAAAAGGTCACCACCTGCTGATAAGGTGCATACCCGATGGCGGAGATATTGATCTTCAGTGATCCCATCACCGGCAGGTCTTCCAGGCTGAAATCGCCGTTGGCCTGCGTGGTAGTGCCTTTCAGCAGCTTATCCTTCATTTTGCCGGTCAGGCTGTCTTTCCGGGACTGTAAGATCACTACCGTGGCATCACGGAGGCCTTTGCCGGTGCTGTCGATCGCTTTACCAAAAATATGGCCGACACTGGGAGGTGCCGGCCTGTTTGTACCGCCGGACGCGCCCGCTGGAGGCTGGGCCGCCACGGAAAGCGTTATTAAAAGGGCTGTAAGAAGTAGCAGAATTTTTTGCATGTACTCGAATTTGATTTGAACCATCAGCGGCAAAAATACATGCAAAGATGTTGTGCGGCTGCACAAATGAGATGAGAGCGAAAAATACCGCGACGAAAAACGCCTTTATATCCCTATTTTCGTTTGCACAAAATGCTTTTATGATACGCTTAAGTGAAATTACTGCAAAAGAGATAATACCAGGATTCGAGGCGAGATTTATCCATACCCCTTCCATGACCCTGAGCTACTGGGATGTTAAGAAAGGATCCGTGCTGCCCAATCACAAGCACGTTCATGAGCAGGTAACACAGGTAGAGGAAGGAGAGTTTGAATTAACGGTAGGAGGAGAAACAAAAGTGTATACCAAAGGTATGGTAGCTGTGATCCCTTCATGGGTGGAACACAGCGGTGTGGCGCTTACGGACTGTAAGATCTTTGATGTTTTCAGTCCAGTGCGGGAAGATTACAAGGCGCTGTAATCATCCGGGCCGTCCGATCAGCTGAAAGAATTTCTCCCGGTAGTTCTCACTGATGGGTAGTTCCATTGATTCAATGAAGACGCTGTTCTTCCGAACGGAGGTAATCGCATGGATGGAAACAATGTAAGATTTATGGATGCGGATGAATTCTGCAGGCGACAGTTCCTCTTCAATAGATTTGATGCTCATACGGGTCACTACCGGTTTGGGCGAGCTATCAAGATGGATGCGGATATAATCTTTCAAACCTTCTATCCAGCGGATATCTGATTTCTGGATCTTCAGCAGGCTATAGTCGGCATTAACAAAAAGATAGCTGGCGGCAGGCGCATCTCCGCCATTTTTGCTTCTGCTGCGCAGCTGATGCAGTTCCAGGGCTTTGTTACAGGCTTTAATAAAGCGGTCCAGCTCTACCGGTTTTACCAGGTAATCCACTACGTTAAGGTTAAATCCTTCCAGGGCGTACTTTTCGTAAGCCGTGATGAGGATGAACATGCAGGGCACAGGACTGCTCTGGATAAATTGCAGTCCGCTCAGGCCGGGCATCTGTATGTCCAGGAATACCAGGTCCACCGGCTGTTCCTGCAATATTTTGATCGCCTCCAGCGGATCACTGCAGCTGGCTACCAGCTGCAGGTAAGGCACTTTGCGGATGTTATCTTCCAGCAATTCCAGCGCCAGCTCTTCATCGTCTATAGCAATACAACGTAACATTAATGCAGCTTCAGTTGAAGTAATACAGTAAAGGTCCCATCTGTTTTATCCATCACCAGGGTATGGTTTCCGCCGTAGGATAAATTTAAACGTCTTTTTACATTATTGAGCCCTATACCAGCCGTTTTATCCTTGATTTCATTCCCTTTCAGATTGTAGCGGTTGCTGACAGAAAACTCCAGTTGTCCCTGCTGTACACGCAGGTTAATGTTGATCTCTGCATTTGGGATCAGGCCGGTGCCATGCTTGAAGGCGTTTTCCACAAAGGGGATCAGCAGCATAGGCTCGATGGTGTAACCCGCTGCTGTTTCAGGAAAACAGGCGTTTATCTGCACTTTTTTTCCAAAACGCTGCCGCTGCAGCTCGATATAGCTTTGCAGATACTCCACCTCTTTTTCCAGCAATACTTTGTCGACATGCGCTTCATAAAGCATGTAGCGCAACAGGGAAGAGAGCTTGATCAGCGAAGGTTCCAGCGTATCGGATTTCTTTCGTGCCAGGGCCACCATATTGTTCAGCACATTGAACATGAAGTGGGGACTTACCTGTGATCTTAAAAAGGCCAGCTCTGTCTTTAGGTTCTCCGTTTCCTTTTCACGGGCGCGCTGGTTTTCCTCGATCCTGTCACGGATCATACGGAAGGCCGCAGAGGCAATAATGATGAAGAAGAAAACAGGGAGGTTGAATGCGAAGAAGTTCCATACTTTATAATGCTCCTTATATTCAGGGATCAGGAGTAAAAAGAAGAAGCGGTCGCAAACAAGCATGATGCCAAGAGCGACTATTAAAGACAGTACATACTGGCCGTACTTCTTTTTATAGATCAGGTGCGGGATCAGCAGCTGTGCGTTGGCATAGAAGAGCAGCAGGCGGAGCACATTATCGAGAAAATGCAGGACGTAGAAGCCTGTTTTATCAAGAGGCACGTGTTTAGTGCTTTCATCGCCGAAGTCGGGCCGCAGCAGGTAGGGAAATACGAAGAAAAGGGCCCAGAAAAGAATGTGTAAGCTCAATGCAACCCATTTTCTTGTATACCATTCACCATTCATGGCTGCAATATATCAAGTAATTGCCCATGGAAAGGGAATTTTGCGACGAAATTGAAGAATTCGTCTGTTAAAATCGGGGCAAATGGTATCCGCTTAACATTTTATATGCGAGTTTCAACAAAAACTGCCTTCCAGTAAGGAGAAATTATTATTTTAAGCAAATTTCACGTTTTTTCTTATGCGGTTTCCCATTAAAAGTTTGCACCGTTTGTCGGGAATTGTAATAGCATGTTTTCTGCTGTTGCATATCACTAACCATTTATTTGCGCTTGGCGGCCCGGCTTTGCACATTGCTGTCATGCGTTTCTTCAGGCATCTTTACAGGTTTCCTCCTGTTGAAATATTCTTATTGCTATGCGTACTGTTCCAGGTCATCAGCGGGCTATGGCTGGTTTTTAGCAGAGGATTCCGCCGCCAGCCCTTTTATGTGGTCATACAGGTACTGAGTGGACTGTACCTATCTTTCTTCATGATATACCATGTACGGGCAGTGCTCACGGGACGGTATCAGTGGAAGGTGCCAACCGATTTCTATTTTGCGGCAGGCGTCGCTAACCGTTATCCCGAAAAGCTGTTTTTTATTCCCTATTATGCGCTTTCACTTATAAGCGTGTTTGCACATATTGCCTGCGTGCATTACACAAAGCGAGTGGAGCAAATGAAGGGTGCTGCCGCTCCGGAAGCTTTCCGCAAAAAGTACATCAGGGAAACAACAGGGATCTGTATTGCGGGCGCTGTGATCACTTTTCTGATCATGATCGCTCTTACGGGAATGTTATATCCCGTTTTATAGTTTATAACTTAAAGTATGCGGATGGAAGCGCTCCCAGGAATGCCAGAACTCCTGGTAAGCCTGTATGGGCTTTAACTGCCTGCCTTTTAAAGGCCCATCTGTGCAAAGCCCGTTCATATCCCACAGGGATTGTGTATTTATATCTTTGAATGCATCGCCCTCTTTTACAAAGCGGAGGTAGTTAGTATCCAGCTGCCTGTTCCATACATGAAAGGACGTGCTGTCTTTCTCCAGCAGGATCACCAGCGGTAATCCCGGTATAGAGTCCTGTATGATCCCTTTATCGAGCAGGTTGTTCCAGTCATATGCTTTGGCTGTTTGATCATGCGTAACACCGATCACCCATGATTTGAATTTCCAGGATGCGGAATCTCTTTTCTCCAGGCCGCTTTTGATGGTGCCTTTGTCGAAGAGGGCCAGGTGATCATATTCTGCTGTAAAGGCGCTATCCGGCTGGAATACCAGTGAATGCGGATATTGCCGCAGCCAGGCAGCCAGCGTGAGCTGTTTAGACGGTATTTCGGGTAAGGCTGTTCCTTTCAGCGGTCCGGCAATGGCTACACCGGTAGCCTGCTGCCACCAGCTTTTGGTAGTGGCGTCTTCAAACATAGCATTGAAATGATCCATGCCTACCAGGCGGAAGTTTTCCATTTTGCCATTCACAAATGGGCTGAATACCCGGCCTGTTCTGCATACCGTGCAATAGGTGACCATCACGGGCGTATTGCCGATGGTATCTCTTACCTGGTGGTGGTAGCCGATCAGCTGGATGGGATAGGCTTTGGCGGCGTTGTTAATGACGACGCCGATCACCAGCTTTTCCGGCGCTATCCTGTTACCAGCTGCATCTGCGAAGCGCTTTTGCTGCGGCTGATAGAACATCTTATCTGCCAGGAAGCGGAAGTTGAAGGCGTAAAAGATCAGCGCATACAGGAACAAGCCAACGCACAGCAGTATTTTCTTCCAGGTACGTGCCTGTTTGAAAACATACACTACCGGCCAGGCGATCATTAATAAGCCCAGGAGCCGCAGCCAGACGATATTATTATTGAGCCAGTAAGCGATGTTGATTGTTTCATTCCACTGGCTGCCGGGAAAGGGCATGATGAAGTATACGCGCAGTATTTCGGCTGCTATTAAAAGCAGCAAGCCGGTGATTAAGAGGAGTGTTCTCATGTAGTGATGGCGGGTGATTTATTCAGTTCTTTTTCCGCAAGCCTGGTGCCTTCCAGTCTTGCTGAGATTTTGGCAAAAGCTGTTTCCCTGGAAGTGGATCTGTCATCTGCAAAGGGAGAGAACCCGCAATCGTCTGTCGTGCCCAATTGTTCCAGGGGAATGATGGCCGCGGCTTCGAGTATCCTGTCTCTTATTTCTTCCGGTGTTTCCACCCGCGGGTCCAGTACATTGGTTACGCCGATAAATATACGCTGGTTCGGCCGTGCATATTCCCTAATGGTCTGCAGCACAGTGTGTTTATCATTTTCAGCGGCATATTCCAGGTAGAAATTACCGGCCTTTAGTTCGAAAAGGTAAGGTAATAAATCGGTATAACTGACATCTGCGCTGTGGGTAGAATCATGATCGCCACCGGGGCAGGTGTGCACGCCGATCTTTTTCCGTTGTTCGGGCGTGAAGCGATCCAGCACCTGGTTGTTCAGGTCAATGAATGCTTTGAGCAGTCCTTTGGAAGGATCCAGCTTAATGGCCAGTCTTGCTTCGGTGAAATCGATCTGCACATTATAGGCGCCATTGTTCAGGCAGAGGCGTATATCTCTTTCTGCTTCATCCAGCAGGTCGCTGATGAACTGCTCCCTTGAATAGCCGTCGATACCGTTCTGGGGGTACAGGAGGCTAAGGGCGGATGCAGAAATGACCGCCTGTTTGACCGGCCGCTGTGTAAGCGGCCTGGCTTTCTGCAGGTAGCTGCCTGCATAGGACTGGTAGCGGAACGGGCCTGCGCTTAATGCAGGCAGTTGACGGGTATGACCGTCTGCAAAGGGGATCACTACTCCGTTTGCCGACAGGGTGCTTAGTCCGTGTATGGGATAGGTGGCGAAGCTTGGTTTGGTTTGTTCGCCGTCTGTAATAACCGGTGAGCCGGTGGCTTCAAAGGCCCGGATCGTTTCCTCCAGGGCTTTGTCAAATAGTTTCGCCAGTTCCTGTTCGGGCAGTTCCTGCTTTGAGAATGCAGTCATGGCGTCAATTAAGTAATGGGGGCGTGGAATACTGCCGATTGGTTCAGTAGGGATTGTCATACAATGCGCTTTTTTAAGGTGAATAATGGCCAAAATGCTAGTAGGGGGAGTTCACTGACACCCTTTGAAGTTACAGAATTATTTGCCCTTCCGGCAGATATTTTTTATATTAGGATATGCCCCAGTCCACGTTGTTACGCTTGTTGGATAGATACTCTTAATTGTATAATTGTTCCAGTATGAATGGACATATCCTGAAGCATGTAATACTCCTGTTTGTGTTGTTGCTCCCTGTTCCCAGCTGTTGCGAAGGGCAGGCGCTTTGGGGAAAGACGCCCTCAGAAAGGAACCTGATGAAGCACCTCCGCGAAATTGCTTCCTATGCCCGCCATCTCAGTGATGACCGTGAAGATGCTTTAAGTCCGGCTGCCCGGGAACAACTGGATACCATCAACAGCCAGGTGAATGATATATTAGTTATCCTGCCCAAAAGTTTCGAGGCCGCCTGGCATTTATCGCCTCCGGATGGTTCCGAAAATTATCATAAAACAGTCAGCAACTATGAACAGATCCTGTTATGGTTTGATACGGCCATGCAGGTAAAGAATGCGCCCGACGATACCCGGTTGTTCGGCAAAATAGCAGACACGCTGGGTAAAACGCTGGCATTTATAAGGGAGGATGTGCGGCTGCAGTATGTAGCTTGTGGTCTGGGTAAAGAGCGGATGCTGGTAGATGTAAAAGTAAGGGATGCCGCAGGTGTAGAGCAGTTGGGTTACCAGGTATTTGTAAAGCCGTATATTTCTTCTGATCCTTCGCTGATCACAGCGTTTAACACGGCATCCAAAGATCTTCCGGCCGGCTGGAAGCTTTGCTGGATATCGAAAGACGAGCGATGCTTACAGCAGCAGGAGTGGCGTGTGAAAGGGAATGACACTTCCACACACCACCTGGTATTTATCCTGAAATAGTTATTTGTCTTTTAATTCGATCCATACCGGCGCATGGTCGCTGGACTTTTCCCATCCACGTACATCTTTGTCTACACCGGCTGATTTTAGCCGCTTGCTCACATCGGGGCTGAGCAGGAAGTGATCGATGCGCAGGCCTGCGTTGCGGCCGTAAGCGTTGCGGAAATAATCCCAGAAGGTGTAGATCTTCTCTTCGGGATAGAGTGTACGGATGGCGTCTGTCCAACCCTGATCCACCAGCTTTTTGAAGGCGGCGCGGGTTTCCGGTCGGAACAGGGCATCATCTACCCAGCTATCGGGTTTATATACATCCAGTTCGGTGGGCATCACGTTATAGTCGCCTGTCAGCACTACCGGCTGTTTAGATGCCAGGAGTTGTGCGGCATGGGCCTGCAGCCGTTCAAACCAGCTAAGCTTATAATCGAATTTAGGGCCGGGAGCAGGGTTACCGTTCGGCAGATACAGGCAACCGATCTGGATGCCGTTCACCAATGCCTCTATATAGCGGCTGTGCAGGTCTTCCGGATCGCCGGGCAGGGCACGGCAGATCTCCTGCGGCTTGCCCAGGCGCGACAGGATGGCAACGCCGTTCCAGCTTTTTTGTCCATGCCAGATGGCGTCGTAGCCGGCATCTCTGATGGCTTGTTCCGGGAATTTTTCCTGCGGGGCTTTCAGCTCCTGCAGGCAGGCAACATCCGGCGCTGTTTCATTCAGCCAGCGCAGCAGTACAGGCAGGTGGCCGTTCACGCCATTTATGTTATAAGTCGCTATTCTCATGAGCAATCAGGTGAGGTTTACCGGCCGAAGATAAGGATTTGTATGTAGAATAATCTACTCAGCAGTAATGGTTTAGCGAGGGGAGGCGTAGCGGCACAGAATATGTAACTGATCTTATATCACCAAAAAAGAACGTAATGAAACGGTTTACTTATGGCATGTTGGCTTTTATGGCAATGGCGCTTACAGGTTGTGAGATAATAGGCGGGATTTTTAAAGCCGGGGTATGGTCGGGTATATTGCTCGTGGTGGTCGTGGTAGGGCTGATCATCTGGTTGATATCAAGAGCACGCAGGTAGCGGCGCATTGGCACAAAAACACCCTTAAATTGGCGTACGGCCATCCTTCCGAAGCTTTGATTATGATTTAGCTTGCAGGTAATTATTGACCGTAAATCATGATCAAATGACCACACAAGCAATAGCAGACAAGATCATCGCCAACTGTATCAGCGGTGATTTCTTCGCCAATTACAATGAATTATATGCGGATGATGTAGTGACCTACGAGCCCAGGGACAGCCAGTTGGGTGAGCGGGAGACCAAAGGCCTTCCCGCCATTATTGCCCGTGCGGAACAGTTCCATCAGCTGATAGAAAAGGTGTTAAGCAAAAAGGTGTCCGAGCCGATAGTGGCGGGTAACTACTTCAGTTTCAGGCTTACCCAGGAGTTTGAGCTGAAGAACATTGGTTATCTCAAGCTGGATGAATTGTGTATGTTCAGGGTGAAAGATGGCAAGATTGTCTATGAAGAGTACTTCTATTGACATATCCCCGCAGAAAAAATTACAGTTTGGGGCCCCTGTCAGGTACTAATTGGCAGGGGCTGCTGCTATTATTGCAGTTATTTTACCCTGGCACAAGTGTTGCTGGTTTACCGGTGGAGTTAATTATTAGTTTAAATTAAAGAATCATTAGCATGGAAAACCTGATTAATCAAGTTGAACCGAAGGGAGAGGTTTTTAAGAACCTCATGTTCTGCGCACTTACTTTAACAGCCGGTATATTTTACTTCTTCTTCAAAATATCCGGTCATGGTAGTCTGGAATGGTATGATGGGCTGGTGCTGACAGCGATAGGAGCTGGCGCCGGCTTTTTTTATAAGCAGGCGCAGGTGAATGAGAAGAATGTGCAGGAGGAATAGCTATATTTGAGCAAACTATACCTTTGAAGCGTAGGTCACTGCTTATTTTCACTATCACCTTTTTTCTGGGTGTAAATACTTCTTATTTCTGGTCAGGGGGTATTCCTCCCCCCTGGAGCCTGTTGATATTGCTGCTGCTTATCGGCCTATATGGCGTGTTGATCGTGGCGCTTGTGTTGCAAGTGGCTTACGCATCGGAAGAAAAGTTCAGGAATAAGCAACGATATGCCAACATCGTCGTAGTGGCTCTTGCAGTATTTTTAGTAGGGTACAGCCCCACCGGCATGATCGATTTTGAGCGGTTTGAGAGTAAAGACTTGTTAATTGCCCGGCGGGAAGGGGTTGCCAAATGTATGACGACTGTCCAGCTTAAAAAGAATAAAAGATTCCGTGAAAGGGATGTTTGTTTTGGCGTCAAGAAGGTGGAAGGGAGATATTCAGTCCATAATGATACCATCACTTTCTCCGATATCGATAAAGACTTCTACAAATTTGCGGTGATAAAGCCATCTGACAGCTTGAGTGGGGGAAATATTGGCGACTTGATCTTATATCGCGGGTTAAAGGATACAACACCACTCAGATTATGGATTATTAAGAATGAGCTAGGGGAATAGGTGGCTAAATACCGAGGCCCTCAGATACATGTATGCCGAATCCAAATTCCTTACAATCAGACCTTTGTTAGTAGGTCATTAATCATCAAATCTATTAAAATATTTTGCTCTCCCGCGGATTATCTGCCGGAGAGCAAAATGTTTTTGGGCTTACTTTTTAATACTCGCCATCTATGTGATGACATTGTCATTGCCGGTCAATGTTCGCTATTGACTTGCTGATAAGTTGACAACGGTGAATTATTATTTGGTTATAGGCATTTAAATGCGCTGGAAGCGGAAAAATGGCTTACTTAATTTTTATTATAATGGTAACAAAATTGTATACTTGAGATGGAGGTTATTATTATGAAATTATTGGTGTCATTGCTGTGAAGGGGAATTCCTTAAAATAGATAGGCGCTATTTTAGATGCAGGCTAAGGGGTGAACGTTACCGCAGTAAAAGTAATTTGAGAAATGATAGCAATTTCTATTCTATTTGCATGGATGCCAGTTTCTGTTTTCTTTCGGCATGAATTTCAATAAGCCTTTTCATAGCCGATATTACCCGATCTTTTAACTCATCGTTCTTGCATCTCTCCTCCATTACATACCATATCTTCTTGCTTTTTAAATCAGGCAGAAGTTTTTGCAGGTCCGCCATATAACGGTGCGGTAGCTTTTCGCGTAGCGCGATAAATACAGGATTGATTGTGGCCATCTTGTGTTTGTATTTTAATATGTTGTTTCGTAAGCTTTTCGTAAATAATTAGTAGCTTACGATTGTAACATAAATTTATGAAACGTTGATGGTTATGTCAAAAAATGTTGACATTAATGATGACAATAATTTTAGACAAGACGAATGGACGATTGCTTTTTGTGAGAAGTTTAGAGAGCTGAGAGAAGTGAGAATTATTCCGACAAACAAAGTCTTCGCTGACGAGATCGGACTGGCTCAAACAGGCTTAAGCCACATACTTGGAGGACGCCGTAATTTCCCCGAAGAGGGGCGCCTGCACGCAGAAAAAGTGCTTGCGAAGTACGATTTGGATAAACGATATTTACAATCGCAAAATGACTTAAATGCGATTAATGGTTTGGCAACAGAGGAACAAATAACCGATAAGCATAGAAAATCAGACCCGATTACCAATACTGTGTTGACAGAGCGGCGTAACAGGTTGCAGGAGGAAGTTATACATCTCGAAAAAGAAAGGTCAAGAATAGAACAGGAAATTGACAGTCTGAAAAACAAGGTCATTAAATTGCAAACTATCATCATTGAAAGGTTAGAACAAATAAATGAGAAACAGCCTTCGAATGATGCATAGAACACCTCTCGAAGGCTGTAAATAATGCTCAATACTCTCCATCCAATCCAAACACCGGCTTTCTATCTATCCATTTTCCTCTTGTAAAATCCGGTATATACTGCAGCGCGCCTCCTTCTGCCACAGATTGCTCACTTAATGGCGTTATGGCATACCAGGTGGCCAGATCATACACATCCAGCGCATAAGGTGTTCCGCGTTTGATGCTTTCAACAAAAGAATTGAGCACAAACCAGTCCATTCCGCCATGGCCTGCACCAGCTGCATCGCCGGCATACCTTTTCCAGAGCGGATGATCATACTTACCCATATAGCTGCCTGTATCTTCCGGTTCACCGGCTTTTTCCCAGGTGTGCGGTTTGCTTTTGCCTTCTACATACACAGACTGCACATCATCCATCCATAAACCGTTCGTGCCTTGTACGCGGAAGTTCAGGGAGTAGGGACGGGGAGCGTTGGTATCATGCGAAAGCATGATCGTTTCTCCGTTATTGGTTTTAATAAGCGAAGTAACGATGTCGCCCAGCTTGAATTCCACTTTTGCATTGGGATGATCAGCACCGCCATGGTCTACAACGTATTTATGCAGGCCACGGGATTTGGTAGCGACAGAAGTAAGCGTAAGTAAGCGGTTACCGCGGTTGATGTTGATCATATTGGCCACTGGTCCTAAGCCGTGCGTGGGATAAAGATCTCCGTTACGATGCACGGAATGGTTGGTACGCCATTTGGCTTCTGACAACGCTTTCTCTCCGAACTCCACACCACCCCCATAATATTGTTTGCCGTTATTGAACTTCACCTCCCGGAGATCATGCTGATAGCCACCCTGCAGATGAACCAGCTCACCGAAGAGGCCTTGGCGTACCATGTTCAGCACCGCCATCACATCACGGCGGTAACATACGTTCTCCATCCCGAATACCGGTACGCCGGTGGCTTCGCTGGTGTTCACCAGCTCCCAGCATTCCTGGATGTCTGATGCGCCGCATACTTCTATGGCGGGCGTTTTTCCTGCTTTCATGGCAGCCACTGCCTGTATGGTATGCCATTCCCAGGGAGTGGCAATGATCACGGCGTCGATATCGTCACGTTTGAGCAGGTTACGATAATCTTCGGGCCCATTGCTGTACTCTGCTACCTTCTTCGCGCCATAGGCTTTGCTGATCAAATCTCTTGCCCTGGGCAGCGTATAGGCGGTGTCCGGATCGGCAATGGCGATCACTTCCACATCGCTGCGGCGAAGACATAGCTCCAGGTGGCCGAGCCCGCGGGCGCCTACGCCTATCAATCCTAGTCTTACTTTAGCTTTCTTTTCGGCCGCCAGCAGTCTGGCAGGCGTATGCAGCAGGGATAAGCCCAGTCCTGCTGTTGCCGTGTTCCGTAAAAATTCTCTTCTTCTCATGCGATTATAATTTGAAGAATATCTTTTTCTGATATAACCAATAACACAGATACCATTCCAGGGCCCATACGACGAGGGCGGATAATACTGCCTGCCCGCTTGCAGGTACCAGCAACCATCCCGTAAAGCCTTTTACAAATACGCCTACGGCCCTGTTCAGCCATTGTGCACCTACTGTTTCGAAAAACAGGTAGATGAAAATGGAGTTCATCCCGATCACAACGGCTATCCAGGTAAAACGCTTGTGGTCTTTGATGTCTATCCACCAGTAAAGCGCTGCCAGCAATAAAGTAACCCAACCCAGCGAGGTAAGTGTGAAACCGGCGGTACAGATCCTTTTGATAATGGGTGAAATGCCGCTAATATCCAGGCCATAGCCCAGCAACAAGGCAATCCCAGCTGCTATCGCCAGCGCCTTTATTTTGAAGGCATTGGACCAGGGCTGCATCAGCAGCTTGCCTGCTGTTACGCCCAGGATAGTATGCGCCGAGGTGGAAACACAATTGAAGGCCACCCAGCCATCCGGGTTGATCTTGCCCATGAGCAATGTATCCACATAGGCGCCGAAGTTATGCCCCTGTACAAAGGGCTGGTCAAAACCCGGTACCTGTACAATGTGGTACAGGATCTCGCTAAGCAACACCATTCCCAACGCTACACCTATCTGCACACCGAAAGAGCGGCGTATCAGGAAATAAGCTACCAGCGAAGTGAAGGACAGCTGTGTGAGCACATTCCAGAGCTCCCATACCAGCCGGCCTGCGTAGATGCAATGTAAACCCGTGCCTGCCAGGAAGAGCTTCAGACAACGCAAAGCGATGTGCCGGAAATTATCCCTTTCAGATACACCTTTGGCGCGCTTACGCTCCACCGAAATATACATGGCGGTACCGGCCATGAACATGAAGGCCGGCTGTACCAGGTCCCACAGGCGCAAGCCATGCCAGGGATGATGAAAGAACTGTGTGATAATACTGTTGAACAGGCCGCCCCATTCCAGCTCGTGTAAGGATTCGTATACGCGGCAGCTTTCAGCGGCCAGCAGCAGCATGATAACGCCGCGCATTACATCGAGGGAGAGCAGCCTGTTATTGGCTTTTAATTGATCCATAGGGTTTATTCAAAATTAATCTGGATAGCAGCGCCGCCAGGAGACGGTACACGGCCAAGACCGGCGGACCAGTCACTTTTGGTAGAGAAAATAGCGAATTTGAATGCAGTGGCTGCGGCCAACCCCTTCAGCTTGCTGCGGGAAAGGCGCATCTCAAATTTAAAGGTGCCGCCACTTTCTGCATTGTAACCGATATTGTAAAATTCTGTAGCACCGGTGAGATCCCAGTCGAAGGCGTTCTGTGCGCCCTTGTGATTGAATGCATCCAGCCAGTTGCCGAATACAGAGCCTTCCAGCAATACATCGAAACCGGCGCCGGTAACGTCGGTGGTATAGCCGGTACCCGGGTCGTTGTCCGTATCCAGGTAGAAATCATAGATGTCGCCATTGGCCTTTTTGGTAGCAGCTTCAATGTACAGGTATATATACTGCGCATCATAGTCTACCTTCAGTTTTTTGAAATAGGTCTCAGTAGCAGGAGGCGTTACCACATATTGGATGACGTTATCCCAATCTGCAAATGAGTTATCATCCAGTTTAACCGGCGACGTTTTGGCGATAAAGATCACAGTAGATCCTTCGGCCACAGCACCGTCTTTATTGGTGGCATAGAGCGTAGGTACGTATTTGCCTTTACCGGGATAAGTATGCACCGGACTTTGCTCTGTAGAGGTTTCGCCATCACCGAAATCCCATTTGTAGGATACGGCGCCGCTGGTCTCGTTCTTAAAGGTAACGGTCCTGTCTGCGATCGTTACGGTATAAAAAACGTCTGCTGCAGGCGTTGTTTCGTCTTTCTTACATCCGCCTGCCGCAGCAGCCAGCAGGAGGCTATAGCATATATATTTGATGATCTTCATGATAATACGGATTAATGATTAAGGATTCTGCCTGCACAGTTTATTGGTCTGCACTTCATCGATCGGTATGAAATAAATGATCCTGTTGGCGTCCCATTTAACGATCATATTGGCATAACCGGCAGGAGTAGCAGACAGGTTGATGTCTGACTCTTTCAGGCCGGGCAGATGGTAGCCCCAATAGCTGCGGTTCATATCCCGCTTATTGCGGTACACATCAAAATTGCGATGTCCTTCAAAAGCCAGCTCTATGCGTCTTTCCTTCAATACAATATCCAGCGCAGTTTTGCCGGCAGGCAGCACACGGTTGTACAATGCATTCTCCAGGCCACGGTTCTTGCGGATCATATCTACATTATCCAGCGCATCGGCTGTATTGCCTTTCTTCGCAGCAGCTTCCGCTTTGTTCAGGTACATCTCTGCGAGGCGGAAGAGGATAGGGGAGCTCAGCGTAGGGCTGCCTCCCTGGAAAGAGAACTTGGTGATATAGTAAGTTTCGATGCCATTCTTCTTCTGGATCACACCGCTGCCGTCTTTCAGGACCTGGATATAAGACCAGCGCACATCTTCCGGGTGGCCAGACATGGTATCGCGCAGGGACTGAGAAGCGAATTCTTCGCCCCAACCGGAGTTACCGTCTGAATACAGCATGGAGGCAATGGAACCGGCTTTTCCATAATCATCAGCCGTGGTGAGCGCAATGCAGAAGATGGTTTCCTTACCTGCCAGGGCATTGGCAAACAGTTGTGGGAAGGTCTGTTTTGTTTCCAGGGAGAAACGGTTGGAGCCGATCACTTTATCCGCATATAATGCGGTGCTGTCATTATCTCCTTTATAGAGATATGCCCTTGATAACAATGCCCAGGCAGCTTCTTTGGAGCCGAATTGTACACCACGGGGACGGTTCATCAGCTCAGCGCCTTTCTGTGCATCTGCAATCACGGAAGCATACACCTCCGCAACGGTGGATCTTCCTTTTAATGCATCATCGCTGGTAGAAGTACGCAGGATGATGCCGTCTGCTCCTGCGTTCTGTGTATAGGGCCTTGCAAACAGGCGCACCAGGCTGAAATGGCAGAAGGCGCGGAGGAAATAGCATTCGCCTACCAGCTGCTTTATGTTATCGTCCGGGTTGGCAATCTTCTCCGCAGACTCGATCACGGTGTTGGCATCGTTGATGATCTTGTAGGAGATATACCAGAAGTAGCGGCTGTTGGTCTGGGTAGCGGTATGATCCAGCGAGAAGCTGTAGTACAGCGGATCGGTAGTGGTCTGCGCGCAGACAATATCATCCGAAGCAAAATCGCTGAGCTGGAAGTACTGGCGCAGGTACATGTTGTTGCCGTCTACTGTTCCGTTAAAGGACACGTGATCCTTAAACAGCGCATAAGCGCCGTTCAATGCCTGCTGTAAGCCCTGCTGCGTGCCGGTAAGCTGGCCGGTGTTCAGCGCATCGCTGGGATTTACATCTTTCAGGCAGCCTGCCATCAGCAGCGATAAACAAAGTATGATAAGAAGGTATCTTGTACGCATGAGTTTAAATTTTATCAGAACCGGAGGTTCACATTTAACAGGTACTGGCGGTTATTGGGATACTTGAAGTCGGACACGCCCGGCATGATATAACTGCCAGTGGCAATGGTGGTAGACGGGTCCTGTCCCAGGAACTTCGTGAATGTATGCACGTTATCCGCAGAGAGGGATACCGTTACATCATCCAGGTGTAGGCGGTTCACCCATAACTTTGGCAGCGTGTATCCCAGCGTGATATTGCGGATGGCGAAGAAGCTGCCATCTTTCAGGAAACGGGTAGAGGTTTCCGTGGCGTTGGCGGCATTCTGCGGACTAGGCTCTGTGGCATTGTCGCCGGGCTTTGTCCAGGTGCTGTAGCCATCCGGCAGTACGATCTGGTTATAGTAGGGTTCTATCCCGTCATTCATTACAAAGCGCAGTGAGTTGCTGAACACTTTATTGCCGGAGAGGAAATAAGCATTTACACTGAGCGAGAGATTCCGGTACTTCCACTGTGAATTGATACCACCCTGGAATTTCGGCAGGGCAGAGCCTACTTCCTGGTAGGTGGCGCTGGAATAATCGGAGGTAGCCTCGCGGGAGATCTCCTTACCATCTGCATCACGGTTCACCTTTTCCCATTGGGGAGCGCCGGTTTCTGCGTTCACGCCTAACCATTTGGGCATATAGAATTCATACAGGTTACCACCGTTACGGTAGATCTGTGAAATGCTCCAGGTAGGCTGTGTGCGGGTAATATCGCTGGGTAGCTTTTGCAGCTTGTTGGAATTGAAGTTGATGTTAATGTCGGTATTCCACTCAAAGTCCCTTGTTTTGATATTTATGCTGCTCACTGCGATCTCAATGCCTTTATTCACGATCTCACCGGCATTCTCCCAGCGTTGTTCAAAGCCGATAGAGAGCGGTTGGGATACCTGGAGCAGCAGGTTCTTGGTAGTGTTATTATAAGCGTCTACCGTGAGGTTGATGCGCTTGAAGATGCCAAGGTCTACACCTGCGTTCATCTGGTGCTTGCTTTCCCAGGTAAGGTCCGGACTGGGCAACTGCAGGGGCACGGCTGCGGTGCCGCCATTGTACTGGCTGTTGAGCGCATAGAGGCCCAGGTAACGGGAAGAGCCGATGTCCTGCGTACCGGTAACGCCATAGCTTACACGCAATTTTAAATTATCTACAATGCTATTCTGCTGCAGGAAAGGTTCATTGCTGATTAACCAGGCGGCAGAAATAGCAGGGAAGGAGCCGTAGCGGTTAGAGCGGGGGAAGTTGGTAGAACCGTCCACCCGGTAGGAACCTGTCAGGAAGTATTTTTCCTTATAGCCATAGCTTATCTGCGAGATAAGGGATTGCAGAATAGCCTGGTCGTCATAACCATTCACGAGCTGTGAGTTGGATACCACGTTCAATACTTTCAGTCCTTCCGGTAATCCTTTACCGGAGGCGCCTACTACTTCTGTTTTGCTGTTCTCTATGGCAATACCGGCCAGGCCGTTAAGAGAGTGGTCTCCGAAGCGGAAATTGAACTTCAGCAGGTCGTTGGAGATAATGCCGTAGTTCAGGGTGCCCAGCTCGTTGAGGAAGCCGGTATTATTATATTGTCCGGCCACCACAGGAGAGTAGTAATCCTTCGCTTTATTGTAATTCACCGCGCCGCGGTTGTTGCTGGAAAATGAGAGCCAGTCGGTGATCTGTACATTGAGGTTCAGGTCGTAATTGGCGTTGAAGCTCTTGTATGGATGGTTTGAGTTCTGGATGGTATGGATCGGGTTGGTCTTATCCCTTGACCACCATTTGGCGGTGGTGTTGCCGTCTACGTATACCGGTTGGCCGTTGGCATCGTAAGGATTATCCCAGGGCATGTTCAGGTATGCGTAGAAGATGTCGTCATAGTTGAAGCTCTTACCTGTTGCCACGCTGAGGTTGATGTTATTGGTCACGTTCACGCTTTTGGTAAAGTGATGCGTGGAGTTGGCGCGGAGGTTGACGCGCTGGAAACTGGTATTGAGAAAAGTGCCTTTTTCGTGGTAATAGGAGATACTGGTATAGTATTCGGTCTTCTCATTGCCGCCGCTGGCAGACAGGAAGATGTTCTGCATCGGTGCGGTTTGGAACATGGTGGTGAGCCAGTTATAGTTCTGGTTACGCAGTTCACGGGGGCGTTCATCGTAGAATTTCAGCAGGTCGATCTTGTAGGAGTTGTCATTGGCGCCGGGAATGTAGTCGCGGTAAAACTCTTTGTGACGTTCATACAGCTGGCTGCCGTTCATCATGGTCATCTTCCCGAAGTCGGGTTTGCGGAAGCCGGTAGTGATTTTGGTTTCGAAGCGGGTTTTACCGCCGCGGCCTTTTTTGGTGGTGACGATGATAACGCCTGCATTGGCTTGTGAGCCGTACATGGCGGTAGCGCCGGCATCTTTCAGTACGGTGATGTTATCTACATCGTTCGGATCGAAGTTGCCACCAATGATACCATCTACTACATATAAAGGCGTTTGGGAAGCGTTCACCGAAGAAACGCCCCTGAGGCGGATCTCGGCCTGGCTGCCCGGTACGCCGGAACTATTGATCACCTGGAGGCCGGGCACCTTGCCTTGCAGCATGGAGCCAACATCGTTGGTGGTTACATCCTTTAGTTTTTCAGCAGAAACAACGCTGACGGCGCTGGTGAGCTCTGCTTTCTTCTTGTCACTGTAGCCTACCACCACTACTTCATTGAAGTTCCTGGTATCCTCAGAGAGGCTGATGAATGCTACTTTACCGGCTGGTATGGGTGTTTCACTGCTTACATAGCCGATATTGCTGATCACCAGGATACCGCCCGCAGGGATGTCTTTGAGCTGGAAGTGCCCCTGCTCATTGGTTTGCGTGCCCCTGGAGGTGCCTTTCACCATTACAGTAGCGCCGGGCAGCGGTATATTACCGGCGCCTGTTACGGTACCGGTAACGGTAATGAGGGTATCGGCCAATAGCTGTGGGGGCGCATTCCCTGCAGAAATGCGCCTGATCACGAAGCTGCTGCCTTCCAGCGAGTAGGTGAGCTGCTGCTGTTTCAGGCACTGTTCCAGCACTTCCTGAACGGTGGCGTCTTTTACCTTGATGGAAACAGGCCGGGCGCCGGTCAGCACTTTTTCGGAGTACACGATAGACACGCCGGTTTGTGTGATGATCTCCGCAAACACTTTTTGCAGGGGCATCTGTTTAACGGACAAGGTTACCCGCTGCGAGTATGCGGTTGCGCTTACTTGCAGGCAGGAGATCAGGAGAAGGAATGCGGTTCCTTTGATCTGCATAATGATCTTTCTTTTAAGGTCCCGGTCTGTACGGACACGGTAAATTTTGGTTGAGGGCCCGCGCCAATAGCGGGCCAATGCATGACAAATGAATTGCATACTTTTGTGATGTTTGGTAAGTGATTGATCTCAGCGATTATTCTGTTGCCAGACATTCGCCGGGTTCCGATGGCAGTCGGGCCCGGTTCTTTTTTCTGATCCTGGTTGTTTCTATTTTGGTTGTTATTGTCCCCTTTTAAGGCAGTACTATTACCTTTCTTCCCTCTATCTTGAAATGATTGAATCCGTTGGCTTCCAGCAGGTCCAGCACACCGGAGAGCTGCAGGCTGCGGGAGATACCGCCTCCGTACAGTTCAGCGCTGGGCGTCACTGTATATACGATCTCCACATCATACCAGCGGGCTACTTCCCGGAGGATGGCGGTGAGCGTCATGTTGTTGAACACAAATAAGCCGTTCTTCCAGGCGATGATCTTCTGGATATCAGCTTCCTGGACGGTCAGCGTGTGCTGGTTTTGGTTCAGTACGGCCTGCTGACCGGGTTTCAGCAGACGGGCCTTGCTGCCTTCCTTTACCTGTACCGATCCTTCCACGAGCGTAGTATTGACCGTGGCTTCATCTCCATAGGCCATAATATCAAAGCCGGTGCCCAGTACCTGTACTTCCATGGTACGGACCTTCACTTTAAAGGGCTGCGCGGCGTTCTGTGCTACTTCGAAATAACCTTGTCCCTCCAGTTCCACGCTTCTGTCCTTATCATTGAAAGCGGTGGGATAGCGGAGAGAGGAGGCAGAATTCAGCCATACTTTGGTGCCGTCCGGCAGGGTCAACCTGAATTGTCCGCCGCGGGGCGTGCTCAAGGTATGATAATGCACATGACCGTCTGTTTCGGCTCCGTTGTAGACCAGCTGTCCATTCTGACGGGAGATGCTGGTATTACCGGCATTGATCACCTGCTGACCGGCGCTGTCCAATGGGATGGTGGTGCCATCTGGCAGCGTCAGGACGGCCTTGTTGGTACCGGGTGTGATAAGCGCCTTTGTGTGGCTGGCCAGCGGGGTAGCTGTTTTAACAGCAGTACCGGGCCGCAGCCATAGGAATGCCAGGGCGGCAACAGCCAGTAATACCGCTGCTGCAGCTGCATAGCGCAGGGGGAAGATGCGTTTGTGTTGCACAGGCGCCGGGGAGATGATGTTCCGGTATACACTATCGAGGTCTACTTCGGGGAGCACTTCAGCGGGAGAGAGATCCCGGTAAATGTCTTCCATAAATCCGTGGAGCGTGGTATCATCGGGCGTTGCTGCGATGTATGCAAACAATTCTTCCAGCTCCTGGCGGGTGCAGGTGCTGCTGGTGTAGCGTTGCAAGAGGTATTTTATCCTGGAAGTATCTTGTGGCATCATGGCATTGCTTGTATAGATAAAGACGTATGGGAATAAAGAAAGGACCGTTTTAGGTAAAAAAAATTAGTTGGCAGTGCGCAGTTGGCGGTTGGCAGTCATAGGAGCGACTATAGAACTGACTGCTCACTGCCAATTGCTCACTGCCAACTGGAACAATGCGGCGAGCAGCAGGGAGTGTTGCGACAGGTAGTGGCGGATATGTTTCAGGGTTTCTACCAACAGGTTTTTTACCCGGCTTTTAGACAGCCTAAGCTGCTGGCCTATCTCCTCATGGCTTAGGCCCTCCTGGCGGCTCAGCTGAAAGATAGCCTGTTTCTGGGGAGATAGCTGGGTGAGTGCCTGCTGGATAAGGGCTTTACTTTCGCGGGCATCCAGCTGCAGCTCGAGGTCGTTAGAGATCTCGGAGATATTGGCCCAGACCTGGTCGATCAGCTTTTGCTGGAGGGATACCTTGCGGAGGTGGTCCAGGGTCTTATTACGGGCGATAATAAAGATGTAATTACCCACATGGGTGATGTCCGGCAGCTCATACCTGCCTGTCCACAAACGGAGGAAGGTTTCCTGGAGGATATCCTCCGCATCGATGGCGGAATGCGTCATGTGACAGGCAAAGGCCAGCACGCGCCTGCTATGCCGGGCGTATAGCTCACGGAAAGCAGGTTCATCTCCTTCCCTTAATTTTTTCAGTAGATCGTGGTCTGTTATTATTACAGGCATCTAACCCAATTTTAGGGAATTTCCGGGGCTAAAAAAAGGGAAATCCTAAAATTTTGCCTTTACTTGTTCAATAGTTTATGTTCTTCCAATGAGGCCTTGATTGTTTTCAGCACAAAGTTTGAAATAGTTCTGTTCAGCACCACCTTAGCGCCGATCCAAAGCAGGAACTTATTGAGCCCTGAAATGTTGACGGCCTTGATCAGCAAGGCCTGAACCCGCTGTTTTACCATGGGTTGGAACCGGTCGATATCCTTTTCCTGCAACGCCGGCCAATTACTGCCGTTGGAGAAGGTGGGGATGGGAAAACTACCAGCGGGAGGGGCAAAGATGGGGATGATCTGGATAGAGCCATCCTTTGCCCTGAACGGGGTCATATCAATACCGGCATAGCCATTTTTGAAGATGGTATTGTTTTGCAAGGCGCTTGCCGGGATCGTGAAATAATTACGCAGGAAGATCTCACAATTGAACCTGCCCAGGAAGTAGTCGTGTACCCTGAATTCTTTATTCAGGAAGCCGCTGAAGCCACCCAGGGCGCCGCAGGCAATGGCCATATCGCCGGCTATATCTTCTGTAGTGCCGTCTGGTGCCGTTCTTTTGCGGGAGGGCGCGATCAGTAACTGGCCAAACATTTTGGGGTCCATGGCTTCATGCAGGACCTGTGGTTTGGCCCGCATCTGCGACAGCATAGCGCTGAAGGTAGCGCCCATCACTTTAAACAGGCCGGTATCTGCCTTGAATGGCTTGGGTTTACTGCTGGGGAAGGGGTCGATCATCACTACAATGCTGCGGGCTTTGTTGGGGTCCTGGTAGTCATCATATTCTGGTTGGCTGGTCTTTTCTTTCAATATGTCCCTTACCTTTTCGAAAGGCTCATTGTTGATAATGCCGCCGTCCACATTCAATGTTTCCCAGGGCTCCTGTGTGATGGGGAAGGGTTTGGTAATGTTCACGCACCAGGGAATGTTATTGACATTTAAGCATGCCCGTTTTACTTTCCGGGACTGCAGTCCGAGCGGGAAAGCGCCGGTGGCCATGGCGGCGTCTCTGGCAATATCTGTATTGATGTTCTGTTGAAAGTCCAGGTGGATCCATCCGTCTTCCGGTTTATCTACTCCATTCAGTTTGAAGCATGCATAATCGTTGTGGATGCACATGTAGTATTTATCGGCCGGGGTGTTGGTATTGAAACCGATGTTATAGCCAAAGCCTTCGAGGTTGGTGAGGGTGGTGAATATTTTCATCTCCGGATCAATGAAGGCAGGGCGTTCGGGGCCTTGCTGGCCTGTCTGTAAGGCAGTTTTGGCCACGTCGTCAATAAAGGAGGAATTCAGCAGGGATACGATACCGTTACCGTGAATATCGCCGGTATCCAGCAGGTGGGGGAACATATCCTGGTCAGTAAGGTCTACCCAGGAGTGATAGAGCTTGTTTTCCGGATGTGCGGCCATCACATCGGCGCCCGGGTATACGGGTTTAATGCCATTGGCCAGCGCCGCTGCCGTAATGATGGCTGTCATGCCGCCAGCGGAGGCGCCGCCTATAACCGGGATCACTACGTTGTGCGATGGGGTGCCAGGCTCGTTTTTGTTTTTTCTTGCCTGCCATTCCTGTAAGGCTTCGATGAGGTAGTCCATTACGCCGGCGGTGTAGGCTCCGGCAGATACTGCGCCTGCCATGCAGAGGCCTAAATAGAAGGTGTTATCCGGATTGGTTGAATGCGGTTGCATAAAAAAGCATTTTGGGGTTAGTAGTAAGTTATGCTGATGTAGCTGTTCAGGCTATTTGTTCCGCTTCCTCTTCTTCTTCCTGGTCAAATACCAGTGCTGTCAGCGGGGCGCCATTCAGCAGCATGGAATTAGCCAGGTTCCCGATCCAGTAAGGGGCGGTGTTCTCTTTTCCCACAGCGCTGTTATTGCCATGACCGAAGGTGTACATCTCTGTGGTATTGTCTACCGCATGCACGCTTTCATGGATAATAGTAGCTGCTATGCTTTCGGCGCTTCTATCCAGCTTTTTGAAGTTGAGGAACAGGCGGTTGGGGAACCTGGTATCTGTATAGGCCAGCGTTTTTCTATATTTGAACGTTAGCAGGTTGGGGTAGAAAAGCTCAACTGCAAAGACAAGGTTGCTGTTTTGTAACACTTCAGCCACAACCGGGGGCGGGGCTGTGCTGAGGTCAAAATGGTCCTTTGCAGCGATGTTGCTGTAAAACATAGGATCATTCAACAGCTGGTTGGCAAGGCTCACTGCCTTAATAACATGAAGGTGCTCCTCCTGGAAGCTAATCTGAACAGGCATTTTCAGCGATTTAAGTGAAGTAATAGCGTGTTTAAAAAGGATCTCTAACCCGGGAATATGGGGCAATTACTAAAGCATTGAGAGCATTCACGACATGTGGACTAAGGTAATATTTTTTTTTATATTTAACGGGTTATTCCCGGGTAATAAACACTTAACTATGTATGATCTCAGGAATGCAGATCCGGACGATATCAGTTTTTTACTGATAGATATTGAAAAGTCCTTTGGTTTCAGTTTTGGTGAAACATCACTGGAAGATGTAAGCACTTTCGGTGAGCTTTGCGATGTTATAGCAGGAAAACTGCATGAACGCGATGCGCACGATTGCACTACTCAGCAGGCTTTCTACAAGCTTCGTGAAGTACTGGCTACTACGCTTAGTGTTGACAGAAGCAGTATAGCGCCAGGTACAGACCTGGTTACGCTCTTATCCGGTGGACAAATGCAGCAAAAGGTGAAAGAAATAAATGGCAAACTGGGAGCGAAAGTAATACATCGCTATATCAAAACATGGCTGGGTTATGTTATCCTGGCGGGAGCTGCTCTCGCATTAATTGCCTTCTTATTTGACTGGAGGCTGGCATTATCCGGTTTATGTGCCAGCATAGCTACTGGCATAATAGCCAACAGATTCTTTGCCTCGGATGTAGAACATATAACGATTGGGCAGCTGGCGGAAAAGTTCTCCCGCGAACATTACCTGAAGGCCAGGCGTAACCCGGAAACGGTAAACCGGGCGGAGATTGAGCAGAAGGTAAGGCAGCTTTTCAGCGATAAACTGGGTTTGGATGAATCTGTCCTCACCAGAGAAGCCACCTGGATGTAGTTATTTTTTCGTATATTTAGGTCTATGGCAGCTATATCACATAATAACAAGCCATTTACGGTCCTTATCCGGTACTTCATTGCCGGTGTAAGGAACTGTTATATCTGCTCTTTTACGGAGTTTTATCCTTTCTGCCGCAAGCTTTATTATTTCTCCACTTACAAGGCATTTGAGACCGCTGCCGCCTAAGTATTAAGGGCGGGGCATTGTTCCCCTATTCATTACAAATAATCCATCAATTTTCAAGCATCGTACTATGTCGCCAAATCCGTATAAGATTTCGGCCGGCAGTGTGATGGTCTGTCTGAATGTACTGCTCAATGCAATTGTACTGAGGGGCGGACTGATCGCAGGCGGACAATGGTACCGGTTCTTACCGGTGACCGCTACGCTGTTGCTGGCCTCACTTGTTGCACTGCTTTGGAAGAAGCGGTGAACTAAACTGTCACATAAAAATCATGATATATGAAGACGAATGAACTGAACCCGGTGGTGATCACCCGGGAAGACTATGAATTGCTTAAACCCCTGATCGAACGAAGGGTGGACAAGCAGGATGAGATGTCCTTAGGACATGAGCTGGGCCGGGCTATTGTCGTGAACAAAGACGCATTGCCACCATTCACCGTGAGACTGAACTCCAAGGTTACAGTAGTGAACCAGGAAACACAAAGGGTAATGGAGTTTATGATCGTGATGCCCGAGCAGGCTGATATTGGTCAGCAGAAGGTATCTATTCTGAGCCCGATGGGCACAGCCCTGATAGGCTTCAGGAAAGGAGAGGAAGTGTTGTGGCAGGTGCCTGCCGGGATGAAGCGCTTCCGGATACTGGATGTGGTGAACAGACCTGAAGTGACTGAAAAGATGTAGCACATTTTTCAGCAAGACCATGGGCCTGCCTGTAAAGCATGGCCCATGCCTTTAATTGCGGCACGGTGATTGCAGGATCGCTGGCCAGCGCTTTTTTACAGGCTGTTTGGTGTGTACGGAAGAGACGGCTGCAACATGACGTTGAAATTAGAAAAAATAAAGTATTAAATTACCTGCAAAGAACCGCGTTATGACCATTCAGAGCAAGCCATTCACCTGGCTTTTTGCATTATTATTCATAGTCGCCATCTCTATACTTGGAATTCAGTTACGCGCTATCCACAATGCTGCCGGCACATTGGGCAAGGTAAAAGTGGAAGGCGGATATATATCTGGTACATTAAACGCGGCAGATGATGTATATATCTTCAAAGGTATCCCCTTTGCAGCGCCACCGGTGGGCGACCTGCGCTGGAGAGCGCCCGGACCGGTAAAACCATGGAGCGGCGTCAGAAAGTGCAATGCCTTCGGGCCTAGTCCCATGCAGCGTAAACCAGCGCCCTTTAGCATGTGGTCTACCGAGTTCCTGATCCCTGCTGAACCGATCAGCGAAGATTGCCTCTACCTCAATGTATGGACGGGTGCACAAACATCACAGGAGAAAAGGCCTGTGCTGGTATGGATATACGGAGGTGGTTTTGTAAGTGGTGGCAGTGGTGTACCTATTTATGATGGGGAAGCCATGGCGAAGAAAGGAGTGGTGTTCGTGAGCATTAACTACCGGGTAGGCATCTTCGGTTTCTTTGCACATCCGCAATTGACCACCCAATCAGGCCGCCGGGCTTCCGGTAACTATGGCCTGATGGACCAGATAGCTGCTTTGAAATGGGTGCAGCACAACATTGCTGCCTTTGGCGGCGACCCTAAGAATGTAACGATCGCCGGACAATCGGCGGGTTCTATGAGCGTGAACTGCCTGGTGGCGTCGCCACAGGCAAAAGGATTGTTTCACCGCGCGATCGCTGAGAGCGGCGCCGGGTTTATCAACCGCACCGTAGGATTACAGAAAGCAGAAGCCGAAGGCATCAAAGTAATGCGGGGTTTCCATCTTACATCTATTAATGATCTGCGCGCTGTACCTGCAGAAGAGCTGATGAAACTAAGACCGGATTATACCGGGCCTATTATAGACGGATATGTGTTGCCTGATGCTATTCCCAATATTTTCAAGAAAGGTAAAGCCAATAAAGTAGACCTGCTTACCGGCTGGAATGAAGAGGAAGGGCTGACATTAGGACCCATCAAAAATGCGCTGGATTTTCAGCAGGAAGCAAAGGAAAAGTACGGGGAGAGTGCGGTTTCCTTTTTACAGTATTATCCTGCCAGTAATGACACGCAGGCGGAGGTTTCGCAATTGAAACTTGCCCGTGATATTATCTTCGGTGTGCAGAATTATACGTGGGCGAATATACAAAGTGCGCTGGGCGCGAAAACTTATGTGTACCGCTTTGTCCACCGGCCGCCTGCTACCGGTGAGTATTCCAAATACGGTGCATTCCATACAGCAGAAGTGCCCTATGCCTTCAATAACCTGCAATTCGTGAACAGGCCCTGGAAGGAAGAGGATCGTGCATTGGCAGAGATCATGTCTTCTTATTGGGCAAATTTTGCACGAACAGGAAACCCTAACTGGAAAGGTTTGCCGGTGTGGGAAGTGTATAAGAAAGGAGATAAGCGCATTATGCTGCTGGGAGAACAACCGAAAATGGCGATGCTGGAAGATGAAGGCGCGCTGGAGTTTATGTCGAAAAGGATGGCCGGAAATTAATATATTTACTGTTTATAGCTATCCCTATACCACCTGTGAGATTACTAAGACCTGTTTATATCATTGTTACCTTTATTTGCCTGACTGTGCTCACACAGATTGGAGGCCTTGTATACCTGCTTTCTCTGACTACACACGGATTTATTAACCGGAGATTCGACAAGCGGATACAAAGGGTCACGTTAAAGACGGGCTCTTTCCTTGTGCTTTATTCTATCGCTACATTCCTGCTCATTCCCCCAATTGCGAGGCAGTTTAACCGGGTTCCATTACCACTGATAAAAGACAATAACCTGCAGCCGTTGCATTTTGTTACTTGTTTGCTGAACAGGCATTATGTAAGGCCTGAGCTGAAACACGCGGTAGGGGACGTTGCAAGGCAGATGGGCAACAAATTCCCTGGCACAGTGGTAAATTACCTGGATGGAAATTTTCCTTTCGGGAGTTATTTCCCTTTATTTCCGCACCTGAGCCATCATGACGGTAAAAAACTGGACATTGCTTTTTGCTACCTGGATAGCGGAACTGGAAAGCAAACAAATGAAGCGCCGTCTATAATAGGCTACGGTGTCTGTGAAGAGCCGGGGCGTGGAGAGATAAATACGGCCGTGTCCTGTGAGCGGGAGGGGCATTGGCAATACAGTATATTGATGAAGATCGTTCCTCAAGGTAGTAAAGAAGACTTTATATTTGATGCCCTGCGGACAAAGACACTCATCAACCTCTTTGCTGTTAAACCAGCGATCGGGAAGCTATTTATTGAACCGCATTTGAAAGAGCGGCTTGGCTTAACAAGCCCGAAGATAAGGTTTCAAGGTTGCCAGGCGGTACGTCATGATGACCATCTGCATGTACAGGTGAAATGAGTATTTTTGCCGGAAACACATCAACCTACGACAATGGCAACCATCGATGACTTTTATCAACTGGATATCCGTGTAGGCAAAATATTAGCCGTAGACGACTTCCCGCAAGCAAAGAAACCTGCCTATAAACTCACCATCGACCTGGGAGACGAGATCGGCATCAAAAGATCATCCGCCCAGATAACGGAAAATTATATCAAAGAAGACCTCATGGGTGTACTGGTACTCTGCGTGGTAAACTTCCCTCCCCGCCAGATAGGGCCCTTTGTTTCAGAAGTATTGACACTGGGCGTGCCCGATAAGCATAACAAAGTTGTGCTGGTAAAACCAGAAAGAGGCGTACCCGTAGGCGGAAGATTGTATTAGGCCCGCCATTCGTCCAAAAACCAGGGCCCGTCTCATAATTTCCTGTATATTCACCGGCCAATACGCAACGTATAATAATTTTTTATAACAACAATGGGTAAATACCTGCTGGCTTCAGCATTGCTGACTGTTACAACAATCGCCACCGCTCAAGAGCACACTGCTTTATCTGTAAGAGATTATGAACGCGCCGAGCGCATGTTAGACTACAAAACCGATCCACTGGTAGACAATACCTGGAGCCGGATGAACTGGTTGCCGGACAAACGTGTCTGGTATCGCGTAGTCAGCGCTAAAGGCAGTGAGTTTATCCTGGTAAATCCTGCCAAAGGAAGCCGTTCCGCCGCCTTTGACCAGCAAAAGCTGGCTGCTGCCTTGTCAACAGCAAGCGGTAAGGAATACGACGCTTACGCTCTGCCATTCACCACCTTCAACTACACTGCAGACGGGAAGGCCATTCTCTTCACTGCTGCTGGTCAACGCTGGAAATGTGATCTGGGTAGCTACGCCTGCGTTATTGACAAGAGCACGGCTGCACTCGCGAATAATACCATCAGGCTGAACGGAGGAAGGGGCCGGACCAAAGAGAACCCTGAAGTGATCTCTCCCAACGGTAAATACGCCGCCTTACTGAAAGCGGATAACCTGTGGGTACGCGAAATAGCGACCGGCGAAGAGATCCAGCTAACTACCGACGGTATCAAAGATTTTGGCTATGCTACCGACAATGCCGGATGGAGCCATGGTACCAAGCTGGTATTGAGCTGGTCGCCTGATTCCAAAAAGATCGCTACTTTCAAACAGGATCAGCGTCATGTGAAGGATATGTACCTGGTGACCACCAATGTAGGCAGCCCTACATTGCAGGCCTGGAAATACCCGCTGCCGGGAGATTCGGCAGTGGCGATGATCCACCGTGTGATCATTGATGTGGAGGCCCGCAAGGTGATCAATATACAAGTGCCGCCAGATCCGCATCGCGCAACGCTGAGCGACGATATTTCCAGCACCGGTTCTTTCGATGATGTGGAATGGAGTAATGATAATTCACAACTGGCCTTTGTTTCTACTTCCCGCGATCATAAGCAGGAAAAGCTGCGCATCGCAGATGCCGCTACCGGCGCTGTACGCGAAGTGCTCGAAGAAACAGTGGCCACACAATATGAATCTGGCCAGGGCAATATTAATTGGCACTACCTGAAAAGTTCCAATGAGATCATCTGGTATTCTGAACGCGATAACTGGGGCCATCTTTACCTGTATGACGCTACTACCGGAAAGCTGAAGAACCAGATCACCAAAGGAGACTGGGTAGTAACAAGCCTGCTCAATGTTGATGAAAAGAACCGTACGCTGTACTTCATGGGTGCCGGCCGGGAGCCCGGCAACCCGTACTTCAGGCATTTCTACAAAGTACAGTTTGACGGTAAAGGCCTTACAGCACTGACGCCTGAAACCGGCAACCACCAGGTGATGCTGTCGCCCACTAACGATTGTTTTATCGACATCTATTCCCAACCGGATGTTCCACCTGTAACCGTGCTGCGTAAAATGGACGGGAAGATAGCCGTGAACCTGGAGAAGGCGGACATTTCAAAGCTCAGCGCCAATGGATGGCAGGCGCCTAAAACCTTTTCTGTAAAGGCGCATGACGGCCAGACAGATATTTACGGCTTGCTGTTCACACCGAAAGATCTTGATCCGCAGAAGAAATATCCTGTTATAGATTACATCTATCCCGGCCCGCAGGGCGGCAGCATAGGCAGTGGCAGCAGCGCGTGGTCTTTTGCTCCTTCCCGGCTGGATCACCAGGCCCTGGCCGAGTTAGGGTTTGTGGTGGTACTGATAGAAGGCACCAGCAACCCGTTGCGTTCTAAAAGCTTCCATGATATGAGCTACGGCAATATGGCGGAGAACACACTGCCCGACCATGTAGGCGGTATTCGCCAGCTTGCACAGCAATACAGCTATATGGATACTACCCGCATCGGCATCTGGGGACATTCAGGCGGAGGCTTTGCTACGGCTGCAGCTATGTTCCGCTATCCCGACTTCTTTAAAGTGGGCATCTCTGAATCAGGCAACCATGATAACCGCAATTATGAAGATGACTGGGGAGAGCGTTACAACGGCCTGGCTAGTGCATCAGATTATGCCGCACAGGCTAACCAGCTCTATGCAAAAAACCTGAAAGGAAAGCTGATGCTGGCGCATGGCCTGATGGATGATAACGTGCCTCCTTATAATACCTGGCTGGTAGTAGAAGCGCTGGAAAAAGCAAACAAGGATTATGACCTGGTTATCTTCCCTGCTGCAAGACACAGCTTTGGAGCGTTTAGGCCTTATATGATGCGCCGCCGCTGGGATTACTTTGTACGCAATTTACTGCACGCAGAGCCGCCGAAGGAGTATGAGCTGAAGGCAAAAGAAGCATTGGAAGATTAATAAGCGCTCATGAAATGATATGCAATTCCCAACGCCGGCAGATGAACCGGTGTTGGGAATTTTTTATTATTCTACCCTGCCGATACCAAACTGGTTGCCGGCTTGTATAGCTTTGTTCCCATTGAACTGCACTTCTACCATCTTCTCACTGGCTACGCTGTTATTGAATTCATCCTTTAAGGTAAGCAGGGTCTTACGGCTCTTTACATCGATCACTTCACCACTGGAAGGGTAAGCGTATTTACCATCCAGGCTGAAGGTAATCCATCCCGGCATATCCTGTACAGGTATGGTGGTGAGCTGCTGGTAAGGAGGTGTTGCATTGAACACATGCAGGCGCATATTATGTCCGTCGCAGAGCCAGAGCTCCTTTTCATCCGGCGTGAGACCGATGCCATGACTGGGATTGCCATGCCGTCTTACGGGTCCTGCTTCCCAGCCTTCTACGTCCACATGGGCAAGCTTATTGCCTTGTTTCAGATCGCCTACTTCGAAGCCCAGGAGGCTGTCTACCGTTACGTATACGAGTGTTTCCTTACCATTGACGGTAAAGGGCCGTACATTGTTTGCAAACACGCCTACCTTGCTTTTAATTGTATGCGTTTTTGCATCGGCGATATAAAGCCAGGGGCTTCCGATATCATCCAGGTATACGAGATTGCCGGTATGGCTGTAGATGGTATTGTGCGCGCGTTTATAGACGTCTATCTTTTTGATGATGTTACCTGTCCTGCAATCTACCACATTCCAGAAGCCTTTCTCCAGTGAGGGCAGGTACATGGTAAGGCCGTCCGGTGAAATGGCCATACGGTCGCAGCCGCCTTCAAAAGGTTTTTCCCACACGATCTTCTCTGTGCTAAGGTCAATACGCTGCAGCGATTCCAGTGTGCTGATATAGATGCTGTTCAGCGGAATGCTGACGGCGATGCCTTTTACGTTGGAGGGTTTGCCGTTAGGATGCAGTCCCTGTGTGGGGATCCTTTTTACGAAGCGGTGATGATCGTCCATATCAAAGACGAGGAGGCCATGGCCGCCAAATCCCAGGTAGTCGCGGATACCGGGTGTGGCCACATACAGGTAATGTTTTGTCTGCGCAGCGGCAGATAATGCAAAGCAGATGAGGAGGAGGGCAGTCAGCATCCGCCTGCCTGCTTTGTGTCTTTTAAGCATAAGCAATGGATAGTACATACGTGGATGGCATTGATGGTTATTGTATAAAAACATCCTCACGGGTGAGGTCGTAGAACAGGTTTTGCAGCTGGTGCAGATGTACCAGGGGGCGCCCATAGGGAACGAGCCCGGCAGACGAGGAAGTGAGCGGCTGAAAAGCCCCTGCAGTTTCGCGTATATAAATGCTGCTGTTGCGGTTATATCTATAGGAGTAAGTGTGTACGTCCTCTCCGTATTCCTTTTCTCCTGCCAGGAAACCGAATTGCAGCAGATGGTCTACTTCCAGCGTAACCGGGTGCACTTTTGAAAGGGGCAACCTGCTCTTTGGTAAGCCGGAGTTATACACGTGCCCTTCCAGGATCCCTTCTACCCTGAACACGGTCTCGATCATATTATAATCGTAGTACCATACCATATTGCCAATTCTCACATCAGTTTCTTCGATCATAATTACCAGGAATTATGATGCAAGTATACCTAAAAAATCATCTAATTTTAGTAAATGACTGTACTATCATCGCAGCGGCATCTATTTGACATACCGCCCGATATCGCTTACTTTAATTGCGCTTATAATGCGCCCCAGCTAAACGAGACCAGCCGCCGCCTGGCAGCCGGTATTACTGTAAAGAACCATCCCTGGGAGATCATGCCTGCAGATTATTTTACGGATGCAGAAACAGTACGGAACCTTGCGGCTGCCGTATTTGGCGGAGAGGCAGACGGATATGCCGTAATACCGGCAGCCAGTTACGGACTGAGCGCTGCCGCCCGTGCTATCGAACCGCAGCTGCAGGCAGGCGATGGTATTCTTATGATGGAAGAGGAATTTCCCAGCAATGTACTGCCCTGGAGGCGCATCGCACAGGAAAAGAACGTGCATATTATTACCGTGCCTGTTCCCGCTGACGGGGACTGGACCAAAGCCATACTGGAGCGGATGGACCGCCGTATTAAAGTAGCTTCCTTATCGCCCTGCCACTGGACGAATGGGGCTTTTGTCAACCTCGCTGCAGTAAGACAGGCCTGTAATGCTACAGGCAGCCTGCTGGTGGTAGATGCTACACAGGTATTGGGCGCCATGCCTTTCTCCATAGAAGAGATCCAACCGGATTTTATGACCGCCGCAGGATATAAATGGCTCTTAAGTCCTTATGGTTTCGGATTAATGTATGTAGCGAAACAATGGAGGGATGCACGCCCGCTGGAAGAGTCCTGGCAGGCGAGAGAAAATGCGGAAGATTTTGCATCGCTGGTAAGATATTCCGATCACTATATGCCAGGCGCCAGGCGTTTTGACGTGGGAGAGAAGTGCAGGCCTACCATCCTGCCCGGCGCTATTGCCGCGCTGGAACAGCTGCGCAGCTGGACGGTACCCGCCATCGCGGTATCGCTTGCCGTGATCAATCAGCAGATCGCTTCGCATCTTGAACAGCTGGGATTCCGTTTACCGCCGGTGGCACAACGATGCCCGCATCTATTCGGCGCAGCCATCCCTGCACATTACAAAGGAAATCTTGTTACTGAATTAAGGAACAGGAAGATCTTTATCAGTCAGCGCGGCAGTTCCGTGCGTTTCGCGCCTCACCTGTTCATTACTGCTGACGATATTGCGCGTTTACTGGGAGCGATGGATGATCTGATAAGATCAGTATAAAACCCCCTTTTTACAGGATTACTTTCCCGGGGCTTTTGGTTTAAATTGGGTTTTGTTAATCTTTTAAAATCCGATCCTATTATGAAAAAGAAAACCTCTCAGAAACTGCAGCTTACAAAGATCAAGATCTCTAAGCTGAACAAAAGCAACCAACCTTTAGTAGGAAACCGTACGCTGCCAACCACACAATTTATTTCCTGTGGTCCTACGTACTGGGTTTGCTAAAAACGCCGGTCATTAAAGAACACAAAGAGCTTATTAAACGTGAAAGGGCAAAGTATTTTTGCCCTTTCACGTTTTTATGAGGGACGTTTCAGCTTTTGCTGTGGATCTTTGTTGGCCTGCTGCAGCTGAGCGGTGGTGCGTGCAGCATCTTTTTCACTTTCCTGTAATGTCTTAGTGCCGCTTTCCAGCTCCAGCGGCTGAATGGCAACGGCATAGTCATTAGGCTTTATCTCTGAGCCAAATTTGATCGCATAACATTTGGTGAATTCCGCCCCTGAATAAAGGACGATGGATGAGAAGTAGATCCATAGCAACAGTACTACCAGCGAGCCTGCCGTTCCGTAGGCGCTGCCCACATCGCTGCGGCCGATGTAAAAAGTAATGAGAAACTTCCCTGCCATAAACAGCAGCGCGGTGAAAAGCGCGCCGGCCATTACATCTTTCCAACGGATCCTGGCATCCGGCAATACTTTGAAGATGATGGCAAAGAGGAACCAGATGATTAAAAATGTAAGGGCCAGGTTCAGTATATAAAACAGTGTTAGGGTAATATCCGGAAACAGCTGCCTGAGCCGGTCCATAAAGCCTTCCATCAGGGCATTGATCAGCAGAGACACCAGCAGCAGGAAGGCTAGTCCTACAACCAGCGAAAATGACAGCAGCCTGCTGAGGAGAAATTTGCTGAAGCCTTGTTTGGGTTTCACCCGCAGCTTCCAGATGATATTGATAGAGTCCTGGATTTCGGCAAAGACAGTGGTGGCGCCGATGAACAGCGTAATAAACCCTACGACGGTGGTGAGTGTATTGCTGCTGTCGATCGTGGCGTTTTTGATCACCTCCTGTATCTGGATAGCGGCCTTGCTGCCTACCAGGTCCTGGATCTGCGAGTAAAGACGTCCCTGGATGGCCTCTCTTCCCCAGAACAGGTCTGCCAGGAACAGAATGACGATCATCATTGGTCCCAGGGAGAAGATGGTATAATAAGCCAGTGAAGCGCTCAGTTTGAGCACATTATCCGAACCAAAACCTTTCAGGGTTTGTTTCAGTACTGTCCAGAACGCTTTTGGAGTAAATCGTTCCATATCTTATAAGACTATCTACAGCTGAGATACCAAAAGCGGGCCAATCAGGTCAATTGGCACAGCGGCTTTACCAGCGGCACATAATTTGATCCCAATGAGGCAGCTTTCTTACATGAGTAAATATCAACCGATAGAAAATTATGGCATCATCGGCGACCTGAATACGGTAGCTCTCGTAGGGCTGAATGGCAGCATTGATTTTATGTGCTTTCCCGACTTTGACTCGCCTTCTGTTTTCGCCGCCCTGCTGGACAGTGATAAAGGCGGCAGCTTTGCGATAAGGCCACAGTTTGCGCAAATGAAAACCAAGCAGCTGTATCTTCCTGACACTAATGTGCTGTTGACGCGCTTTCTTTCTTCCGAAGGGGTGGGGGAGATCACGGATTTTATGCCGGTGGAAGAATTGTATGCAGGCAAAGAGCTGATCCGAAGAGTTACCACTGTAAGAGGTGAGGTGAACTACTGCATGAAATGCGCGCCCAGGTTCAACTACGGAAAGGCCAGCCATCATATAGAACAGCGATCTGATAAAGAGATCCTGTTCATCAGTGAAGGGGAAGATGAGACCGTGCTACGCCTGCAGAGCACTGTTCCTTTAGTGATAGCCGAAGGAACGGTAACAGCTGAGTTCAGGCTTAATGCCGGCGCTACTGCAGATTTCCTGCTGGAGCATGTGGGAAAAACGCATAGGGAAGCGCGTGACTTCAAGGCATTCGTTACCGAGAGCCTGTTTCGTACTGTTAATTACTGGAAGAACTGGGTAGCACAATCCTCTTACAGGGGGCGCTGGATGGAAGTAGTGAACCGCTCAGCCCTTGTACTGAAGCTGCTTACCTCGTACCGGTACGGCGCCATTATCGCCGCGCCCACCTTCGGTCTTCCAGAAAGCATTGGCGGCAAACGGAACTGGGATTACCGTTATACCTGGATCCGCGACGCTTCTTTTACCGTGTATGCGTTGATCCGCCTGGGCTATACCAAAGAGGCAGGCGCCTTTATGCACTGGATGGAGAAACAGTGTCGTGACATCAAAGGCCAGACAAGGTTGGGGATCATGTATGCAATAGACGGCAGCAAGCAGCTGGAGGAATCGGAGCTTGACCATTTTGAAGGCTACAAAGGATCAAGGCCGGTGCGGGTGGGCAATGATGCCTACAGTCAGCTGCAGCTGGATATTTATGGTGAACTGCTGGATGCGGTATACCTGTATAACAAGTATGGCGAACCTATTTCGTACGATTTCTGGAAAGACCTGGAGAAGCAGGTAGACTGGCTTTCGGGGAACTGGCAGCAACCGGACGAAGGCATCTGGGAGGTACGCGGTGGCAAGCAGCACTTTTTATATTCACGGCTTCAGAGCTGGGTGTGCCTGGACAGAGCGATCAAGATCGCACAGCGGCGGTCTATCCCCTTCAATAAAAAATGGAAAGAACAGCGTGATAAGATCTTCAATTCTATCTATGCTGATTTCTGGAATGAAGAACAAAAAGCCTTTATGCAATACCCGGGCTCGGCAACGGTGGACGCCTCTTCTTTACTGATGCCGCTGGCGCGTTTCATCAGCCCGAAAGATCCACGGTGGTTGTCTACGCTTGAACGGATAGACCAGGAGCTGGTATCAGATTCGCTGGTGTACCGCTATGTGCCTAAGATAGCCGCGCCCGATGGATTTGTTGCCCATGAGGGCACGTTTTCCATGTGTACCTTCTGGTATGTTGAATGCCTTTCACGTGCAGGCCGGCTGGAGAAAGCCCGTTTTTACTTTGAGAAAATGCTGGGTTATGCCAATCATCTTGGTCTTTACTCAGAACAGCTGGGATTTGAAGGAGAGCACCTGGGTAATTTTCCCCAGGCCTTTACACATATGGGGCTGATCAGCGCAGCTTACAACCTGGATCAGCAGCTGAACGACAGTCGTAATAAGAATGTAAACTACTGAAGTATGAAAGCCATTGCGATTAAGCCCGGTACTCCACAGGTACGTTTTACAGAGCGTCCTGAACCGGATATTCAAGCGGAAACCGATATTAAAATAAAGGTGCTGCAGGTAGGCATTTGCGGTACAGACCGTGAAGAAGCAGCCGGAGGCCGTGCCGATCCTCCCGCAGGCAGTGATGAGCTGGTGATCGGGCATGAAATGTTCGGACAGGTAGTTGCAACCGGTAGCGCTGTTACAAAAGTGCAAACAGGCGACTATGCGGTTTTTACTGTACGCCGGGGATGCGGCCAGTGCGCTCCCTGCCTGAATAACCGCAGTGATATGTGTTATACCGGCCAGTATACCGAAAGGGGCATCAAGGGTCGTGATGGCTATCAAACTGAGTATGTAGTAGATGCAGCGCAGTATGCAGTAAAAGTGCCGGAGGAGATCCGGAGTATTGGCGTGTTAACAGAACCTATGTCGGTAGCAGCTAAAGCTATTGATGAAGCGCTGCAGATCCAGACAGCGAGATTGAAAGGTTTTGTTGATACCGGTAACTGGCTGAAAGGTAAACGGGCATTGGTAGCAGGGATCGGTCCCATTGGACTGCTGGCCGCATTTGCTTTGCGGCTGCGCGGTGCTGAGGTGCTTGGACTGGATATTGTGCCGGAGGATAATCTGCGGGCGCGGCTGCTCCGGGAGATCGGAGGCCGGTACCTTAATGGCAACCATATCAAGGTGACTGATATTGACCAGCAGATCGGTCCTGTTGATTTTGCTTTCGAAGCTGCAGGTATCGCACAATTGCAGATCCAGCTGATCGATACCCTGGCGCCTAACGGTATTTATGTGGCTACGGGCATTCCTTCCGGCGAGCGGCCGCTTACCATTGCAGGCGGCGCTTTAATGCAACAGCTGGTGCTGAACAACCAGGTGGTGATCGGCAGTGTGAATGCCAGCATGCAACATTTTGCCCAGGCAGTGGATTACCTCTTGGAGAGCAAGAAAAAATGGCCGGAGGCTATTGAGCAGGTGATTACGGAACGGCTGCCGGTGTCGCGGTTTGAAGAAGCATTGCACCGGCATGATGCTGATGAGATAAAAGTGGTGATTGACTGGACAGCATAAAAAAAGGAGCTTCATCTTTACAGCATGAAGCTCCTTTTTATTTGTATTGTGTTTTGTTAAGCTAATTTCAATTCGTGCTTTCTGCCTGTTTTGCAGGCTGCATAGATCGCATCAATGATCTTCAGATCTCTTACGCCTTCTTCTCCATCAACAGGTACCGGGGGCTGTTTACCTTCGAGAATAATACCAGCCATCTCATCCATCTGTACGGTTTGATGGGTCATGTGCGGCTGTGTTAGCTCGCCCTTGTGCGTGCGGCCTTTAATAGGTCCGTAACCGGTAGAGGGCTGCAGTTCTGCAAAGCCTTTTTCACCATTCAGGAAGAAACGGTCGAGGTTGTTCATGTTGTAAGTGGAAAGGCAGGAAGCTACCGCGCCGCTGGGGAAGCCCAGCTGGAACTGGATAGTCTCATCTACCCCTTCCTTGAACTTTACCTTGTCTGTTTTGGTTTCCTGTGCTGTTACCCAGATGGGATCTTCACCGATCATGTAACGCGAGCCGTTGATGGCGTAGATGCCGATATCCATCATCGACCCGCCGCCGGCCAGCTGCCTGTTCAGGCGCCATTGGGTAGGATCGCCGATCCTGAAACCGCATTGTCCCTGGAAGAACAGTACTTTCCCAAACTCGCCGTCTTTACGCATGCGGATCACTTCCAGTGTTTTGGGCTCGAAGTGCATGCGGTAACCCACCAGTAATTTTACTTTGTTGTGCTTGCAGGCATCTACCATTTCCTGGCCTTCTTTGGCGTTCACAGCCATCGGCTTTTCGCATATCACATGCTTACCGGCCTTAGCCACGCGGATCACCTGGTCGTGGTGAAGGGCATTGGGCGTGATCACATATACAGCGTCTATATCGGGATTGTCTTTGATGCGGTCAAAGTTCTCGTAATTGTAACAGTTCTTTTCCGGGATGTTGTACTTGGCCTGCCAGGCGGTGATCTTGGCGGGGGTGCCGCTGATCACGCCTACCAGTTTGGCGCGTTTACAGGATTGCATGGCTTCGGCCACCCGTGTGCCGTAGCTGCCCAGTCCCATGATAGCCACACGCAATACCGGCCCCTCATAGGTAGCGGACAGGATGCTATGTTTGCTTGCGGAGCTGATCAGCGGCATAAAAGGAATTGCCGCTGCTGAGACAGCCAATTTTTGCAGAAAATCACGACGAGAATTCATAAATAAAGGTTCTGGATCTTAAGATAATAACTTTCCGGTAAGTCTTGCTATAGTTTTCCGCTCACTAAAAAGATAGTATCTAAATATACACAAATTCCCCTTAATCATTTGGCGCATGAGAGCAGCGGCACCGGCGAGGTGATGGTCTTGTCTATGCGGTATATCACGGCGTCTGCTGCGGGCACAGTAACAGTGAGTGTGCCGGTGATGGCGCTCATATTACCCGAGAACAGTTCTTTTACCGAGGAATAAGTGCCGCTGGTGTTGAGACCTATCCTTCCCATATTCACCGTAAAGGTTTTAGGTGCAGCGCTGTAGTTGATAATAGCCAGGTAGTGATAACGGCCGATGCAGGTTGTGAAGAGCTCATTGGGCTGATCGCCGGTATTGCCTTCTACCGGCTGGAATGCTTTGCCATTACCGTTGCGGGCGATGTTCAGCAGGTCCTGCTTTTGCAGCAGTGATTGTGCGGTAGTGGTCCAGGTACCGGTGCTGGAATAATCATCGCCGGTGATGAGCGTACCGGTCACAAGGCCGGAGGTAAGCCGGGCGCGGTTCTCACCAATGGGTTCTGTAGCGAATACCAGGTGATCTGCATCCATGTAGTGGTAGAGCTCATTTTGCCACCATCCGTAGGTAGTGCTGTTGAGGGTATAAGCTGTTTCGCTGATATCCTTGTAAGCATCGCAGGCAATGCGGCGCATGTGCACATACCTGCCGGTGGCCAGGTTAGGACTGATAGCAGCATAGGTGAGCATGGTGCCGGCTAATTGATCTACTACGTATTCCATGCCCTTACGGAAAGCTTCCATACCGGTGTGGATGGTATTATCGGAGTAGCTGTCTGCTTCGAGCGAGGCATGGCCTAAGAAATCCAGTTTGATCATCTGGAAGCCGCAGGCTTTGAATTTGCCTATCAGGTAGGCAATACGGCCGCGTGTACCGGGATGGGTAGGGTCCATAGCGCGGGCGCCGTCAAGGTCTACGGGCTGGCCGTTCACTTTTGTCCAGCAGGCCTGGTACTGATAGGAGGTGCCTTCTACTGTGCCGGTAGCATTCTTTCCCCAGTCTACAAAAGGCGCCCAGTAGATGCCGGGTTTAAAGCCCTTGCTTTTGCAGTAATTGGCGAAGTCGGTCAGCTGGCTGAAATCGCCGGTCCACCCGCCGGAAGCGAGGTTATCCCAGTAAGAATCCAGGTCTATATACAAGGTGCTGTCGCTGTTGCGGAAGGCCTTACAGTTATTGGCAAAGAAGTCGACCACGGCCTTTGCTTTGGCCAGGGTGAGGCTTGATTGTATAGCGCCCCAGCTGTTCCAGCCAAAGGGCGTAGCGCCGGTCCAATTAGAGATATAGCGTGGTTCTGCTAATACATTGGCCTTGCCGTACAGCTGAAATGCATTGCGCCAGTCGGCATCGTAGTTCACGAAGATCCTGGGAGAACGGCAGCTGGTGCCGCCCACATTTACCCAGCCGTGGCCGCGGCCGTCGCGGGTGATGGATCCATCTGTAAAGCCACCGAAGACGCTGAGGTTGGAAAGGGCATTGTTCGTACTGCCAACAATGGAAACGCCCGTTTTCCAGGTCTTGTGTTCTACGGATCCGATCACGAGGCCGTTGCGGCTGCCGTTGTCATAGAGGCCGGTTACTTCGGAAGCGGTGAAGTTGGCGCCGTTGATGGACTGTGCATTATACCTGATCCAGGCATCGTTGTCGAAAGGTACTTTCAGTGCGCGCATATCGCTGCCATTGGGCAGCTGCACACTGCCGGAAGTAAGCGGCGACATGCGGTAGCAGTTGGAGCCGGGGCCGTTCAGCAGCACTTCTGTATAGAAGTAAGGCTTGCCGCTGTAGGTGTAGAACACCTGCTGCATTTGCAGGAGCCCGCCTCCACTGAGGGTGATCACATGTTTGGTGCCACTGCCGAAAGCATCGTTTACCGGCGAGGAGGAATAGGTACGGCTGGTATAACCCGTATGACTATAGTAAACAGCGTCTGAATTGCAGGTGGCGTAGGCGTCGCTGATCACCAGGTTGTTGTTAAAATAAACGTTGTACTTACCGGTACTGAGATTGTAGTAGATGTTGTTGCCTGAACCGAAGTTGATGGCAGTAGCCGGCTGCAGGGTGATCCGGTCTATATTGGGCGCGTAGTCGCCTGCGCCGTTATCCAGCCTGATGGTATTACTGCCGGCCTGCAGGGTAAGGTTCATACTGGTACTGGCAACAGCAGACCATCCGCCGGAAGGCGGGCAGCTGATGCCCACATAGTTGCCGTTGTTGGGCGTGACGTAGATAGTACGCGGATCGGCGGTGGAATACCAGATGGTGAGGTTGTAGAGGCCTGCCGTGCTGACGTTGACAGGCACTACTACGGCGCCGTTGGAAGGGCCGCCCAGGAAGCCTACCTGGGAGCCGCCGGAGCAGCCGCTGCAACTTTGCAGGCTGGCGCCATTGCTTAATGTACCCGACTCCGCTTCAAATGATTGTGCAAAAAGGGCTGGGACATAGAAAAGACAGCTCAAAACTGTGGTGAACAAGTTTTTCATAAAGGGTTCTTTTGATGACGTGTAATAAATGTGAAGCGCGTGTCGCGGCTTTTATTGGAGATGAAAATACTCAAAAAATAAGATATATATTTACCCCATTATTGGTTGGGACATATATACCTGTGAAAGTAAAGTGTACCCCCTTAAAACAAACAACAACACATGAGCCAGAAACCTTCTGCGGCCTTTGTTGCCACTTCCTGGGTTGCCCTCGGAGCCGGCATGATAGGCTATTTAATCGGACTTTGGAGAGCTGAAATGCAGCTAAACGAAAAAGGTTATTACTTCGCTGTTTTAATGTACGGGCTGTTCTCTGTAGTATCCCTGCAGAAGAGCGTAAGAGACAAGCTGGAAGGCGTGCCTGTAACAGAGATCTACTATGGATTGAGCTGGTTTTCCACCATTCTTTGCATTGTATTGCTGACAGTAGGTTTGTGGAATGCCACCCTGCTGCCCAGTGAAAAAGGCTTTTATGCATTTGCCTTTTTGCTGGCGCTTTTCGGAGCAGTTGCCGTGCAGAAGAACACGAGGGACGCGCAGGCAGCGGTGAAGAAAGAGGCGTAAGATTATTCAGATGTTTCAAAAGGGGAGGCCGGCAGGCCTTCCCTGTTATACAAGTTAGCGCCTTCAGGATTGTTAGCCCAGGCATATCTTACTGCTAAAGGGTGCGTAATATCCTTGCTCCACACAATTACTTTATCTCCTCTTATCACTGCATCTGCTTTAATAAATTTTCTGTCCTTTCCTGCAACGGAGAAGTGATGTAAAACTGTGTTACCAGCTGCTACAAGGCCGCTGCCGGTATTGGTAAATGTAAGTATAATACTATCGCCGCTTATTTTCATGGATTGGTATAAGGGGCCAGCGGCTACTACCTGCTTATCATTATAAGCAACACGCATCGCCTGCAACGCTAAGCGGGCGCCTACATCTTTTTTATTGAGCGGATGGACGTCGTTCCATTCGCCAAGATCAATGGTAACGGCCATGCCCGTACGGGGTACGGATAAGGTGTTGAATTGCTGTTGTCTCAGCTCCGCCCAATCGCTTTCTGTAGCTGTGGTATCAGGCGCCATGAAGTTGGCCAGCTGTACGAAAAGGAAAGGGAAATCGCCTTGTTTCCAGCGTGCGCGCCAGTCTTTGATGAGGGTACTGAGCAGGCTTTGATATTCGCTGGCTTTGTAGGTATTCCCTTCGCCCTGGTACCAGATAGCGCCTTTGATGGAATAGTTAAGCAAGGGAGCGATCATAGCGTTGAACAGACCTGTCGGCTTCCATCTCACATAGGTTTGTCCGGGCAGGGCATCCATGGTGGCGCCCATGTGATATTTCCAGGCGCCGGTAAGATCGATGTGCTGATCACCGGTAAAAAGCTTATAGGGTTTATCCGGTACAAAGCCGCCGTTCCCGGCGGAGTTGATCACACGTATAGCGATCAGGTTCTTTCCTTCTTTGAGTAAACCGGCGGGCACATCGTATTTGCGGGGAGGGTATTGATAAGCGGTGGTTCCAACGAAAACACCGTTGACATACACGGAGTCTGCATCTACAATCCTGCCCAGCCAAAGGCGGAGGGATTGTCCGGCCATGGAGGCGGGTACATTGATCTCTTTCCTGAACCAGGCAGCGCCGTTGAGGGGCTGTTGATCTGACCAGTAACCGGGAATGGTGAATGACTGCCAGGAGGCATCGTTAAAAGAGGGATCTTTCCAGTCTTGTTTCAAACCTTCATCACGGCTGTTCAGGAGATCATACCAGTTGGCCCTGTTAGTGCTGTCTTTGGCTTCGATGCGGGTGATCAGTGAACCGTCTTTGAATTGCTGTGCCTCATTGTAATAATCAGGGAATTTCTTCAGAGCATCTGCACTGATCCAGGCCTGCACGGGAGAGCCGCCAAGGGCGGCATTGATCAGTCCTATAGGTACATGATATTTTTCAAACAACTCATTTGCAAAGAAGAAAGCGACGCCGGAGAAGCCTGGGATATTCTTTCCCGTGGCGGGCAGCCAGGCGCCGTTATCTACATCTTCCCGGGATTGATTGAAATCGTATTTATCGGGCACCAGGAATTGCCGTATATGGTCATTGCCCGGGCCTGCGATGACGGCGGGGTATTTGTCTTTGAGCCTGTCCATGGGCAGCTCCATATTGGATTGACCGGAGCAGAGCCATACATCGCCAAAGAGGATGTTGGTTATTTCGATGCGATTGCTGCCGGAGATAGTCATCTTATGCGGGCCGCCTGCGGGCTGGGGTGGCAGGAGAATGCTCCAGTTGCCGTTCCTGTCTGCAGTGGTGGTAAAATCTTTTTGTGAAAAGTGCAGGCTTACTTTTTCAAGGGGAGCTGCCCATCCCCAGATCTTTATTTTGCTGTCGCGCTGCAGGATCATGCCATCACTGATCAGTTTTGGCAGCCTTACCTGGGCGTAGCTGAAAGGCAATAGCAGGTATAATGAAAAGACTAAGGTGGCAATTTTCTTCATCGTGGATATTTTATACCGGTGAAACAATGTACAAAAAAATCTCAGCCGTTTTGTTTTATCTTCGGGGTCGTATGAAGCGTATACTCTTACTGCTACTGGTAGCATCCTGCGTTTTTTCCTGTGTGAATCCTGCTGCAGAACAGCAAGCTGCAAACAAGGACAGCATCGTATTGAATGAGCCTTCGCCGGAAGGACGAGCAGATTTTAAAACGCTGGATACGGCACTGAGCTTTGCCGGCCTTTGGGTGAATGAAGCGTATATAGATAACATTCACAAAACGAGATCTCCCCGCCAGTCGCAGGATGTAATGGAAAGCTGTATCACTATCCCATCCAGGACCTTACAGGTAACCCGTATGGTGGCTGGCTTTCACGAGGGCGCTGAAGATATGGTGGTGGTAAAGGATCGTGACAGGTATAAACTGTATGATGCGGATCTGAGCGCTTTACAAAAGGAGATGGAACTGATCTCTCCTACCCGTATCAGGATAGGCGACCAGTATTTCAGCAGGATGGCTCATCATGATACTACGCTCAGTGATCTGGGCATACTGGAAGAACTGCTGTTCAGCGGGCGGTATGAGCGGGAAGGAGGGAAGGAAGTAATATTCACAGCAGATGGTCGTGTACAGGGCTTAGACAGCTTTGCACGTTATGCTCCGGTCATTGACTATACTGCCGGTTCGCTTGGTGAATTTGACCTTGTTAATATGGGATCGGGCAAAGGCAAAGATTATGGCTACCGCTTTAAAGGCGACACCTTGCAGATCTTCCGTACTATCTGCGCAACTGCCGGTGGAGATGGCAACTTCTGCGATTCTCTCACCGCAGGGGCTACGCTTTACAAGCTGGTGCGTAAAAAAGACTAATGTTTCTGCTTCTCTATTTTATCATGATATTTCAAGTACAGTGGTAAGGCGGCAGAGCCATACCACTGGTATAATTCCGCATCCAGCAGTTTGGATTTTACAGCAGGATCGGTGTTCAGCAGCGCTGTTGCTTCTTCTATGGTTTTAGCATTGAGAATAAAGATACCGCGATAGGTTTTATCATTCTTCTTTAAAGGACCGGCCACTACCAGTTTCCCATTCTCCGCCAGGCGGTTGATGTTGTTCATGTGCCCCCTGAACAGGCTGTCCAGCGTTTCCTTTTTTTCCACTTTGTTAGGACCGGTTTTCAGTATCACCAGCACATAAGGTTTCATGCCGTATTCATCGCCGCCCAGGGAATCTGCCAGGGCTTTGTCGTATTGGGGATTGTCTGCCTGCGCATAGCCGGCGGCGCGCAGCAGCAAAAGCAGTGCAATGATCAGTGCTCTTTTCATACAATAAGGATGTGTACCTGTCAAAGGTACTGTATTATCTTATCTCAAAGCGGTATTTACCAGCGGCTGCTTCATAGGGTTTGCTGCTGTTCACAACAGCGTTGCCCTGCCCGTAGATCTGTTTCCCCGGGGGGATGCTGAAGCGGATGGAAGCAGTAGCGCCTGCGGGTACCGTTACCGTATATACAATAGCGTTGCCTGTTCTTTCCCATGCAGAAATGATGTTGCCGTAAGGGCTTGCATGGGAGGATTCATAGCTGTTAAGCCCTGCCACAAAATGCGGCTCCAGCAGGATATGACGGAAGCCGGGCGCTTTTTCATCCGGCTTTATACCGCCAATGCCTTTGTACAGCCAGGCGCCTATTTCACCGAACATGATATGATTGCGGGAGATGTCTGACTTAGCATCAATGGGCCAGTTCTCATAAAGTGTGGTGGCGCCGTTCACGATCCACCATCCCCAGGAGGGGAATGTTTCCTGGCTGGCTATTTTATAGGCCACGTCTGCATAGCCGTTCTCGCTGAGTGCATTGAGAATGGCTTTGGTGCCCAGTAATCCAACATCCAGGTGGAAGCTATCCTGTTCCACCCGGCGGGCAAGATTGGCAGCTACTTTGGCCTTCAATGCATCCGGCGTCACGCCCCAATAGAGCGGTACGCTCAATTCTGTTTGCACGCCTTTGCCGTAGATGCCGGTGGCAGTATCCAGGTATTTAGTGTTGATGGCATTCCTGATCTTATCAGCAAGCGCGGTATATTTCTGCTGATCCTCGCGGTGGCCCAGTATGCCGGCTGCTTTGGAGAGGATGCGAACATCTGTGAAATAATATACGGAAGAGGTCAGCTCAACAGGTGTGGTAGATTTTACCGGTACCCAATCGCCCAATCCCCAGGTAGTAAGGCCGGTGGGGCTTAGTTCCGTGATATGATCCACATAGCGTTTGATGTTGTCATAGCTTTTTGCCAGCAGGCTGGTATCGCCATAAAAGAGATAGATATTCCAGGGGATGATGGCAATGGTGCTGGTCCAGTCCGGACCATTGGCCCACTCGTAACCCCAGCCGGCGGTGGGAATAATAGCAGGCAATACACCGTTGGGCTGTTGCTCGTCACGATGATCGGCCAGCCATTTTTCGTATATGGTAATGCCGTCGAAACTGTACAGCCCTGTTTCGATGGCAATATGTGCGTCGCCGGTCCAGCCGTTCTTTTCTCTTTGCGGGCAATCTGTGGGATAGCCGAAGAGGTTAGAGAGATAGGAATTGTTGGTGGCTTCCCAGAGCTTATTGATCATGGGATTGGAAGTATGTATATGTCCTGCCGGCGGTACATTGCTATGCATGAAATGCCCGGTAAGGCTTTCTTTGGTCAGCTCAACAGGCTGGCTGCTGGTAACTTCCACATATTGAAAACCTTTGTAGTTGAAACGGGGCATGAAGGATTCACGGCCTTTGCCAGTGAGGATGAAGATGTCTGTCTGGAAAGGATCTTTATCATCCGTAGGGCGGTAATGCACGTCGATATTAGACTGATCTGCATGGCCGTCTGCTTTTAACTGCTCGGCATGTTTCAGGCGTAATACCGTGCCTGCAGGCCCGCTAACAGTGATACGGCTAACACCGGCAATATTCCGGCCCAGGTCAAAAACATAGGTGGTATCATTGATCTTGTTGAGTGCTTTTGCCGGGATCTCCGCCACTTGTTCAATTGGGCGCAGGGCCTGTGCTACGATGTTGTTGGAAGGTGCGGCGCGATAGATCACGTCTTTCCAGGCGGTATCTGCAAATGCAGGCGTGTTCCATCCGGTTTGTTCTTTCCGGGCATCGTAATGTTCTGCAGTATAGATGCTGTTGAAGATCACCGGGCCCAGGGATGTTTTCCAGTCCTTCCCGGAGCTGATCGTTTCTGTAATGCCATCCTCGTAAGTAATGCGGAGGTCAAGACAGAAGGTAGGCCTGCCGCGCCAGGGAGCCTGGTGAAAATACCAAACGGCGGTAGACTGGTGATTGTACCAGCCGTTGCCCAGCATGACGCCGATGGCATTTTTGCCGGTCCTGAGCTGTGCCGTTACATCGTAAGTAACATACAGTGTGCGGCGGTCAAAGCGGGTATACATGGGATCAAGGCGATGTGTGCCGATGCGTTCACCGTTGATGTATAACTCGTACAACCCGGCAACGGCAATGTAAGCCCGGGCGGATTGAACCTTTTTGCCGGTTTCAAATACTTTTCTGAACAGGGGAGCCGGTTTCAAAGCTACATTATTGTTATCGCTGATCCAGGCGCCTTTCCAGTTCTTCATGTCCATCATACCAGTTTCAAAGCTGGCTGGCTGTGCGCTGACGCTTCTTTTTCCGTCTTTATCCCATATGGCCACTTTCCAGTAATAGCGGGTAAAGGGCTGCAGGGCTTTACCTGCATACAGCGCCAGGCTGGCATTGCCGTTGATGCGGGGAGAGGTCCATACATTCCCTTTCTCTACTGCCTGCGGATCTGTGGAAACAAAGAGCTGGTAAGCCGTTTGCTTTGCGCCGGGACGCTCATCCTCCAGGCGCCAGCTCAGGCGGGGACGGGCCGCATCAATGCCAATAGGGTCCGGCAGGTATTCGCATTGCAGTCCGGCGGGAACGCAGCTGCCCTGGCTGTAGGCATCGGGCAGCAGAAAAAATAAACCAGCTATGCAGCAGATGCAGTAAAGAAAATGTAGATGGCGCCTTTTCATGCTAATTAGTTGACTATCTGTTGAGTATATGTGTTCAAATATAAGGGGCATTAAAATAATTAAAATGCTTTTACCCTGCAACCCATGGTGTCCTGCTGGCATCTTTGTTGTGCAGTGAAAAGCATAAAACCGGCAAGTTATGGCAACATCGCAAAGGCCCTGGTGGGAAGCAGGCGTTATTTACCAGGTGTATCCCCGTTCTTTCCAGGACAGCAACGGCGATGGGGTAGGCGATCTGCCCGGCATTCACAGACGGCTGGATTACCTGGAATGGCTGGGTATTGATGCTTTATGGCTGTCTCCCATCTTTCCTTCCCCGATGGCCGATTTTGGCTATGACATCAGCGACTATACGAATATCCATCCCCTGTTCGGCACACTGAAGGATTTTGATGAGCTGCTGGAAGCCGTGCATGCCAGGGGAATAAAGCTGCTGCTGGACCTGGTGCCCAACCATACCTCCAACCTGCATCCCTGGTTCCTGGAATCCCGTTCTTCGCGAAATAATCCGAAACGGGACTGGTATATCTGGCATGATCCGAAGCCGGGTGGCGGTCCGCCTAATAACTGGCTGAGCGTTTTTGGCGGCGGTGCCTGGGAATGGGATGAACAAACCAGTCAGTACTATTACCACGCCTTTTTAAAGGAGCAGCCAGACCTGAACTGGCGAAATCCCGAGGTGCAGCAGGCCATGCTGGATGTAATGCGTTTCTGGCTAAAAAGGGGAGTGGATGGTTTCCGGGTGGATGTGATGTGGTATATGATCAAAGACAGCCAGCTACGCGACAATCCGCCTAATCCGCATTATGAGCCGCACAGGCCTACCCACGAGCAGCTGTTGGACGTATACTCTACTGACCAGCCGGAAGTGCATGAGATCGTCCGCAAAATGCGGGATGTAATGGAAGAGATTGACCATGAACGATTGCTGATCGGAGAGATCTATCTGCCGGTACAACAGCTGGTCACCTATTACGGTATTGATAACAGAGGTGCGCATCTTCCCTTTAATTTCCAGCTGCTTTCGCTACCCTGGGAGGCCGCACAAATGGCCGCCGCTGTGGACTTCTACGAAGGCGCCCTGCCGGAGAGGGGTTGGCCCAACTGGGTGCTGAGCAATCATGACCGGCCCCGTATTGCCAGCAGGGTGGGACAACAGCAGGCCCGGGTAGCGGCCATGCTATTATTAACGCTGCGTGGCACGCCTACTATTTATTACGGCGACGAGATCGGTATGCGGGATGTGGCTATTCCCTTCGAAGAAGTACAGGACCCACAGGGATTGAATATGCCCGATAAGAACCTGAGCCGCGACCCCTCCCGCACGCCTATGCAGTGGGACAACAGCGCGCATGCAGGCTTTACGGAAGCGAAGCCCTGGCTGCGGCTGGATAAAACCTTCAGCCGTGTGAATGTGCACGCGGAAAAAGAAGACAATTACTCCATGCTCTCTTTATACCGGCGCCTGATCCGGTTGCGCAGGCAGGAGCCTTCGCTGGCGACAGGGCGGTATACCCATGTGTATGCAGACCAGCAAATGATCGCCTATACCAGGACGCAGGAAGGACACCCTGCTTTTCTGGTGATGCTCAATCTTACACACCGGCCTTGTTATTTCAGGCAGGACCATTTTCCTTTCAAAGGAGTCGTCGAAATAGCCACTATTCCGGAAACGGAAGGCAATGTGGTAACGAATACCATCAGTCTTGACGGAGACGAAGGCATGGTGATCCGTCTTGTCTGAGCTGATCTGCTGTTCGCTTATTTTTGTCGCAAGCGCCCCCTCATAATGTCGTATTTGCAACCCGCGAAACCAAAAGCTTCCACTTACATTTGCATTGACGAATCGGGCGAAACGATGAACAGGAAAGGGGGAACAGGCAACCTGGTTTACTTGTTTTCTGCTTATCATGTTAAAAGGAAATGTTGCAGATATGTGTGTTTTCTTATATTTGCATCCTCCATGTAACATCGCTCCCGTCATATCGTTTCACTAAACATTTAAAACCTTACCACCATGGCCTCAGTAAATCCATACTTAACATTTAACGGCAATTGCGAAGAAGCATTTGATTTTTACAAGTCTGTGTTCGGTGGAGAGTTTGCGATGAAGTCACGTTTTGGCGAAATGCCTTCAGAGCAGAGCTGCAGCGAAGCAGAGGCCAACAAGATCATGCACGTGGCATTGCCTATAGGGAAGGACTCCATACTCATGGGAAGCGATCAGCCGGATGGATACGGGGCATTGAATGCTGGTAACAATTTCAACATCGCTGTGTCTCCCGATAGCGAGGAACAGGCTACCAACATATTCAATGGTCTCTCTGGCGGAGGACAGGTGATCATGCCAATGGAAAAGACCTTCTGGGGCGCATACTTCGGTATGTTAAAGGATAAATACGGTATTCAGTGGATGGTTAACTACCAGTTCGAGCAACCGAAATAAGATAGTCTAACCTGCTTTCTGTTAACTGAAAAACCCGTAGCATCCTATCCGGCAACAGCCACGTTGTTGCCGGGCGTGTACACCATATTCACGTATATATCCCGCCATCCGATAACAATGCCGTTCATTCTATTGTATATTATTTAAAAGACACTTACTTATGCCGCAACAGTCAATGACTACCAACAAGGTATCTTATTACTTTTCGCTGATCAGACAATCGCTGAAAGGAGAAGATATGGATTACACCACCGGCAGCTTGCGAAGGGCCGTATTTACGCTGGCAATTCCTATGATCCTCGAAATGTGTATGGAATCAGTATTTGCAGTAGTGGATCTTTACTTCGTAGGGCATCTGCCGGACAGCAGCCATGCCATACAAACCGTAGGGCTGACAGAATCAGTGATCACGATCGTATATTCCCTGGCCATCGGTATCAGTATGGCCGCCACCGCACTGGTAGCCCGCCGTGTAGGTGAGAAGAATCCTGATGCCGCCGCTTACGCAGGTATGCAGGCAATATGGTTGTCTGTTTTTGTGACCATCACTATCAGCCTGCTGGGTTTCATCTTTGCCGCTGACATCCTGCGATTGATGGGTGCAGAAGAAACCACCGTACAGAGGGGCGCCGGCTATACCCGTTTGATGATGGGCGGCAGCCTGGTGATCATGCTGCTGTTTATGATCAACGGTATCTTCCGCGGTGCTGGTAATGCATCTATGGCGATGAAGAGCCTTTGGCTGGCCAACATCTGCAACATCATTCTGTGCCCTTTGTTTATCAGGGGCTTTGGGCCGATCCCTGCCTTTGGGCTGACCGGCGCTGCCATGGCCACTACCACCGGCCGCGGAATAGGCGTGCTGTACCAGCTGTATCACCTGTTTAAAGGCAAGAGCCAAGTAAGGATCAAAGCACATCATCTGAAGATAGACTGGTCTATTATCAGATCGGTGGTGAAGATCGCATCTCCCGGTACTTTCCAGTTCATCATCGCATCCTGCAGCTGGATCTTCCTGGCGAAGCTGGTGGCAGAAACCGGTGGTGATCATGGTTCTGCCGGTTATCAGACAGCAGTGCGCCTGCTGATCTTCTTTATCCTGCCGGCCTGGGGCCTGAGCAATGCCGCTGCTACACTGGTAGGACAGAACCTGGGCGCCAAGCAGCCGGAAAGAGCGGAAGAGTCAGTACTAAAGACCGCGAAGTACAACGTGATCTTCATGTTGCTCGTGACCATGCTGTTCCTCTTCGGTGCAGAATTCTTTATCTCCTTCTTTACGCAGGATCCTGATGTGAAGGCAATTGCTGTGAAAGCGCTGCGCATCATGAGCGCCGGTTATGTATTCTACGGCATCGGTATGGTAACGATCAATGCCTTTAACGGAGCCGGCGATACCTGGACGCCCACCTGGATCAACTTTATCGGCTTCTGGTTGTTTCAAATACCACTGGCCTACCTGCTGGCAAGGTACCTGCAAATGGGACCGCTGGGCGTGTTCATCGCCGTGCCGGTAGCAGAAACGGCTATTAGTATTACTGCATTCGTGTTGTTCAGGAGAGGGAAATGGAAGAAAGTTATGATATAAACATTTTTATATAAACACACCTAAACCTAAAAACCTAAACATGAAACAGATCAAGATCATTTACTGGATCTCTACCATCCTGATAGCGGGGCTCATGCTATTCTCCGGTATCACTAATGCGATCTCTACCAAGGAAGCGCTGGATCTCTTCAAGGCATTGGGATATCCTGCTTATTTGTCGCCTTTCCTGGGCATTGCCAAAATACTGGGCGCCATCGCGATACTGGTGCCGGGTTACCCCAGGCTGAAAGAATGGGCATATGCAGGCCTTACTTTTGACCTGCTGGGCGCTGCTTATTCCGGTGTGGCAGTAGGCGGCCCCCTGGGAGGATTGCTGTTCTTCGCCGTGATATTAGCGGTACTGGCAGTATCTTATATTTATCATCACAAAAAGCTCAAGGCGTCTCCAATACCGGCGCCTGCGCTGTAAAATAGAAAGAGGGCTTTTCACAAAGCCCTCTTTTGTTTTAGTTATAGGTCATAGGAGTAAGTCAGGGCCGTTCTGTAATATCCGTTACAGGTTTGCCTACACAGCCGTTAGGCATTTGTATATGCAGCATGGCGGCAATGGTAGGCGCGATGTCTGTCATATGTACTGTTTTATTGCTGGCGCCGTGTTTCACATGCCAGCCCATAAATACCAGAGGGATATGTACATCGTAAGCGTTCCAGTTGCCATGTGTAGTGCCTTTTTCAAAGCCCTGGTACCAGCCTGGTTCAGGGATGATCATCACAGCGCCGGTGCGTTTCGGGTTATAGCCGTTGATCACCATGCTCTTCACCGGTTCCGGTAAGGGGCTGATACCTATATTATCTACATCTGCCGCGAACTGTATACCCGGCTGGCGTTGCAGGAATTTCACCGTTTCTTTCTTGATTGCATCATAGTCCAGCTTAGCAGAATCAATCTTGCCGATGTTATAATTCACATGATAATTGGCGCCGGAGCGTACCAGTCCTTTTACACCGAAGCGTACATTGAGCAGGCTGTCCAGCGACGCCAGCATCTGCCTGTCTCTCACAAAGCCGGCAGGTATGTTATGTTCCTGCAAGAAGCCTACTGAATGCGCTGCACCATGATCTGCTGTCAGGAACACCAGGTATTTGCCTTTGCCCACGCGCTGATCCAGGAAGCGGAAGAAGGCAGCGAGGTCTTTATCCAGGCGCAGGTAAGTGTCTTCCACTTCTATGGAATTAGGGCCGAACTTGTGCCCTACGTAATCTGTGGAGGCGCAGTTGATGGTCAGGAAATCAGTAACAGTACCGGTTCCCAGGTTGTAGCCTTCCACGGCGGCTTTGGCAAAGTCCAGTGTAAGGGTATTGCCGGAAGGAGTGGAGCGCAGGCTGCCCGGATCTTTTGGATAGATAGCGGACATGTTATGCGGGAATACGGTGCCTGTTTCACCAACGAAGTTACCTTCCCAGTTAGTCTGGTCGGCAGTGCTTTGTATATAGGTATTGATGGGGTATAATGTTTCCCATGCTTTGGACATTAATTGTGCAGGCTCTTTACGCTCGTTAAAACGCTTTACCCAATCAGGCAGCTCCTGCATGTAATAGGTGCTGGTGATAAAGCTGGCGTTGGCGTCATCGAACCAGAAGGCGCCGTTGGGTGTATGTCCGGCGGGCAGGATAGAAGCACGGTCTTTCAGCGATACACCTACTACCTTGGAGCGGAAATTGGTGGCCATACGCAGCTCATCCGTGATCGTAGAGGCGAGCAGGTTACGTGGCGACATCTGGCCTGCGCTGGAGGTAGTACCTACAGATTTTGCCACTGTATCTTCCGTGCAATACCAGGAGCGGCCGCTTTGCTGATCGATCCAGTCATTACCCGTGATGCCGTGAATAGCAGGCACTGAGCCGGTGTATACCGTACTATGGCCTACTGCGGTAAAGGAGGGGAGGTGGCTGATGAAAGTGTTCTCGCAGGAAAACCCTTCTCCCAGCATGCGTTTGAAGCCGCCGGCTTCATAGCGGTCGTAGTAACGGTACAAATAATCCCAGCGCATCTGATCTACTACGATGCCTACTACCAGTTTTGGTTCATCTTTTACCTGTGCTTTAACAGGCGCCTGTGCTTTGGCAGGAGCGTGCTGCAATACGGCGAAGCTGCCTGCAAGCAGCAGGGTTGAAAGCGTTTTGGTTCCGTACATAAAATAGATTTAAAAAGTTTGAGGTTTGAAACAATGTCCAAACCTCAAACTTACAATTAATATTGCGGATTCTGTTCCAGGGCCGGGTTCAGGTCCCTTTCTCCCAATGGGATAGGCCACCAGTAATCCCTTGCCGGGTTGAAGCTTCTCTTCTCCAGGTATTTGCCGCTCCAGCTGTAGATGTTAGTGTTTAACACGGTTTCAGCTATTTTCCAGCGACGTACATCATTGTAGTATAACCCTTCACCGCCCAGCTCTGAGCGCCTTTCGTGACGGATCTCTGCTCTCAGCTGATCTTTTGTAAGACCTGGTGTGATATGCGGCGTTTTTACACGGTCGCGGATAGCGTCCAGTGCTGCGTATACAGTAGCATCGGGGCCTGCGAATTCGTTCTGTGCTTCCGCATACATGAGCAGGATGTCGGCATACCGCAGCACCATGAAGTTGATGTCCGACTGGCCATCCTTCAGGTCTGATTTATCAGCGGGAGGAACGATGCTGTCATAGATACCGTACTTCTTCATGCCGTAGCCGGTGATGGCGAAGCGGGTAGAGTCTATCTTTTTGCCCCTGTACACATCACCGGGATAGGTAAAGGTGGCATAGAGGCGCGGATCGCGGTTGGCGTATGGATTGGCCGGATCATAACCTGATGCAGGATCTGTGATGGGCAGGCCATTCTTCATATAGTAGGAGCGGGCAAATTCTAACAGCGGCGCATTGGTATTGTACTGGGTGCAGATCAGGTCGAAAGAGCTGCCCTGGTTAGGGAAGAGGTACTGCACATCGAAGATGGATTCTTTGCTGCCTTCATTGGCCTGCAGGAACAATGCACGGTAATCATTGAACAGGGAATAAGTGCCCAGGTTCATTACGGCTTTGGCAGCATCTGCAGCGGCTTTCCACTTGTTAACATCGTTGGCGGTGTTCAGCAGCGGGCTGGCCTCATACAGCAATACTCTTGCTTTCAGGGCCATAGCGGCGCCTTTGGTGGCTCTACCCTTGTTGGTGCCGGAGTAGGAAGCAGGTAACATTCCGGCTGCATCGTCCAGGTCTCTCAGGATCTGCGCTACTACTTCAGCACGGGGAGTACGGGGAAGATCTCCCTGTGTTTCATTATTGGGAGGATCCAGGATCAGCGGCACGCCTCCGTAATAGTTCTGCAGGATGAAGTAGTAGAGCGCACGCAGGAAAGTGGCTTCGCCTTTCATGCGGGTCACTATTTCGGGATCCATGTTGGGTACTTCATCCACTTTTGCCAGAAAGGTATTGCAGCGGCCGATACCACCGTAGCAGTCGCCATAACGGCCGGTGATAACACCGCCGGTGCTGGAGTTGTGCTGACCGGAGGCCACTGTGTTAAAGCTGTAAGAGTTGCTGTAGTTATAGGCGTTAGGAGAGAGTGTTTCATCCCAGATGGCGGTAGCAGAGCCGCCGTTGGAGTTCTTGCCTCCAAAGATACCGTCATTGCGCAGTACAGAATAACAACCTACCAGTGCGGCGTTGGCGGCCTCCGGTGTTTCCCAGAATGTGCTTTCTGTATACCGGTCATGCGGCCTAACATCCAGCAGGCTGGTGTTGCAACCTGACGCCAGGAGACCTGCGCAGGTGATCAGGAGATATATCTTTTTCATGTTTGTCATTGTTTAGCTGGTTTAGAAAGTTACGTTCAGGCCTCCGCTATATGTTTTCAGCATGGGATAGAAGTACAGCGTGGTCTGGTTCAGGATGGCCTCAGGGTCAAAGTCCTTGTACTTGGAAATGGTCCACAGGTTCTGACCATTCACGAACAGTGATACTTTGCTGATCTTCACTTTAGATAACCAGCGTTCAGGCAGTGCATAAGCCAGCTGAATGTTCTTCATGCGCAGGTAAGAGTTGTCCCTGATCCAGAAGGTAGAGCGCTGGAAGTTGTCGATAGAGCCGGTGCTGGTAGTTACGATTGGCAGTTTGGCGTTAGTGTTTCCGGGAGTCCATGCATCGGTAGCCCATTCCCAGGTGGCGTTGGCGCCGTTGTTGAAGGGATAGGCCAGGTTGGCGGTGGGCAGCACTTTTACGCCGGAGATGCCCTGGAAGGAAGCGTTCAGTGAGATGCCTTTATAGCCGAAATTCAGTCCGAAACCGTAGGTGAGCTTAGGCATTTGCGGAGAAGCGTCTACTATAACACGGTCGTCGCCGTTGATAATGCCATCATTATTCACATCGCGGAACTTGATATAACCAGGTTTGGTGTTTACGCTTTGTTTGGCGCTACGGGCCACTTCATCTTCAGTCTGAAAGATGCCGTCCGCCTGCAGAACATAAAAGGAGCCCATGGTGACGCCTTCTTTGGTGATAGTACCACCGCTGCCGTATATAATCTCACCATTGAGGTCTACCACTTTGTTCTTGTTATAGGATACGTTGCCGCTAAAGCCATAGTCAAACTGACCAATATTGTTGCGGTACTGCAGGGTAAGCTCGATGCCGGTGTTGTCTACAACGCCGATGTTCTTTTTAGGTCCGCCGAGGTTACCTACCTGGGCAGGGATGTTTACAGGTCGCAGAATGTCTGCGGTACGGCGCTTGTATGCGTCCAATGTAACGCCGATGCGGTTGTCCCACAGGTTGATGTCGAGACCTCCATTGTACATGGTGGTCTTTTCCCAGCGAATGGAGATATCGGTATAGTCTAATATAGCAGCGCCGGGATTCAGTGTACCTCCAAAGCTATACTCCTGGCCTAATCTTACGGCAGACTCATAGCTATAGGGATCTACTGCCTGGTTCCCCATCTGGCCTACAGAAGCGCGCAGTTTCAGCTGGTTGATAAGTTTAGATTTAAAGAAATTCTCTTTATCTATACGCCAGCCTGCAAATACAGAAGGGTAGAAGCCCCAGCGGTTACCCGGGCCAAATTTGGAGGAACCGTCGGAACGGAAGGCGAACTCAAACAGGTATTTGCCATCGTAGTCATAGTTCACACGGCCGAAGTAAGATTCCAGCCTGTCGCTGATCATGTTACCGGAAGTTGCATTCCAGGTAGTACCTGCATCTAATGCATCCAGTTTGCCGTCCAGGTAACCATACATACTGGTGGCCCACTCGTCCGTTTCAAAGTTGTCATAGGCGGCGCCGAACATCAATGCCAGGTTGTGTTTCTGTGCGAACTGATGTTGCCAGTTCAGGGTATTGTAGAAGTGGATATTCAGATTGTTATAATCCTCTTTGGCAGCCCTGGGTGCGGTGGCCGGACTGTTCCAGTTAATGGCAGCCCCTGTTTTCGGGTTGAAGGTCTGCATACGGGGAGTAAAGCCGTTCAGCATACCATCGTATTTGTCAACACCGAATTTGATATTGTAAGTGATGTCAAAAGGCAGTTTATATTCTGCAAAAACGGTAGCGAGGAAACGCTGTACTACTTTTGTCTGCAGACCGTTATAAGCCAGCATGCGGGGATTTTCCCAGTTGTTGCGGCCGGGTGTTCTCAGCCAGGAGTTGCCATAGCGGCCGTCTGCCAGGGTATCTGTGAGAATGGGAAGGGTTCTTGACAGATATTGCCAGGTAGCATCATAGAAAGGTACTGTATAGTTGCGGTAATAACCATCCATGGTGACACCTACCTTCAGCCTTTCATTTACATTGGCGCTGGCGTTGAGGCCGAGTGAATATTTCTTCTCGTGGTTGCCGGGGCCGAAGAGGATCCCGTCCCTGTCCAGGTAACCCAATGAAAAGCGGTATTGATATTTATCTGTACTGGCGGCCACGCTGAGGTCGTGTTTCTGTATCACACCATTCTTCAGCGCGATATCATACCAGTTATTAGCAGGGTAAGTGATCCTGTCTGTCAGCATGCCTTTTTCATACTCGGCTATTTCCGCATCAGAATAGTCGGGGGCTTTACCTTCATTGGCAAGGGCCTGATTCTTCAGCTTCATATAAGCAATGGGATCGTCGATCACATCAGGCAGGTAAGTTGCTTTCTGTTGACCATAGTAGTAGCTATAGTTCACTTTCGCAGTACCGCGGCCTTTTTTGGTGGTTACCAATATTACGCCGTTAGCTGCCCTTGAACCGTAAATGGCGGCGGCAGCATCTTTCAGTACGGTTACCGTTTCTATATCATTCGGGTTCAGTTCATCCATGGAATATTCTATACCATCTACCAGTATCAGCGGATTGGAGTTATTAAGCGTGCCGAAACCCCTGATGCGGATGGTGCTTCTGTCCACGCCCGGCTGGCTGTTACTGAGGTTGGCAAAGATGCCTGGTGTTCCTGCAAGCGCATTACTTACGTTTGTGAGGGGCTGCCCGTCTTTGTCCGCCATATTTACAGTGGTGACAGCGCCTGTAAGCGTTGCTTTTTTCTGAGTACCGTAACCTACTACCACTACATCATTCAGCTTCTGTATATCTTCTTCCAGCGTTATGTTCAGCGGTGCAGTGTTACTTACTTTAAATTCTTTCGGCAGGTAGCCGACGAAAGTGAATTTCAAGGTAGATCCGGAAGCAGCGTTCAGCTTAAAGCTGCCGTCCGGGGCAGTGGATGTGCCATGTGCGGTACCGGCCACCTGTACGGTCACGCCGGGAAGGGGCGTGCCGTTGGCGGCGCTGACTTTTCCGGTAATAGGCAGGTCCTGGGCCTGCAGGGATAAGGAGGAGATGCAGAGGATCCCCATTAGCAGCATCAAAGCGTTTCGGCATGATGCGAGGGATCTTTTGTACAGTTTCATAAACGTTTTGTTTTACTTTGATTAGTTGGTTGATAAAATGCTATAACCCTGCCTGTTGCAGCCTGTTGGGATAATCGGTGATGATGCCGTCTACCCCGGTTGTGCTAAGCCTTTTCATTTCGGCAGGGTCCTGTACCGTCCACGGAACGATCTTAATGTGCTTTGCATGGCATTTGTTCACCAGCTCCGGTGTTACCAGGTGGTATTCCGGGTTGTAGAAGAATGGTGTAAAGCCCAGTTGTTCCAGGTGTTGTTCGAAGGTTGCCTTTTTATCGCTTGTGAGAAATCCCAGTTTAATGTGCGGATGTGTGCGGTGCAGCACCTGTAAGGGGCGCATGTCGAAAGATTGTATCAGCAGCCTGTGTCCCAGCGGCTGCAGTTCTTTTACCCCCATCAGTATGCGCATGTACTCTTCTGGTGCAGGTTGTTCCGTACCATCTGTTTTTTCGGAAGATTTGATCTCCAGCAGGTAATATGCCGGCGGAAGGTGGTGTGTTTTCGTATACGCCTCAACGGAGTCGATCATTTCGGACAAGGTAGGTGCATAAGAACGCATACGTTGTTGTTCCGGGAAGGCCGGATAAGGCTTTTCGCCGATGATGAACTGCCGGATATTGGCATAGTCCATCTGGTAGAAAGTGTACTTGTCCTTATCTGCCGCGGGAATGTCGCTGCCATCCGGCATGGTGGTATAGGAAGGCGTAAAGTGGGCGTCGTGGTACACCACCACCTGTTTGTCTTTCGTGATGTGCACGTCGAACTCAATGGTGTTGGCGCCTGTCTCTAAACCCTTGGTCATTGCAGGGATGGTGTTCTCCGGCATTAGTCCTCTTGTGCCGCGGTGCCCTACTTTGTAAAATTCCGGTAAGCCCTTATCGCTGCCGGCAGTTTGACGGCTGGTACTGCAGGCAAAGAACATGCTGCCTGCTATCCCGATGGCAAATGCCACCAGGGAAAAGCTTCGCTTTTTCATGTATGAATGTTTGTTTGTTTAATGCTACGTACTCAGTGCTACAGTATACTTGCTACAGTTTACCTGCTACAGTTTTTGTCCCCCCCGGAGGGTATGATGCCACAATACAGCTACAGATAGGCAACGGTTATGATCACTTATTTAATGAACAGGTATAAAGCGGCTGCCAGTGCGCCGCCTGCCAGTGGTCCTGCAATGGGTACCCAGGCATAAGCCCAGTCGCTCCCTTGTTTTCCTTTGATAGGCAGCAGGGCATGCATAATACGCGGGCCCATATCCCTTGCGGGGTTGATGGCATAGCCCGTGGTGCCGCCCAGTGAAAGCCCGATAGACCATACCAGCAAGGCTACGGGTAATGCTCCCAGCGAGCCCAGCCCGATCGGTGTTTTATCCTGCCCTAATTCTGCATTGGTGAAATAGAAGATGGTAATCATCAGGACAAAAGTGCCGGTGAGCTCACAGATGAAGTTCCTGCCTGTTTTGCGTATGGCCGGCTCCGTGCAGAACACGGCGCGTTGCAGGCCGGTATCTGTGGTTTCATCCAGGTGGTCTTTATAGTTGAGCCATACGGCCAGTGCGCCTGCCATAGCGCCCAGCATTTGTGCGGTGATGAACAGCGGCACCTGGCTCCATTCGAATTTACCAGCAAGCGCCAATGTAATGGTTACCGCCGGGTTCAGGTGAGCGCCGCTGTAAGGGCCTGCCAGCACAACGCCTACAAATACTGCCAGGGCCCAGCCGGTGGTGATAACTATCCAGCCGCTGCTGTTACCTTTTGTTTTATGGAGCACCACATTTGCCACAACGCCGTTACCCAGTAAGAGCAGCAGTGCAGTGCCCAGAAATTCCGCTAAAAAGGGATGCATGATGATGGATTGATTTTGGTTTAGTGAACGTGGTATTATTGTATTATCAGTTAGCAGCCCAGCTCTTAGCGGCTTTCACTGCTTTGTTCCAGCCGCTGATCCATTCTTCCCGGTTGTTTTGATCTCCATCCGGCACGAAGGATTTATCCATCTGCCATTGGCTGCCGATCTCCTCCAGGTCTTTCCAGTAGCCAACGGCCAGCCCGGCAAGGTAAGCTGCGCCCATAGCAGTGGTCTCCGTAATGCGGGGCCTTACTACTTTGGTATGCAGTATATCTGCCTGGAATTGCATGAGCAGGTTGTTGCCGGTAGCGCCACCGTCTACACGCAGTTCTTTTATGCTGATGTTGGCATCGGCTTCCATCGCCTTTAATACTTCCATGGTTTGGTAAGCGATGCTTTCAAGCGCCGCGCGGGCAATGTGTGCAGCGGTAGTGCCGCGTGTCATGCCTACCAGGGTGCCGCGTGCATGCTGTTCCCAATGTGGAGCGCCCAGGCCGGCAAATGCGGGTACCAGGTATACGCCTTCATTGGCGGTGGTACTGGCGGCCAGCGCTTCCACTTCTGCAGAAGAACGGATGATGCCCAGTCCGTCGCGCAGCCATTGTACAATAGCGCCGGCTATAAAAATGCTGCCTTCCAATGCGTATTGTACCTGGCCATTCACTTTCCAGGCCACGGTAGTCAGCAGGTTGTTACGGCTGATGATAGGTTTGTCGCCAATATTCATCAGCATAAAACAGCCGGTGCCGTAAGTATTCTTTACCATACCGGGAGCAGTGCACATTTGTCCGAACAGTGCGGCATGCTGATCGCCTGCGATACCGGAGATGGATATCTGTGCGGCGAAGACACCGGCGGCAGTTTCAGCTACTACTTCACTGGATTCTTTTACAGTTGGCAGTATGGAAGCCGGGATGTCCAGCAATTGCAGCAGTTCAGTATCCCATTGTTGGGTATGAATATTAAAGAGCATCGTACGCGATGCATTGGTAATGTCGGTAACATGTGCGGCGCCATGGCTAAGGTTCCATACCAGCCATGCATCTACAGTGCCGAAGGCCAGCTTTCCCTGGGTGGCGCGTTCTCTTGCACCCGGTACGTTATCGAGGATCCATTTCACTTTGGTGCCGGAGAAATAGGCGTCTATCACGAGGCCTGTTTTCTCCCGGATCATTTTTTCGTGGCCGGCGGCTTTCAGGTGATCGCAATAATCAGCGGTGCGGCGGTCTTGCCATACGATAGCATTATGTACAGGTTTACCGGTTTCTCGGTCCCATACGATCGTCGTCTCCCGTTGGTTGGTGATGCCGATGGCGGCAATGTGCCCGCCTTCCAGTCCGGCTTTGGCGATGGCTTCTGTAGCTACGCCTATCTGGCTGCTCCAGATCTCAGCGGGATCATGTTCCACCCATCCCGGCTGCGGAAAGATCTGTGTGAATTCTTTTTGCGCCACTGAAACAATAGCGCCTGCCTTGTCAAACAGGATGGCCCTTGAGCTGGTAGTGCCCTGGTCAAGCGCCATGATGTATTTGTTCGTGTCTTTCATCGGGAATATTAGTCGTTAGTTGTCAGTTATCAGTTATCAGTTTATGCTGTTGCGCGCTGCTGTTCTTTTGTATTGACCGGCTGCAGCAGGTAATGCTGTGCCATGGCCGTGAATGCGCTGACCTGCGCTTTTTGCCAGGCAGTGTCCTGCTGCAGTTTTGCTGCCATGAGTGCAGCTACCTGCGGAGCCATATCGATGGCTGCCTGCGCATCGAGGAAAAGGGCGCGGAGCCTTCTTGCCAGCACATCTTCTACAGTACGCGCCATCTCATGTTGTACGGCCCAGATCACCTGTGCTTTGATATAGGGTAGGCGCGGGTGAAGCTGTTGTCCCAGCTCAGGATGCAGGGCGGTCATGGCCTGCAGCATAGCGGCATCGCTGCCGTAAACATTCAGCGGCGCGGCGAAGGCGGGCTGCGGAGCATATCCATGTATGCGCAGCTCTTTGGTACGGCAGGGCACAGCGGAGAGGTTACCGGTGCGGATCGCTTCGTTCACGGTATCTTCCGCCATCTTCCGGAAGGTGGTCCACTTACCGCCGGTGATGGTGATCAGGCGGGAAGGCGCTACCAGGATCTTATGGCTACGGGATATTTCCTTTGTGCTACCGGTTTCTTTCTGCGGGGCTGCCAGCGGCCGCAGGCCTGCAAATACGCTCAGTACGTCTGTGCGGGCAGGAGGGCGGGAGAGGTATTTGGTAGCGGTTCTCAGGATGAAATCAATCTCCGCTTCCAGCGCTACAGGTTCCATGCTATGTTCGTTCAGCGGTGTATCGGTGGTGCCCAGTAATACTTTATTATGCCAGGGTACGGCAAACAGTACCCTGCCGTCGTCGGTCTTCGGGATCATGATGGCGCTGCTGCTTTGCAGGAAGGAGCGGTCCAGCACTACGTGCACACCCTGGCTGGGCCTTACCATGGGGCGTGCGCCCGGGTTGTCCAGCTGGAGGATCTCATCCACAAATACGCCGGTAGCGTTAATCACTACTTTGGCCGGGAGGGTATAACTACGGCCGGTTTCCAGGTCTTTCGCTTTTACCCCGTTGATGCGTCCGTCGGGTTGTTTTTCCAGTCCTGTTACCTTAAAATAGTTCAGCAGTACGGCGCCGTTCTCTGCGGCGGTCTGGGCTATGTTCACGGCCAGGCGGGCATCGTCAAATTGTCCGTCATGATATAAGATACCGCCTTTCAGTCCCTGGCGGCGGATGGTAGGCAGTTTCTCCAGTATTTCATTCCTGCCGATATGCCGGGAGCGGCCCAGGCTGAGTTTACCAGACAGGAGGTCGTAGAGCTTAAGTCCGATAGTATAGAAGGGCCCCTGCCACCAGGTATATTGCGGGATGATAAAGTCCTGGTTATGGGCCAGGTGCGGAGCATTGGCCAGCAGCAGGCCTCTTTCATACAGGGCTTCTTTTACCAGGGATACATCTCCCTGGGCCAGGTAGCGTACGCCGCCGTGCACCAGTTTGGTGCTGCGGCTGGAAGTGCCTTTGGCAAAGTCTGCCTGTTCTAATAATAAGGTTTTATATCCACGGGTAGCGGCGTCCATGGCTATTCCAAGGCCGGTGGCGCCTCCCCCGATAATGACAAGGTCCCAGGGTTTTTCCGGTAGTCCGGCTATTTGATCTACGAATACGCTTCTGTTCATTTTATTTCTTATGGCTTTTGAATACTTTCATTATGTTTTAATTAATTCACGACATAAAAGTAAAGCCAATAAATTGAAACCAAAATATAAAATAATATGAAAAAGCAAAAATATTTTGGTTAAGCGGAAAATGAGTAGCAGGAAACTTGGTTAAGAGTTAATTATGAACGGTTTATAGAAATTGGTGATTTTTGTAAATTTCTATTGATTTCGAATTATTTTCTTTTTATCCTACATTTAGCATGCCGATTTGATCAATTGAAAGTGATAAATACCAATTGTGTAACAGGAAGGAGGACAGCCGGTAAAATTCTCTTGTCAACAAGCGGCAATACATTAATTTTAGGAGATATGTCTATGATCAATATAGCTGAACGTCATAAGTTTATCCTTGACAGGCTGCAGGAAAAGGGCTACATCAGTGTGGTGGATCTCTGCAAGGAGCTGGATGTTTCCGGCGTAACCATCCGCAAAGACCTGAAGCTCCTGGAGGACAGGTCGCTGTTGTTCCGCTCGCATGGCGGCGCTACTCTCAATAATCCCTATACGAACGACAAGCCCGTTAATGAAAAGGAGAAGATACGCCGGGATGAAAAGCACGATATCGGCCAGGCAGCCGCTGCCCTGATCGCACCTAATGATGCTATCATTATTGCTTCTGGCACCTCCGTGCTGGCATTGGCAAGATGTATCCACCCCAAAGGGCATCTTACCGTGATCACGGCCGCCCTCAACGTAGCCATCGAGCTACTCCGTCATCCGGAGATAGAAGTGATCCAGCTGGGCGGCTTGCTGCGCAACAGCTCTTCATCAGTTACCGGACCCTATGCGGAGAAGATCCTGGAGGATTTTTCCTGCAGCAAATTATTCCTGGGGGTAGATGGTATTGATGTTGACTTCGGCCTTACCACTACCAATATTATGGAAGCTCATCTGAACCAGAAGATGATCGCTACGGTACAGAAGACGATCGTGCTGGCAGATTCCAGTAAATTCGGCAAACGGGGATTTGGCCGGATCTGCGGAATGGAGGAGATAGATGAGATCATAACGGACAGGGGTATATCAGATCATACGGTAAAAATGATGGAAGAGATGGGGATTAAGGTAACCATCGTATAAAATTTTTCAATCAGTCTCAACAGTTAGCATCTTTATCCAGTCTGACTAAGGTAATAAGCGATCATTGTATCATCCGCTCAGGGTGAAAAAACTGTTTTTGTTATACCCTATTTCTCATATATTTGTTTTACTGCGAACGACGGAGACCCTGTGAAGCTAATGTCAACCAAAGATAGTCTCCGGCCCCAGCTATCCTGCGTTCTGTTTTCTACTATACCGCTAATTTTTTGCGTAACCATAGCCACGTTTTTCTTAGAGCCAAATACTGTTATTGCCCTCTTTTCACCTGCGTATCGGCTAATAGTCCGCGTAATGATTTTAGTATCCTATGGAAAGACAATGGTACGGGGGGGCTTTTATTCCGATCGCAATTGGTCTGTCAGTTTATCCCCTGTTTGTTGTGTTGTTACAGAGAGCAAGAGGCCGTCCGTAGAGGGAGACGGCCTCTTTAATATTTAGATATACTATTTTAACCCTCTTCTCCAAGTCCTTTATATGTGTTCTCTATGTGTTCTCCTTGCTCTCAGCATGTGTCAGCGCATTTTGTTAATATAATATCACTCCCTTTGAAATTCTCCATTCCGGTATACTTTTTCTCCGCTCCGGTATATCCTTTTGGTTTTTGCTAAAGGAAATTTGTAACAACAAAATTTTAAAGCTATGCGTCAATCAAGAAACAGCATCATGCGTGGAGCAAGTGGTGCATTAGGAGATGAACTTGTATTCAGACAACGTGCGGGAAAGACGGTCATCAGTATACCGGCGTTTCGCAGAGTTGACAAGCGGACAAAAGAACAGCTGATCTTCAGGGAAAGATTCAGACAGGCCGCTATTTATGCTACCGCGGTGATTGCTGATCCTGCACGTAAGGTGCTTTATCAGGCTATTGCTAAACTGGGAACATCTGCCTACAACATGGCCTTCCGGGACCGCTTCAAAGCACCCGTAATCACAGCAATAGACATCGGTAATTACAGCGGATCGCCTGGAGATATCATTCGTATAGGAGCAGAAGACGATTTTCGGGTAGAAAGTGTTCAGGTAACTATAATAGATGCCGCTGAAGTAATCGTGGAAGATGGGTTCGCAGTTGCCAACCCGGAAGGAACCTGGTTATACACTGCTGCTAATGCTAACGCAACACCAGCAGGAGGAAAGGTATTGGTAGACGTCAGGGATCTGCCTGGAAATATCACCACTGGCGAAGCACGTTTATAAAACGGCTTTCAACAACAAGGGCCGGAGCTATGTTTACTCCGCCCCTTGTTAAGAATGATATCAATCCCAGTTAAATTGTACCACTTCTCCATTCAGCTTCCATTTCTGCGGGAAAGGATTTTCCATCCAGTCCAGTGGTTCGCCTACAGGCAATGGTTGTGAAGCCCAGCGGAAACATTCCTTGATGAAAGCCTTCTGCTCAGTGCCTGTAGCCTCCGGCTGTGCAGATATAAAGAGCGGCGTACCGCTTTTTGCTACCAGCTCCATCCACTGTTTGTTCTTTTCCCAGGGAATTTTGGTGGTGAGCCCTACACAATCGCCATCAGCGCCGTAGAAGGTGCCCTGCTGCAATCCCCGGAAGGCAACGGTATTAACGCCCATCCTGCGGGTTCTGGCCCATTCATTGCCGGAAGTATCGTCGCCTATACGGCATAGTTCAAATACGCCGGCAGACAAATGACTGATAGTGTTGCAGCCTATAACGTAGGTATCGCCTGCTGCTTCGCGGATCACCTGGTAAAGGTTGGCAATGATCTCTGCATTGGTGCGGGTATTATCATGCATGCGCCAGCCGGGTGCTGTCATAGCGCCCGCCTTCATCATTTCAAAGCCCCATCTTCCGAAGATATCATTAGAAGTGAAATCGAACTTCACCATCTCATATCCCCACTCATTATACAGCTTGAAATAGTGTTTTACACGTTCCAGGTTTTCCGGTATGGTTGGATCCAGCACCGGCCTGTTCTCCGATCTTCCCTGGATAATGGGCAGCATCAATGACTTCGGATCTTTGTAACTTCCGCAAAGCGGACGTGTCCAAATACCCGGACGCATGCCTATCTGTTTGATCTTTTCCGCCATGCGGTGCATATCGCCGAAGCGTGCATTGATCAGGTCCATACGATCGCCCCAGCCTGCATCATCCGGGGAATCAGGAGGCCCCTGGTACCAGCCTGCGTCTACTACGGAGAAGGGCCGGTTCTCCAGTCCTTCCGCCATTGGCGCTAACAGTTCCGTATGTTGTACGATCAGCTGTTCCGAGTTTTTACCGTAGCTGAAATACCAGTCGTTTATACCATACACCGGTTGTTTAGGCGTCCGTGGGTTATCGCACATTATGCCGGTGAACCGGCGTGTAGCAGCAAAGGCAGATTCGCCTGCTTTGCTTTTGATGGTCACGATCTCTGCGGCCTTCAGCTTACGCTTGCCTAATTGCACGCCGTTGCCGCCGGAAAGGGTATCCAGCGTAAGGCTTAGCTGAGTGTTATTAAGTTGCCAGGAGCAGAAAGCATTCGCGCCGGTTTTCACTCCAAAGCCGTTGGTACTTTTACCATTGTATTCCATAAAGTACCAGGGCAGTATTTCCTGTGCCTTGGGTGCATGCCAGGATATATCGCCGTAGGTACGCTCCCAATGATCGTTTAAGACGAGTGCAGCAGCTTGTCCTGGTTTCTTCCAGTGTAAAGTAACGGAACTAAGACTGACCTGCGGCGCTTCAATTTCAATCAGGATACCTTTAGGGCCTGACTGCAAGCTCACTTGCAGATTGTCGTGCGTCCAGCTCTTTTTTCCTATGCCCTTTAACGTTACCGGCTGATCATTAACAATGGCGGTAACTCCATCCGGTAAATTGATCAATTGTACCTGCCTGCCAGTAAAAGCTGACAAATGATCACTCACCAGGAATGCTCCTAATGAGATACCTGTGGTCTTAATAAAATGTCTGCGATTCATTATTCTACTCCTTTTACCTTCATGCGTAAGGTATATACTGATTCTGATGCGGTGATGAATAAGGTTTGACGGTCTTTACCGCCGAAGCACACGTTGGCGGTCCACTTCGGAGAAACAGGGATATTGCCGATCTTATTGCCGGCAGCATCAAAGATGGTGACGCCTTTACCTGTTAGGTAGAGATTACCTTCATTGTCCAGGGTCATGCCATCGGAGCCTTTAGACACGAACAGCTGCTTATCTGTCAGGCTGCCGTCTGCATTGATCTTGTATTTATAGGTTTTATCGGCATGAATATCTGCTACGTACAGGTATTTGCCATCCGGCGTACCTACAATACCGTTAGGTTGCTCCAGCTGGTCTTCTACCACCACAGGCTCTTTAGCTCCCTTGGCCAGGTAGTATACTTTCTGTCCTTCGATCTCGGGTTGTTTACGCTCCCAGTAATCTCTTTGATAATAAGGGTCGGTAAAATAGATGCCACCCTTTGGATCTATCCAGAGGTCATTGGGACCGTTCAGCAGCTTGCCCTGGTATTTGCCTAAGAGCACTTTGACCTTCTTATCCGGGCTGATGGCCCACAGCTCATTCTTATTATCGGCGCAGGAAATAATGTTGCCTTTGGCGTCAAAATACAAGCCGTTGGAGCGGCCGGTTTTATCCATGAAGAGGGATAGTTTTCCCTCTGTATCATATTTCCAGATCTTATCATTGGGCTGATCGGTGAAATAGATATCACCGCGCTTGTTGACTGCCGGTCCTTCTGTGAATCTGAATTGTGAGGACACCTGTTGCACCGTGGCGCCGGGCGCTACTACAGGGATGGAGTCCAGCTGCTGGCACTGGCCCTGCAGCGCTGCAAAAACGGGAAAGATCAGTACAAGTCCTGTACGGAGATGTTTGCTCATGGAACTGTTTTTAAGTAGGTACAACAACGTGGTAGTATCATAGCATGGCTATTCTCACAAATATAATTCAACGCAGCATATTCTCATATACCTTCTGTGCCTGCTCATAGGCAGCTTGTGCTGCGGCCCGTTCTGCGGGCCGTATATTATCCTGCTTCATTTTCCAGCATTGTTCTACTGCATGCCCGCACCATTCCGCGCTTTGCTTTACGCGAATAGGTTTCCCGTCTACAATAATGAATACCGGGTTGGTATGCGCGCTGGGAAAGATCCTGAGCGCCGCCCAGCCGGATTGCTGCAGGGAAGGAGCGAACTGTATATCGTGCAGTTGACCATCAGCGGTGATCTGCGCAGTATCTACCGGGATACCATTGATGAGCAATTCAACATTTACCTGCCGTGTGTTGCCGATGCGGGCACGCTCAATGTGCCAGTAAGGCTGTTCTGTTAAAGGCCTGCCGGCGATCTGCTTTCCTTTCTCATCCTGTTCGGCGGGTAGAAAGGCGGCTGCTTTTGCGGTAACCGTTACAGTCTGTGGACGCTGTAAGGAAACCTCGCTGTTGGCTGTACCGGCTTCCAATCCATTCACCTTGAAATCAATGATGTGGGAATAACCATCAGACACATAGCATCTTCCTTTTTTGATGGCAGCGATGTAGGCATCGTAATTCAAAGGACCATCCGGCTTGAAATAGCTGCGGGCAATGCCCACGCGCTCATCAAAGATGCAGGGGAAATCCGTTTCGCCGCTAAGCCTTATTCTGAAGCCGCAATTGAGGGTATGGTACCACATATTCAATTCCCAGGGGGCGGGCGTATCACCGGCGCTGTAAAAGTCTACCAGTCCTTCTGTTACGGTCACTACATATTCATTGGCCCCGATGCCGTCCATTTTGGGCAGCACATCATTGGGTAATCCTTTGACGGGCTGCGTTGGCTCCAGTCCCCAGCCGGAATGCGCATAGCCGGTCACTGCCTCTTGCGACCTGGCCCATTGCAGTACCGGTTGTGTCCAGCTGGGCCAGTCTTCAATGCTGCTGGCACCAGGGTAATCATCTTCTTTCAGCCGCAGCAGTACTACATGCCCCGCGTGGGAAGAAGGGAATCCGGATACTTCCACATCATAACGCATGATATTGCTGGCGGTAGAAAGGGAGTCGTTCTTACCTGTGAAATATTCTTTTTGATGATACCAGCCTGGTCCCCAGGCCAGTACGGCGCCGATGCGGAGATCTTCGCCAATGATCTGCCGCCACATATCGGGCGGGCGCACACCTTCTTCCGGGCTTTCGTAATGACTGCAGCCGGCGGCGTGTATATGATGATCCGCGCTGTACCATCCCAGGGCAGCCATGTTGATCCAGCGTTGCAGGCGGAACGTCGCTGTCATGGAAGCCTGTCCTGCTTTCACTTCCAGCGTTTGAGTCATGGGAATGTATTCTGGTCCCCTGGTAAAAACAACATGATATTTGCCCGGCGGCAGCAGTATATGCTCTCCGTCTGCCCGGTATACCTGCGGCTGGAAGAAGAAATCAGGATATTCGTCTGTTGCCGCTACGCGGCGGGAGGGCAGGGGATAGATGCCCGTAAGTGCCTTTGAAGGTACCTGGTATTCATTGCTGGCGAGGGTTAAACGGTAATCGGGCTTGCGAAGGCTGTCCCGGCTGATGCGGTCAACACCGTCGGTAATGGTGAAAGAACCCATCACGGGAGAGCCGTCCTCATCCTGTACGCGCAATACTACTTTCACAGAGGGACGGATCTCGAACAGCACCGGTATGGCATTCCGGAAACCGATATCCTGTGTGCCCTGGCCTATGTCGAAGCTCAGCTGCGCTTCCCGCTTACCGGCGTCTTTGCTATAGATCTGTACAACGGCATATTCCGCCTTAAGCCCTGACAGGTGCTGGAGCAGTGGCGGGTTACGGTATAGTTGCATCTCCAGGAAACGGCTTTGTACTTGCCCGGGAGAAAGCTTGTTTTTGAGCAGCATCCGGGGCGAATAAGTGGAAATATGTAAAGCCTGTAGTGCCTGCGGACTGGCAGCTCTCAGCTGTGCCGTAATGCCTGCCTCATTATGCACCTTTACCAGGAAGCTGGTCCAACCGCCCTGTACCAGTTTGGCTGCCGCTGGTCCTCTGCTCACTTTTACCCTTGCTTCGGGATTGATGTGCACCATGGCCAGGCAATAAGGGTCCAGGATCTGTTGTACAGCGTCTGCCGTGGCCGGCGTTAGGGGGGCGTGCTGCAGGGCCTGCAGGCGTTTGCTGTCTTCTTTGGAGAGCGCGCTGCCCAGGAAACTAAGGGCTTCATCCAGGCGTAAGGCCTGGGCCAATAAAGGCTGCGGTTCCACATCGGGGATCAGGTCGCGGTCCTGCGCGCGGAGCGCCGTTGTTGGGCCGGTAAATATGACCAGCGCCAGACAAAGCAGTATATGCAGAATAGGTCTCACTTTAGGTCGGATTTATATGGGTAAACAGCGGGATTTATGGCGAAAGTGGCGAAAATGTGCCAATAATCCTGAGTTATTAGCTACTTTTGTTACTTATTTGTTATCATTTATTGGAAGCACATGTACGATATCTGTTGTATTGGGCATATCACACTCGACAAGGTTGTTACGACTAAATCTGTGGTGCATATGGCGGGCGGCACTTCTTTTTACTTCTCCAACGCCATCCGCAACATGAATGTAAAATATACTTTGGTGACCGCGCTGGCTGAAAGCGAAATGCATGTAGTAGAGGAATTGCGGGCCAAAGGGATCGAGGTGAATGTATTACCGAGCGAGCACACTGTTTACTTCGAGAATATTTATTCAGAGAACCAGGACCACCGCACACAAAGAGTTCTGCAGAAAGCTGATCCCTTTACAGTGGAGCAGCTGTTGAATATCAATGCCCGTATTTTTCACCTGGGGCCGCTGCTCGCGGATGATATCCCGGTAGAGCTGATCAGGGCGCTGGCTGCCAAAGGCAAAGTATCACTGGATGTACAGGGATATTTGCGCAAGGTGGAGAACAAGCAGGTTATTCCCATTGACTGGCAGGCCAAGAAAGAAGGGCTGCAATACATACAAACCCTGAAAGCCAATGAATCTGAAATGGAAGTGCTGACTGGCATTAAGGATGTTCGCAAAGGCGCACAGGTGCTGTATGACTGGGGTGTGAAAGAAGTGGTGATCACCCTCGGCAGCATGGGATCTGTGATCTACAACGGCCGTAACTTCTACAATATTCCCGCTTACGTGCCCGCCGCTGTGATAGACGCCACTGGTTGCGGCGACACCTATATGGCAGGTTTCTTATACCAACGTATCAAAGGCGCTTCCTTACAGGATGCAGGTGAATTTGCCGCTGCGATGGCAACCCTGAAGATCCAGTCCTCCGGGCCTTTTACAGGTACCCGTGAAGATGTATTGAGCCTGCTGGCCAATACAGAAAAGCAGATGGTAATCCCGCAGTGATCTATTCTGCTTTCAGGCTTTTAACAGGATTCACCAGCGCCGCTTTTACCGCTTTATAGCCTACTGTGAGCCAGGCAATGGCAATAGACAGCATAATAGCCAGCACAAAAATGCCTGGGGTCAGTTGTGTGTGATAATGAAAACCTGACAGCCACTGATGCATACAATAATACCCCACAGGAGCAGCTATCAGGAAAGCAATTCCCACCAGTATCGTAAACTCTTTTGAGAACAGGTATACGATGTGCTGCACAGAAGCTCCCAATACCTTGCGTATCCCCACCTCCTTTGTTTTTTGCACCGCCATAAAAGAAACCAGTCCGTATAATCCAAGGCAGGAAATACAAATGGACAGTACGGCGAACATTTTGAACAGCTGGCCCGTCTGTGTTTCAGTTTTGTAGAAGCGTGCTATCCTATCATCAAAAAACGCGCAATCGTAGATATAGGTAGGATAGATTTCCGTAAAGGTTTTTTGTACCTGCTTTAAAGTATTATTGATGGCTTCGGGCCTCAAACGGAGCGCGATTGTACTATAGTAATTGTAATCCGTTGTGATAGCCGCCGGATGTATGGAACTCTGTAGCGGAGTATTATTGAAATCCTTTAACACACCCACCACGGGGAGCGCTTTCGTCTCCTGGTTGAAGGTGATGGTTTTGCCCAATATTTCCCCGGCAGACTGTAATCCTAATTTTTTTACCAATGTTTCATTTACGACCAGTTCCCTCGCCGTATCGCTGGGGTAGGGATAGCGGCCTGCTGCCAGGCTTATACGGAATGTGTTGAGATATCCGCTGTCCGCACACAACATTCTTATACTGTAGGGTTGTTTATCCGGACTGTGATTAAAGGAAAAGTCTCCCCGGTACCAGGCCCCGCCGGAACTGGGTTCCCTGGAACATAAACTGGCAGCTGCCACGCCGGGCAATTGCAACATCCGGGTTTTCAGGTAGGCGTACTTTACTTTCAGTGAGCTATCGCTGGGCAGATCGATCAGCACGACCGCCTCTTTTTCAAATCCCAGTGGCTGGTTCCTGAAAAACTGAAGCTGTTTTAACACTACCAGCGTGCCGATCACCAGCAGCTGCGCGATTATGAACTGGAACACTACCAGTCCGCGGCGCAGGGAAATACCTCCTATTGTTCTTGTGCTGATCTTACTTTTTATAGCCGCTATAGGATTAAAACCAGACAGGACCATTGCGGGGTAAAAGCCGGACAGCAGTGTAACCAAGGCGCCGGTTAACAGCAGGTATATTAAGATAGAAGGATAATGCAAGAGATCCAGCGCGAGCTTTTTCTCCATCAGCCGGCTCAGGTAAGGAACGGCCATCCAGGCAAGTATGCAACCTATTATCAGCGCAATGGACGTGATCAGTGCGGTTTCACCCAGGTACTGTTTCAATAATTGATTGCGGCTGCTGCCCAATACTTTGCGTACGCCGATCTCCCTGGAGCGGTTAACAGACTGCGCCGTTGCAAGGTTGATAAAATTGATACAGGCCACCAGCAAAAGAAAAATGCCGATGAGGGCCAAGGCTCTTAATTGTCCGGGAGACAGGCTATCGCCCTTCAGCGTACCGAAACGTTTATCCAGGTGCACTTCCGACAGGGGTTGAAAAGTCAGGGTGCTAACGTCGGTTGTACCATACTCATCCTCCTTATAGTTCCTTTTAACAAAGCCCGGCAGCTGCGCCTGCAGCGGCTTAATATCCTGCCCTTTCCTTAACAGCACAAAGCATTGTGAACTGCCCGAGAGAGAACGCCAGTCGCTTTCCTCGGCTTTTAAGTGGGCTCCGTTATCGAGGCGTTCGAGGGTGGCAAAAGAAGCAGCGATACGTAAGGGAACATCCGTATTCTCCGGCAGATCTTTAAAAACACCAACAATGCGTAAAGGCACGCGGTAAGACCATAATTGTATAGTTCTTCCTATCGCGTTAGTATAGTTGCCAAAATAAGCCTCTGCTACACTTTGGGAGATCGCAGCGGTGTTAGGTTCTGCCAATTCCCTGAAAGTGCCTGCTGCCCAGTTAAAATCGAATATGTCAAACAGCGCAGGCTCTACGAAAGAGACTCCGTTAAGCTCCTTAAACCTCTTTTCATCAGTCCCGTCTTTTCCGGGAATATATATCTGCGCGCCACCAACTGATTCCAGTGCGGCTACTTTTTCCAGGGATGGGAAATTCCGCCGCAGGCCATTAGGCAGCGGGGCAGGGGCATAGCTATGTTGCCAGCCTATCTCACCATTACTGCGGCTGCGGGAAGTAGTCACCATCCTGAAGATCCGGTCGCGCTTACTTTGATAGCTATCATAGCTCATTTCATTGCGGATCACCAGGAAGATCAGCAGGCTCGCGCCGATGCCTATTGCCAGGCCCAGGATGTTAAGCAGGGAGAAAGACTTGTTCCGCCATAATGTGCGGAAAGACAGTTTGAAATAGCCGTTGATCATAACAAGGATGTATGCCGTTTGCATGCAAAAAGCAGGTCAGAAAGCTATTTATTTAACTATCAATCGACTATGTGTAATGTAAGGGCTGTGGGTGTTCAATACCGGACAATGTTCGTTCGCTACCGAACAGGTATTAAAGATATTTTGTATTTTGAAACGATAGTCTGTTAAGACAACCTATAGAAAAACCCTCAATTGAAAAACCAATGAAATGTAGCATCTGGCTTTTATCCGCCTGTACTTTATTGCATGTATCCTGTACGAAAACAGGACTCGTATCATCAGACAAAGAACCTGAGTTAAAGACTCCTAAAGTGGAAGCTGCTGCAAGGGCAGTAAGCATTACGGTGGATTGTGCGTCCAATAAAGGTCCCGTAAATCCCCTGGCCTGGGGTGTGGGCGCGCCCGACAAGTACATGTGGTGGCCTGGCAACGCCACATTAAAGCAACGGATCCTCGACGCAAAGATCAGGATCGTGCGTGTAGGTCCCGTACAGCTGGGCCATTACAATGGCCGGGATATCTACCCTGCAGCAGACAGCTGGAACTTCACCGACCTCGACCTGATACTGAACAGTATCTTTGACGCAGGCGCACAACCTTCCTTCACGGTAGTGGGCTATCCGCAGGGTATTGCTGCAAAAGACTTTGCCGCCTATGCTCATTTTATGGAGGGCATTGTAAAAAGGTATAACGTGCAGAAGGCGCTGGGCGCCAACCGTAGCGTGAAGTATTGGGAAATGTGGAACGAGCCTACCGATGAAGGAGATGGTAAGCTGACACAAGCCGAATACAAAACATTTGTGCAAACTGTTGGCAATGCTATGAAAGCCCAGGACCCTACTATTAAGCTGATAGGCCCTGTGCATACCTGGTCTGACTTAGGCAACGGAGGCTGGGTCTCTTTCGCTGCCAGGAACCTGGAAGCGCAGCTGGACATCCTTTCCTGGCATGATTATGGTCCGGATCCATCCAGCACTGACAGTGCAAGAATGATCTGGCAAACGCCGCATTATTATGATAACATTGTGCTGGCTAAATCCGGTGGCCAGGGCGGTGCATTAACCGGTCCTTCTGGCAAAAAGTATGGGGCAGCTATCACCGAATACAACATGAGCCATGCCGATGGCGGCGCCACTTATAACCTGAAATACCATAACGAATTTAATGCCGCTTATGCAGGCAGCGCCATTATCAATGCGCTGAAGGCGAATGCAGATCTTTTTTGTTTCTATAATCTTTCAGAAACAGGCACTAACCTGTTAGGATTGTTGAAGAATACTGACTTCTCGCCCTACAAGCCTTATTATGTGTTCTACCTGTTTGGTAATTATACCGGCGGCAGAGCCTTATCTGCAACCGGCGGTACGGGCAGCCTGGACTACTTCGCATCCAGGGATACCCTTACAGGTAAATACTATATTACACTGGTGAATAAGAATGTGAACGGCGTCACCTTTGATGTTACTGTTAAACTGAATAATATTACCAATGCCAGTGGAACAGTGAAGATCCGCAAGCTGGATGCCGTCACTAATCCTACCAGTTCAATCACAGGCAGCTACGCTGCATCGGCGTTTAATTATAGTATAGCGCCTTACAGCGTGGTCTCATTTGAGATACTGCCTTAAGCTCGCTTGTCGCATTGTTTTGCTTACCTGAGGCAGCGACAGCTCCACCGCTAAGCGGTTACACTACCGGCGGCATTTTAGATAATATCTTCCGGTCTATATAAAACGTACCGAAAGGGATGATGCAGGCCAGCAGCACCTTCCACGTGGTGCTGCTGAACTGCCATCTGTAAGCCACCCCAACACTAATGGTATTTACTATAAACAGCAGGAACAGCAAGCCATGAACAGGGCCCATCATCTTTACCAGTGAAGGATCGCCCCAGGCGTATTTTAACGGAACCCCGACGCCTGCCAGTACGAGTAAAGAAATGCCTTCCAGGAAACCGATCAGGCGCAGGCGCCCAAGCTTGGTGGTGAATAATGTTCTCATAGTTTAAAAGTGTCTTGAGTAAGGCCTGTTTGCCAGCGGCGAAAAAGGCCAGGGTATGGTAACGAATATCATGAGCAGAGCCAACGTAAACCAGAACGCCATTACACTGAATTTTTCCCGGTCTGTGGCCTGGCGTTTGGACATGGACGAACCAACGGTGATGAGCACAATGGACATGGTCATTCCAATGACATGGATCAGTCCGAAGAACAGGAATTCCGGCTGGCGTACGGCCGTGTGGAAATTGCTCCTGAAGTAACTGATCACCGGGCTGTTGAAATACAGCGCATAACCAATGATCAGCTGGATGTGTGCAATAGTGGCGGTGAAATGCCTGGCCCTGTTGTCGGTGGCCGTAAAGGGAAGCTGCCTTATCCGTCCCCTGATCCCCCTGAATATAGCATAGACAAGACTGATCAGCACGAGCCATCTCCATAGCGAGTGTGTGAATAACAGTAAAGAGTACATGAATGATATGCTTTGCGTTTTTGCAGTGCAAAGCTCCGAACGGAGCTCACTCATTGTTAGGACGGATGATGGGATTGTTAGGACTTTTCAATCCTTGCCCGGAACTCGGATGGAGTGGCGCCTTCATACTTCCGGAACAGCCTTGTGAAGTAAGACTGGTCATCTATGCCTACTTCTGTGGCTATCTCACTGATAGAAAGCCGGGTTTGGCTTAACAGTACCTTGGCTTCCAGCACTATGGTCTCATCTATCCACCTGGTGGGAGATTTGCCGGTAATGGCCTTTACGGATTTGTTCAGGTGATTGGGGGAGATATTCAGTAAGGCGGCATAGTCGCTTACCAGGTGTTGGCTGCGGATGTGAGCGAACAACAGTGCCTTGAACCTGTTGGTAATATTTACCGCCATGGTTTGTGTACTGGCGGATACTGGCTGATAGGCAGTATTTACTTCACACAGGAGCGCAATAAAATAAGGTTGGATGATATTAGGGGTATTGAGCCCGTTCTGCGTGTACTCATGCAATATGCGCCTGAAAAGCTGTAATACGAACTTTGATGTTTGCTGCGGCAGCACAATACGTGGATTGCCCCATACCTGCAGGAACTCGAAATCCTTTAACAGCTCGCTGCCTCCGAATTTGCCGGTCAGTATATCTTCATGGAAAGTACAGAAGTAGCCTTTATTTACGTCCTTCTCACCGAAGGAGAAAACCTGTCCCGCAGGTACGAACAGCATCTGGTCTTTATGGATGGTATAAGACTCGCTGCCGATCTTCATATTCGCTTCTCCCGAGGTCAGGTACAGGCAGGAGTGTGTGAGCGACCTGCTGGCAGGTACGGCATTTGTGACGTGCCGGTACATGTCTTCCAGTTTTACGATCAGGAATTTTTCGTAACCTGCTTTCATGAGGCCCATCAGCTCATCGGAAGGCATGAACCTGGGCAGAAAGGAGGTAGGGTCATATACGTTGATCTTGCTTTTGCTGCGCATGGATAAAACTTATTCTGATTCTTGCGGACTTTTCCAACGGACCGGTAAAATTAGGATTTTAGGCTTACTTTGTGCTTATGCTGGATCAAACCAGGCTGCTGGACAGTTTAAAGCAGCATAACAGTCTGAACATACGGGTGATCACGAATTGCAATGTGAAGGTGCCGGAGGAGATCTACCGGCAGCTCCTCACCCCGCATAGAAGCCTGCATTACGTATTTCTGCTGGTGGGGAAAGGCCATTCTGAGCATGCAATAGACATGCAGCCTGTCACTGTAAATGAGGGACAGCTGTTGTTTGTGCTGCCACACCAGATCCATCTTATTTCACAACAGGTACGGCCGCTGAATTATGCCGTACTGCATTTTGACCAGCGCTGTTTATCCCTGCTGCCTAAGCCTTTTCTGTTCCTGCTCAATCCCCTGGGTAATCAGCTGCTTACTTTTGAAGACAAGACCTTGCAACGGGTAAGGACCCTTTTCGGCCTGCTGATCCAGCTGCTGCAGGAACCGGATGCCAACCCTGAGCTGGTATTGTCTAACCTGAACACCCTGCTGACCGAGTTCAATCATACCTACCTTACCAATAATAAGCAACCGAACGATCCGGAGGGGCAGCTCTCAAAGTTTATCGGTTTTAAGCTGATGGTGGAAGAGCAATTCATGGAGCAGCCTGCCATTCAAACGATCGCATATAATCTGTCACTAACCACCAATAGCCTCTACAATATCGTAAAGCATTATTCAGGCGTCTCTCCCAAGGAATTCATCACTAATCGCCTGATGGTGGAAGCGCAACGCCGCTTATACTATTCTGAGACCTCCATAAAAGAGCTGGCCTATGAACTGGGCTTCACCGATCCGGGTTATTTCTCCCGTCTGTTTAAAAAGACAACCGGGAAAAGCACTACGGAGTTTATGAAAGCCATTCAGGATTTGTGGCATCATTAAAGTGATTTGTCCCCCTCCTTCAAGCCGGTGTTGATGAATTTTGTGCTTATCAAAATTATCATCACATGAAAATGAAAACGGCATTGATCACCGGCGCCAATAAAGGTATTGGTTTCGAAACAGCAAAATATTTACTACAGCAGGGGTACTTTGTTTACCTGGGAAGCAGGCAAATTAGCAATGGGCAATTGGCAATTGACAGCCTCAAAGGAGAAGGGCTTGGCAACTGCGAATTAGTAACGTTGGATGTTACCAGTCAATCATCCGTAGATGCGGCGGCCGCTGCTCTCAGCGCAAAAGGGATTACATTGGATGTATTGATTAATAATGCAGGCGTTCTGGGCACTTACCCTGCGCCGGAGGGCGAAGCAGGGACCCTGAATGCGCAGCAGGTATTTGATACGAATTACTTCGGCCCTGTCAGGGTAACCAGCGCCATGCTGCCTTTATTGCAAAGATCTGCACAACCCAGGATCGTGAATGTATCCAGTGAAGTAGGCTCCCTGCAATTACACCAGGATCCCACCTGGGCATTCTATCAATTGAAAGACAAAGCCTATGGACCTTCCAAAACGGCGCTGAACTGTTACACTATCATGCTGGCTTATCAGCTCGCCGATACGCCTTTTAAAGTAAACAGTGTTTGTCCGGGCTATACCGCCACGGCAATGAACAACTTCAATGGCGCAGGAAAAGCAGCAGATGCTGCCCGTACCATCGCAGGATATGCCATGCTGGATGATGCAGGGCCAAGTGGTAAATTCTTTAATGCCGCAGGAGAGATACCCTGGTAAAGGCACGCGAATAAAAGAGCAAAAGGCAGGAGCGAATACTCCTGCCTTTTCTGTTACCCAAAAATAATAGTATAATCCATCAACATAGCAGATTTGTCTATTTCCTGTTAAACGCGATGAGAATAGTTTTACCCTGAATTACTGATAAACATTTGGGCCTTATGAAGTAGGCGCCAGTAGTGGGGCTACCGGAGACCGATCTTCCATGTTTTGAAAATAAAACTTACAAAGATGTATGTATCACGTCAGCGTGGCTTTCAGCAAACGCATTACCTGAACTATTCCCTGTCATCAATGAAAAAGCGCAGCCTTGTGATAACAGTATTCACCTGGCTGCTGCTGCAACTTTCTACCATCGCACATGCACAATCTATTACTGTCCAGGGCAGAGTGAGCGGGGGAGGCACTCCATTGCCCGGCGCCGTAATAAGAGTGGCAGATGGTACAAGCGGAACGGCAACAGCAGCGGATGGATCTTACAGGATCAGTGTTCCGGGCACTGCTATCCTGCTGATCACGTCTTACGGCTACAAACAGCAAACCGTTAACGTGAACAACCGCACTAACATCGACATCACGATGGAAGTGGATCCTAAATCACTGGAGGAAGTCGTGGTAGTGGGTTACGGTACACAAAAGAAAGTGAACCTTACCGGCGCAGTGGCCACAGTGAACGGGGCTGATTTGTTAAAACGTCCTGTCACCAATCCCAGCGCCATGTTGCAAGGTACTATGCCGGGCGTACAGGTAACCCAGGGCACCGGAGAACCGGGCAATGAGAATACCAGCATCCGGATCAGGGGCACCGGTACTTTCAGTAATGCAGGTTCAGATCCATTGGTATTGATAGATGGTGTAGAAGGTAAACTGTCTGACCTTAACCCTAATAATATTGAGAACGTTTCTGTGTTAAAAGATGCAGCTTCCGCTTCCATCTACGGCGCCCGCGCCGCCAACGGTGTGGTACTGGTCACTACCAAACAGGGTGTGGAAGGCAAGCTGCAGGTGCAATATGATTTCAACTATGGTATTTATAAACCTACCAAACTGTTTAAGCTGATCACCAATTCTGCGGAGTACATGGAGTTGTTCAATGAGGCGCGTATCAACTCCGGTTTGAATTCCGGTTTATATACACAGGAGCAGATAGACCAGTACCGTAACGCTACCGACAGGACATTATATCCTAACACAGACTGGTTGAGCCTCATTTTCCAGACAGCTCCTACACAGAGCCATAACCTGAATTTCAGCGGTGGTCGTAATGGTACTACTTTCAATGCTTCCATCGGTTATGTAGACCAGGAAGGCATCATGAAAGGTTTTAACTATAAGAAGTACAACGCCCGCCTGAATATATCATCCCAGGTAAATAAGCGGATCCGTTTCGGTTCCAATATCGCTTTGAAGTATGGCCACCGGGAAGCGCCCGTATTTGGTTCTGAAGATATGTTCCTTTCTGCTATGGCGCAGGCGCCTACCTATTCGCCCAAACTGGCAGATGGCAGCGGCCATTATACTTACAAGGCCTACGACCTGGAATATAACAACAAGAACCCGATTGCCCTGCTGGACGGAAAGATCAACCACAATACGGATGATTATTCTGTGATGGCGCAGGGCTGGGTGGAAGTATCGCTGTTCAAACATCTGAGCTGGTACACCAAAGGCGGGGTGAATGCCTTCTTCGATAAATACAAGGATTTCCGTCCGCCTTTACAGCTGTATAATTTCCGCACCAACCAGCTGATGACCATACTGGATCTGGGCGGCGGACTGGAAGTGCAGGATCAGCAGAACATCTACACCAATATCTATTCTTACCTGAACTACGAGCGTGGCTTCAATGGCGGCCATGGTATCAAAGTGCAGGCAGGCTACAGCACGGAGAAAAGCACTTATCAATACCTCAAGGCATCGCGCAAGCAGTTTTCTACAGACCTGTTAAGAGAGCTGGATGCAGGTAGTCCCGCTATCCAGTATGCTAACGGCACACAGAACAGCTGGGCCTTGCTGTCTTTCTTTGGCCGGCTGGACTATAACTATAAAGAACGCTACCTCTTCGAAGCCAATATGCGCTACGATGGATCATCCCGTCTGAATCCGGATGGCCGCTGGGGCGTATTCCCTTCTTTCTCTGCCGGCTGGCGTGTTACAGAAGAGGAATTTGTGAAGAACATGCATCTGTCCTGGTTGGATAACATGAAGATACGCGGCTCCTGGGGACAGCTGGGTAACCAGAACATTGGTAACTATCCTTACCAGGCCATCCTGAATTTCACCGGCAACTATTCATTTGATGATGCATCGCTGACATCCGGTGTGGCCCAGCAAAGTCTTTCCAATGCCAATATCAAGTGGGAAACGACTACTATCACAGATGTTGGCGTAGACCTGTCTGTATTGCAGGGACTGAACCTGACAGCAGACTGGTACAAGAAGAGAACTTCCGACATTCTGCGGATCTCTCAGGTAACCGGTGCGGTAGGTATGGATGCGCCCACCGTTAACAGCGGCACACTGGAGAACACCGGTGTTGAGCTGGGACTGTCTTATAATCACACTGTAAACAACGGCGCGCTGAAAGGATTGAACTATACAATAGGCGGTAACCTGGAGCATTATAAAAATAAGGTGGTGAAATTCGGCCAGAAAGAAATAGACGGTTACCGTGTTCGCCAGGAAGGGCAGGAGTGGAACGCCTACTACATGCTGCAGATGATTGGCATCTTCCAGACCCAGGATGAGGTACAGCGCTCTCCCAAACAATACAACGATGCCACCGTGCCCGGAGATATCAAATACAAAGATCAGAACGGGGATGGGGTGATCAATGATAACGACCGCGTTGTAATGGGAGGTAACTATCCCTCCCTGAACTACTCTTTTAGCGCGTCTGCACAGTGGAAAGGTTTTGACCTGTCAGCTATGGCACAAGGGGTGAGAGGTCAACGGTTTTTTGTGGGTGAATGGGGTACCATTCCATTTGTGCAGGGCGCGCCTCCCACTACCGATTGGCGCGACCGCTGGACGCCGGAGCATCCTTCTGCCACCATGCCCCGCATTTACTGGGGCTGGGGTGCACCAGACAGGGTGAGAAGGGCCTCTTCCTACTACCTGCAGGACGCTTCCTACCTGCGCCTGAAAAATCTTACGCTGGGTTATACCTTACCGCTTAGTGTTACCAGGCGTGCAGGCGTAAACAGTGTTAGGGTATACTTCTCCGGCGACAATCTCTTCACTGTCACCAAATACCGCGGATTGGATCCTGAGCGCGCCGGTAGCGGTAACCTGGTACAGTACCCGCAGAATAAGATCTATTCTTTTGGTTTAGATGTTAAGTTCTAAAGCCATGACGATCAAAAAATATACGTGCACGATATACCTGGTACTGGCTGTGATGATCACAGCATGTACCAACTCACTGGACCAGAACCCGCTGGACCAGATCTCTTCCTCCAACTTCTGGAAATCAAAGGGAGATTTTGACCAGGCATTAGCCGCCTGCTATGCATCCATGCAGGCCGCTGAATTTGCAGTGGAGCTGCCTATATGGGATTGTCTTACGGATGATGGTTATGCGCAGCATAATTCAGGCGGCGCAAAAGAGATCGTGTCCGGCAGCATTAGTCCCTCTTCCGGTGGATTGATCACCAACCTCTATGCAGACTGCTACAAAGGCATTGCCCGGGTGAACCTGTTCATTCAGCAGCTGCACCAATATACCGGTGCTGATCTCTCTGAAGACGACAAGCAACGCTACGAGGCGGAAGTGCGCTTTCTCCGTGCGTTCTACTACTTTGAGCTGTACCATCGCTACGGGGATGTACCGCTGGTGTTGGAACCGCTCACACTTGAAACGCAGCAACAGGCTAAAGTGGCTGCTGCCGATGTATTTAAACAGGTGTTAAATGACCTGGATTTTAGCATTGCTCACCTTAGCACCGCTCCTTATTACCAGAACGGCGGCCATGCTGCTGCCAGCTCTGCACAGGCGCTGAAGGCAAGAGCGCTGATGTTTGCTGCCTATGGTAATAACGGCGTGCCCGATGTTGCACTGCTCACACAGGCAAGAGATCTTACGCAACAAATACAGGCACAATATAGCCTCAGTCCAAACTTTGAAGATGTTTTCCGGGATGCTACACAGAAAGGTAACCGGGAGATCATCTTCTCTGTAAACTTTCTGGCGCCCAACAATACTGCGCCCTGGGATATGTATTATGGCGACTGGATTGTGGCTAGTCCGCTGCAGAACTTTGTCGATGCATTTGAATGTACGGACGGGTTGCCTTACGGCACTTCTCCGTTGACCAATACAAACGCCCCTTTCGAGAACCGCGATCCGCGTTTGAAGAAGACCGTCTTTGTGGACCATCCGGATTTCGGTAACGGCAAGGTGCACACGCCCTCTAACAGCAGGCCCACCGGTTATGGTTTGATGAAGTTCCTGGTGCCTGAAAATATCCCTTACGGATTTTCTACCTTAAGTCAGCAAAATGCCGTAGTATTAAGATTGGGAGAGATCCTGCTGATGTATGCAGAAGCTCAGAATGAGCTGGCCGGACCAGATGCTTCCGTATACAAAGCAATGACCGAGCTCCGGGCGCGTGTAGGCATGCCGGCTTACCCCGCCGGTCTTTCTAAAGAGCAAATGCGCGAGAGGATCCGCCACGAAAGAAGGATGGAGCTGGCATTTGAAGGCCTGCGCTATTATGACCTCATCAGGTGGCACACTGCCGGACAAGTGCTGAATAATGTGAAAGACGGATTGCTGCCTTATCATTTCGAAGATAAGTTCTACCGCTGGCCGCTGCCGCAACCGGAGATCGACAAGAGCGGCGGTATACTGGTACAAAATCCCGATTATAAATAATTGACTGGACATTAACCGTAATAGCAAGCAATGACCTTAAAGCAACTGATCGCCGTTCCTTTACTGCTGACAATGGCCGGCGCCGTTTCCTTCGCGCAGCACAAACCACTGCGTTTATGGTATGACGTACCTGCCGCTGTATGGGAAGAGACCCTGCCGCTGGGCAATGGCCGCCTGGGCATGATGCCCGATGGAGGTGTTGGTACAGAGAAGATCGTTTTGAATGATATTACCCTTTGGTCTGGCGCACCACAGGACGCTAATAATTACGAGGCTTATAAACTGCTGCCGCAGATCAGGCAGTTGCTGGCAGAGGGCCGTAATGATGAAGCGCAGGCCATTATGGATAAGTCCTTTACCTGCACAGGCAAAGGCTCTGCCGATGTACCCTTCGGCTGTTTCCAGACCCTGGGTAACCTGGAGCTCGCATTTGATTACAAAGGAATGACAGATAGTAATATCGCATTCATAGATTACGAAAGAGAATTGTCGCTGAATACGGCTGTGGTAAAAACCACTTATAAAGTGAACGGTGTTACCTACACCCGGGAATACTTCACCAGCTTTGGTGATGATGTGGGCCTGGTGCGGCTCAGGGCATCCCAGCCAGGACAGCTGAGCCTGCGGGTAACGATGAACCGTCCCGAAAGAGCCAGCCTGAGTGTGGCAGGAAGCATACTGCAGATGTCCGGCCAATTGGCAAGCGGTACAGACAAACCCGGTATGCAATACCTGGCACAGGTAACGGCAAAGCTCACCGGCGGGCGTTTAACAACAGATCTTCATTCACTGTTCATCAAAGATGCTACGGAAGTGCTCATCGTTGTTTCGATGGGCACTGATTTCCGTAGCCCGCGCTTTAAGGAGCGCGTACAACAGCTGTTAGCTGCGGCGATGAAAAAGCCTTATGCTACGCAGCTGCAACAGCATACAACTAATTATCAAAAGCTATTTAATCGTTTGAGCCTGCAGTTAGGCACCAGCAGTGCAGATCAGCTGACTACAGATAAAAGACTGGCTGCTTTCCAGGAGCATCCTGAGTCAGATGATGCGTTGTCTGCATTGTTCCTCCAGTTTGGCAGGTACCTTACAATCAGCAGCACGAGGGTAGGACTGCTGCCGCCCAACCTGCAGGGACTTTGGGCCAACCAGATCCAGACGCCCTGGAATGGCGATTACCACCTGGATGTGAATGTACAGATGAACCACTGGCCGGTGGAAGTGACGAACCTGTCTGAACTGAACCTGCCATTGGCAGCGCTGGTAAAAGGCCTGGTGGAACCGGGACAACGCACCGCTAAAGCTTATTACAACGCAGAAGGCTGGGTAGCCCACGTGATCACCAACGTATGGGGATTCACAGAACCTGGTGAAAGCGCTTCCTGGGGTATTACTAAATCCGGCTCCGGCTGGTTGTGCAATAACCTCTGGGAACACTATGCATTCAGCAAGGATGAAAAATACCTGGCCGATATATACCCGGTGCTGAAGGGCGCCGCACAATTTTACAGCAGCATGCTGGTGAAAGACCCACAGAAAGGATGGCTGGTAACCTCGCCTTCCTCATCCCCGGAAAACTCCTTTCTGCTGCCTAACGGCAAATCAACCAGCATATGTAACGGGCCTACCATCGATAACCAGATTATACGGGAATTATTCACCAATATAATCACCGCTGCCACAGAACTGGGAAAAGATGAAGACCTCCGTAAGCAACTGGAAGAACAGCTCCGGCAGATCCCGCCGGCCGGCGTAGTAGGAAAAGACGGCCGCCTGATGGAATGGCTGGAAGAGTATAAAGAGTCTGAACCACATCACCGTCATCTCTCGCATTTATACGGATTATATCCTGCACCTTTGATCACGCCTGAAGGCACGCCCGAACTGGCGGAAGCTTGTAAGAAAACGCTGGAGGCCAGGGGAGATGATGGACCCGGATGGTCTATCGCTTACAAACAGCTCTTCTGGGCCAGGCTGCGCGATGGTAACCGTGCCTACAAATTATTCAAAGACCTGATGAGGCCTACGCTAAAAACACATATCAATTATGGCGGTGGCGGAGGTATTTACCCGAACCTGCTTTCGGCCGGTCCTCCCTTCCAGATTGACGCCAACTTCGGTGGCGAGGCTGCGCTGGCAGAAATGCTGCTGCAAAGTCATGCAGGGTATATAGACCTGCTGCCCGCTATCCCTGACCAGTGGAAATCTTCCGGCGCCATCAAAGGGCTTAAAGCAAGGGGAAATATTAGCGTAGATATCACCTGGAAAGACGGTCGTGTAACAGATTATCGGGTTGCCTCTCCGGTTCCGCAGCAGGTAAAAGTGAAGGTGAATGGGGAAATGAGGCAAATAATGACGGAGAAAATTTAGAAATGTCAGTACGAAACTATAAATTGGATACTCATTTCCGGAATTATTACATCATGCAGGCAAAAGTATATTTAACCACGTTAGCAAGTGTGTTGCTGGCTGCGCAATTCACAGTGGCACAGCAGATCACTATTCCCGTTCAGACAGCGCATCATGCGCAGGTGTTGCAGGTAACAGACAGTAAAGATCTTAACACGGTCTATTTTGGCGAGAAGCTCGCAAACGATGCTGAGTATGCCCTGGTGCAGGGAACTTACCGGCAGTCCGGCGACTACACCAACCAGTTGAGTGCCGCCTATACATCCGCAGGCTCCCGCAATCTTGCCGAACCGGCTATAGCAGTGACCCATGCTGACGGCAATAACTCACTTGATCTGAGATATGTGAGTCACGAAGTGACAAAAATAGATGACAACGTATCCTTGTTGACGATTCGGCTAAAAGACCCGGTATACGACTTCGAGGTAACACTCTTTTATAAAAGCTGGTTCAGGGAAGATGTGGTAGAACAGTGGAGCGAGATTCGCCACCACGAAAAAGGTAATGTTGTGCTGCACAAGTTTGCTTCCGCCAACGTTCATCTGCAGGCGCCTGCGTATTGGCTTACCCAGTATCATGGCGACTGGGCAAAAGAAATGCAGCCAGAGGAATCCAGGCTGACACACGGCATCAAAACACTGGACACCAAGTTGGGCACACGCGCCAACCTGTTCCAACCTTCCGTGTTCATGGTTGCCCTGGGTAAGCCTGCCGCTGAAGACGAAGGCGCTGTGCTGTACGGAGCAATGGAATACAGCGGCAATTTCAGGGTAGACCTGGAACTGGACCCGCAGGATAACCTGCGTATTATCGCCGGCATTAACAACTATGCATCTGACTACACGTTGACTCCTAGCGAGGCATTCACTACGCCTGCCTTCCTGTATACTTTCTCTGGCAGCGGTAAGGGTAATGCCAGCCGCAACCTGCAACGCTGGGCCAGGAACTATAAACTGCTGAATGGTAAAGGTGAGCGCCTTACCCTGCTGAATAACTGGGAGTCTACCTATTTTGACTTCAACGAAAAGATCCTGGCGGAGCTCTTTAAAGATACCAAAGCTTTAGGAGTAGATTTGTTCCTGCTGGACGATGGCTGGTTCGCCAACAAGTATCCCAGAAATGACGACCATGCAGGTTTGGGCGACTGGCAGGAGAATAAGACCAAATTGCCCAACGGCGTTGCCTCCCTGGTAAAACAGGCGCAGGCAGACGGCGTGAAATTCGGTATCTGGGTAGAGCCTGAAATGGTGAACCCCAAAAGCGAGTTATACGAGAAACATAAGGATTGGGTGATTCGTCAGCCGAAAAGGGACGAACATTATTTCCGCAACCAGCTGGTGCTGGACCTGAGCAATCCTGAAGTACAGGAGTTTGTTTTCAAGGTAATTGATGACCTGTTCACTAAAAGTCCGGACCTGGCCTATATCAAATGGGACTGCAACGCGGTGATCTATAATGCTTATTCCGCCCATCTGAAAAACCAGTCGCATTTCTTCATTGAATACATGCGCGGCTTGTACAAGGTATTGGAACGCATCCGCAAGAAATATCCTACCGTGCCAATGATGTTATGCTCCGGTGGCGGCGGCCGTGTAGACTATGCAGCCTTGCAATACTTTACCGAGTTCTGGCCCAGCGACAACACTGATCCGCTGGAGCGCATCTTCATACAATGGGAGTATTCTTATTTCTACCCGGCCATCAGCAGCTCCAACCATGTAACAGACTGGGGCAAACAACCCCTGAAGTTCCGTACCGATGTAGCTATGATGGGTAAGCTGGGCTTTGACATTGTAGTCAGCAAGCTCGGTGAGAACGACCTGAAATATGCCCAACAGGCAGTAAAGACTTACGATGCGCTGAAGCACATCATCTGGCAGGGCAACCAGTACCGTCTGGCCAACCCGCGGGAGGGTAGTGTGGCATCCGTACTCTACCTCAATGAGCAACAGTCTTCCGGTGTTATCTTCAACTATCTCGTGAACAACCGGTATGACGAAGGAAGCAAACTGCCCATCCACCTGAAAGGTCTTAAGGCAAACGGAAAGTATAAGATCAGGGAAGTGAATCTTTATCCCGGTACAAAATCCACCATTGATGCGGACAAAGTGTACTCCGGCGATTTCCTGATGAAAGTTGGTTTCAACCCGGATGTAAATAACCGCCGTACCAGCGTGATCCTGCAGATAGATGAAATATAAGACACATGAAGTACCTGCTTTTACTGGCTTTTAGCATACTGGTTGTTTTTACGGTGTGCGCACAGAACAGCTATATTGAGCACTATGGCAATCTGGGTAATGCGTTTTACCAGATCAAAGTAAAACAGGAAGCAAATGTTGTCTTTCTCGGTGGCTCCATCACCAATATGAAAGGTTGGCGGGATAAGGTGTGTGAATATCTTTCCACCACTTATCCTGCCACCCGGTTTAATTTCATCAATGCAGGCATGCCTTCATTGGGTAGTTTGCCGCACGCATTCCGGTTCAACAAAGACGTGATCAGCAAGGGCAGGGTAGACCTTTTATTTGTGGAATCGGCGGTGAACGACAGAGTAAACGGCACGCCTCCTCCAACACAGCAGCGCGCTCTTGAAGGGATTATCCGGCATATGCTGACAGAGAACACGGCGGCCAATATTGTGATGATGGCCTTTGTAGACCCGGATAAGATGAAGGACTACCGCAGCGGCAAGGTGCCTGCAGAAGTGCAGCTCCACAATGACATTGCGAAATACTACCATCTTCCCTTTATTAACCTGGCAAAAGAGGTAACAGACCGTATTGGCAAGGGAGAATTTACCTGGGAGGGCGATTTTAAAGACCTCCATCCATCTCCCTTTGGCCAGGAACTTTACTTTGCATCCATACAGCGATTATTAGCATTGGAGGGAAGTAAACTTGTTCCGGCAAAGCAGGTGAAAGCAAAACTTCCGCCGCCTGTTGATCCTTCCAGTTACGCACACGCTGATTACTACGATATCCATAATGCTATTAATAAAAAGGGTTTCTCCATAAACGAGTCCTGGCAACCAGCAGATAGTGTAGGCACCCGGCCCGGCTTTGTGCATGTGCCCATGCTGGTGTCTGACGGCAGCGAAGCTTCTCTGGAACTGCCCTTTACCGGAAGGACGATAGGCATCGGTATTGTGTCCGGTCCTGATGCCGGGTATATCCGTTACAGCATAGACGGGCAAGCGATGCAGGAACTGGACCTGCATACACAATGGAGTAAGAGCCTCTACCTGCCCTGGTACGTGTTACTGGGTGATGAATTAAAGCCGGAAAAGCATATTTTGCACTTAGAAACCGGCGGTCCACACCAGGGCTTATCCAAAAATGTATGCCGGATCGTGTATTTCCTGGTGAATGAATAGGTCCGCCTCCACGTTACAGCACATGGGGACGAATAAGCGACGGGACGGATTTGAGGGTCAGCTACTGATCAGTTTACCGGAGGCGGTATGCCTTAATCATGCGCAAAAACATCCTGCTACCAGCCAGATCTACCTTACCCATATCGGTTACTTTCCCAAAGCTATCTTTCATTACAGGTTAAGGAAAAGCGGTTGTAAAGACAACATCCTGTTCTATTGTCTGCGAGGTAAAGGCTGGTACCGGATCGGTAATCGTCATTTTGAAGTAGGGCCTAACCAGTACGCGATCATCCCCGCTACCACTCAATACCTTTGTTACGGGGCCGATGAGGAAGATCCCTGGACCATCTACTGGGTACATTTCAGCGGTCCGGATATGGACGGGTTTAACCGCTCACTGAACATTGATGCAAATAACGGTGCAAAAGATCTTCCCTTCAATGAAAAGGGACTGCAGATATGGGAGAACATGTACAAAAGCCTTGAAATGGGCTATAGCACAGAAAACCTTACCAATGCCAACTTTAGCCTGCACCAGTTTATTGCCACCTTCGTATATCCTGACAAACACCTGCAGCATAAGCATACTGCTGAAGAGAACTACATCACCCAGACGATCCATTATATGCGTAGCCGGCTGCACGAAAAGCTGACCGTAGAGGATTTTGCAGCGCGGTATAAGCTCTCGGCCTCCTACTTTTCCTCTCTGTTTCGCAAGGCGACGGGTATGCCGCCGATAGATTATTTCATTCATCTGAAGATCCAGAAAGCCTGTCAGCTCCTGTTCCAGAATAACCTGAAGATAAAGGAGGTTGCGGAAGCAGTAGGCTATGACGACCCTTATCATTTTTCCCGTCTTTTCAAAAAGCACATGAACGTGTCTCCCGAACAATATAAAGCCAGCAACAGAAAGGGCGCATAATCGGATAATTCATCATAATGCACGGATAGATCATTTTGCGGGCTCCCCTAAGGTCTTAATTTCACGCAGCTAATATAGATTCCATGATCAAGGATATAGCCATATTTGATGCACGTTTCCCGTTGAAAGAAGGCTCCGGCAGCGACGCTATACATCGCAACCCGGTATATTCCTATGCTGTCACACAATTAAATGATGACAGCGGGATGAGCGGCACCGGTCTGGCATTTACACTGGGAGAAGGGAATGACCTGGTTTGTAAGGCCGCGCATTTCTACGCTAATCAACTTACGGGCCTCGATATTGAAGCATTGATGGCGGATTTTGGAGCAATCTTTAACCGCTTCTCTAATGAGCAACAGTTTCGCTGGCTGGGGCCGCATAAAGGCATAGTTCACCTGGCACTGGCATCTGTAACAAATGCCTGTTATGATCTTTGGGCCAAGAAACGTGGTGTGCCGCTCTGGAAACTCCTCATTGATCTGCCGCCTCAATCCATTCTTAATACACTCGACCTTACTTATCTCGAAGATGTGCTGAGCAGGGAGGAAGCCTTGCAGTTACTGCAAACCCACCATACCACTTCAGCAACGCGTATGAGTATTCTGCAACAGGGTTATCCCGGTTATGATACATCTATCGGCTGGTTCAATTATTCTGATGAGCAGGTGCGCGAGAACACCCGTATAGCCGTAGCAGAGGGGTTTACCGCCATGAAATTGAAAGTGGGTTCAGCAGAAGCGGAACGGGATATCCGTCGTGCGCACATTGTAAGAGAGGCGGCTGGCAGTGAAGTAAAGGTAATGCTGGATGCTAACCAGCAGTGGAACCTGCCACAGGCATTAAAGATCTGCCAACAGCTGCGGTCCATGCAACCTTACTGGATAGAAGAGCCTACTCACCCGGATGATGTGCTGGCACATAAAACACTGGCAGAAGCCATTGCACCGGTGCAGCTGGCACTGGGAGAGCATGTGCCCAACCGGGTGATCTTCAAGAACTATCTCCAGACTGGCTGCGCCGGTTTTATACAGGTGGATGCCGTGCGGGTGGGAGGGGTAAGCGAGTTTATCACCGTAAGCCTGTTATGTCGCAAGTATGGCATTCCGGTAGTACCGCACGTAGGAGATATGGGGCAGCTGCATCAGCACCTGGTGTTGTTCAATCATATTGGGATGGATCATCCGGCGCTTTTCCTGGAGCATATTCCGCACCTGCAGGAACATTTCCTGCATCCTGTATGTATTCAGCAGGGCGTATACGTTACGCCGCAGGAGCCCGGCAGTAGTTGTGACCTTAAACAGTATGTTGGTAAATGATACAGCTACCTGACCTTATTATCTGTATTCTGTATGTAATTACTATCGTAGCAACAGGACTGTGGACCGGTATCCGGCACAGAAGGAAGCATGCGGACGGCAACAGTGCAGGCGAATATTTCCTTGCTGGTAAAACTTTGAAATGGCCTATGATCGGCCTGGCCCTGTTTGCTACCAATATCTCCTGCGTACACCTGGTAAGCCTGGCTCAAAGTGGTTTTGATACTGGTTTGCTCAATGGTAACTTCGAGTGGATGGCCGCATTTACATTGATATTGCTGGCCCTTTTCTTTGCACCGTTCTATATCCGGTCCGGCGTTGCCACCCTGCCCGATTTTCTCGAACAGCGCTACGACCGCGCGAGTCGCGACTGGCTGGCGATTGTATCTGTGATCTCTGCCATCGTTATTCATATAGCATTTTCATTGCTGGCAGGCGGTATTGTATTACAAACACTCTTTGGGGTGGATATGTATACCAGCGTAATTGTGATTTCCCTGCTCACGGCGCTGTACACTATTGCAGGTGGCCTTACCGCAGTAGTGGTGACAGAATCTGTGCAGACCATTGTGCTGCTGGTTGGTGCGGTGATCATCAGCATCGCAGCCTGTCATAAAATGGGAGGCTGGCAACCCATGGTACGGGTACTTCAAGAGGAGGGCGCGATGAATAAATTATCCATGCTGCGCCCTCATGGCGATAGCAGTGGCATGCCATGGTATGCGGTATTTTTAGGCTATCCTGTGCTGGGCATCTGGTACTGGTGTGCCGATCAAACTATCGTGCAAAGAGTATTAGGTGCAAAGGATGAGAACCATGCCAGGGGAGGGGCCTTATTCTGCGGATTCATCAAGATACTGCCGGTATTTATTTTCGTGTTGCCTGGCCTGTTTGCCTATACTCTGGCAAAAACCGGAGCATTGGACATCAGCGCGCTACAAACCGTAGATGCCACCGGAAAGGCCACCCTGAACAGTAAGGGCATCTACACGGTAATGATCACGCAGCTGCTGCCCAGCGGTCTTACCGGCATTGTGGCCGCGGCCCTGTTATCCGGCCTGATGAGCCAGATCTCCGGCGCACTCAATGCCATTGCTACTTTATGCAGCTACGATCTCTATAAACGTTATCATCCGCAAGCTACTGACCGGCAACTGGTGAAGACCGGCAAGATAGCCGCCGGCCTGGCTTTATTGTTCTCCCTGGCGCTGATGCCGTTACTGAACAGTTACGAAAGCATCTTTAACGGGCTGAATGATGTGATCGCGCATATTGCACCGCCCATCACCTGTGTGTTTCTGCTGGGAATTTTCTGGAAGAGAGCTTCTGCCAGCTCGGCTAAGCTTACGTTGTGGACAGGTTCAGCGCTGGGCACTGTGGTGTTTGCAGTAAATAAGTTATTGCCACAGAGTGCTATCGGGCATATTCCTTTTATGATCATGGCTTTTTACCTGTTTGGTGTATGTGTGTTGCTACAGGTGATATTTACTTTCTGTTATCCGGATAAGGCTGTTTCTAGTAAGAAAGTACTGTACTGGACTTCTATACGTGAACCTTTGCTGTCTCCCGGCTGGAAAGGTATCGGTAATTATAAAACATTAGCATTAGTGCTGCTGCTGGTGATGGCAGTTCTTTTCTGGCTATTCCGTTAACCATCTTTCAACGATCGAAACCATCTTTTATGTTATTATCTGGTAAAGTCATTTTTTTAACCGGCGGATCAATGGGAATTGGCTATGAGTGCGCCCTAAAATATGCAGAAGCGGGCGCAAAGGTGGTTGTGATCGCTAACGACCCCGGTTCTCTCCATACAGTGATGCAGGAACTTGGACCGCAGCATTTGGGTGTTCATTGTGATATATCAAGACCTGCAGAAGTAAAAGCTGCGATACAAAAGGTGCTGGATAGCTACGGCAGGATCGATGCCATCCACAATAATGCGGGTATCGCCTCGCCTTCCAAACCCTTGCACCTTACTACAGAGGAAGAATGGGACCGCCTGTTTGAAGTGAACCTGAAAAGCATCTACCTGACTACCCGTTACGGATTGGAAGCGCTGAAAGCCAGTCGCGGCTGCATCCTGAATACCAGTAGCCTGGTAGGGGAGATCGGACAGGAGAATCATGCCGCTTATACTGCCACCAAGGGAGCGGTAAATAGCCTTACAAAATCTATGGCGCTGGATTATGCGCCTTTTCATATCCGGGTAAATGCGATTGCCCCTGCAGCCGTATGGACGCCCATGCTGAGAAAATGGAACAGTGAGCAGGAAGATGAGGCGGTGATGGAAGCCTACCTGAATAAGATCCATCCATTGGGTTATTGTCCGGAGGGTGATGTGATCGCGGATGCAGGTGTTTTCCTGCTATCAGAAAAGGCCCGGTTTATTACCGGCTGTATCCTGCAGGTGAGCGGTGGTGCGGAGCTGGGATACAGAACTGTACTGAAATTACCGGTTAACGGGGAACTGTAGCATTTCGGCAGAGATGTTGACTGCCAGCGTATCCATAGGTTTGAGCCGGACGGTATCTTGTTTTACGATCTGTTCAGCTTTGACACTGTCCATGCCAGGGAGCTCATGAATGATGTTCAACAGGTAAGGATGATCCGGGCGTACAACAAGGTACCTGTGACTCTTAACTATAATTCTAAAGTGGTCCTGTGGTTTCTGAAGGCCGGTTACATCAAGAAATATAGTAGTACCGGTATCTTTCAACGGGCTGTGGCATATAATGATAGCGCCTGCCTGCATTTTAATATCCTGAACGATATTGCTTTTTTGCAGCGTATTGTCGGGCAATACTACCTGGCTGAAAAAGAGGAATGGAGCGCGTTTGAGTCCCGTCTTGTAAGGGTTTTTGTATTGCTGCTGTTGTTGTGCCTGTACTGGTTCTGCCACCAGCCTTAAAGCAGCTTTCTGATAGCTGGCGTTTGCGGTATCTGTATACCGGTCAATAATTCCGCGGTTCGTTGTGATGGTATACTTCCCTTCCTTATCTGTTACTGCAGCGGCTAGTTGTGTATCCTTCGCTGATGAAAGAACGGCTTCCAGGCGGATATGGATGCCGGGTACCGGTTTGTTGCTCTTTTCATCCAGCACCTGTCCGGTGATGGTTACGGCGGAAGAGGGTGCTTGTTTGCAGGCCTGTATGATGAATAAGAATAGTAATACAGGTATTAGACGGATATGGTAGGTTGATGTACACATGAGCGCCGCAATATATGTAAAACCCGGGAATATCGCTATTTACTATCCAGGCCAAGTTTTAACCGTGAGCTCATATTTAAGGAATACTGTTCTTCAACGGGGACCGGTTTCCTGGAGTTTTTATTAATATCTTTTCCTTCTTTAGTCCATAAAAAAGGATAGAAGTTATATGTTTTATTGCCGTCAAGCCTGGCTACTTCATTCTTCCAATTCGTCCAGCGAAGACCGGTGTAGAATTCATTCAGATCTCCGGTGAAACAGAATTGGAGAAAGTCAGTATAGGTCATATCAAGGGCTTCCCATTCAAGGTTGTCCGGGGAAAGATAGTAAACCTTGCCTTGGTCCTTACCTAATCCACCGCCATTAATCGCAAAGAAGCCGCCTACTGCATCGTCTGCTACCAGCAGGAATGAGGATCTCTGTCCGAATTCAGCAAACGTCTTGCCCTTGTTCCAGTCCGGCAGGGATCTGTTAAGCCTGGCATGTCCTGATCCCAGTATTCGTATCCAGCCATTATCTATCAGAAGGCCTCCCGTAGAATAGATGATTGCTCCCATTGGCGACCGGGTAGTTACCTGCGTTTTATAGAGCGCATCCCTTGCTTTTGTCTGGTTGCAGGGAAGTATCTCAACCTTGTTGGTGGCGGAGTTTATCCATCTTTTTACAAGCTCCCATCCCGGTTCCTTGGTATTTATCAGTTCTTCTACCGGGCGCATTTTGTTTTGGGAAAAAGCAGCCAGAAATAATACGGAAAGAAAGCAAAGTAAGTATATGCGTTTCATAAAATGAATTGAGGTTTTAATTATTTACAGAACGGCCTGGTCATCTTTCTCCAGAACCGTTTCCATTTGTTTGTTTTAACTGTTAAATAATATTCTATGCTAGGCTGGGGGGTAACGGTAATAATCCCAAGATCCATTTCACTTTGGCCCTTAATATCAACGGGGATTTCTATTCTTTTATACCCAATTCTTGCTATAACGAGGGTTACCAGTCCACTTTCATCTTTTGAAACATATTTCAATCTGAAGGCTCCGTTTTCATCGCTGACGGTTCCGGTCTTAGTATCTTTTATAAATGCTGACGCGTAAGGGATTGTTTCCCTTCTATTGGTAGTGCTGTCAAAACCTTGGATGATACCCTGTAACCACGTAGTCTGTGCCTGGGGGATTGTGTCGGAAGCTTGTTGATAAACAGGCCCTTGTTCACCGGATTGCTCCATGGCAGCTATATGCAGACTAGGTTGAGCAGAGGCGCTTATCTGCGGCGTGGTAATGGCTGACAGCAAAGCCGTAACACCAATGGCGGCCGGTAGGGCCTTCTTCCTGTTCTCATAATGAGGCAATTGTTCCGGCAAATAGAACCCGCAGACGCCTTCTGCCTGTTCAGACATGAAAAGTGCGATCTCCATATACGTCATACGGGAAAAATCTACGATCCTTTTACTGCATTTCTGGCAATGCCGGCCTCCGGCTACGGGTTTCATTTCGTCCCAGATCTGATCACATTTTTGCAATTGCTGGAGGCTGTGCTTAAAATCTTTCAATTCCATGGGTAAGGGTGTACGCATAAATATAGATATATTTGAAGAAATATAACCCACATGCTTATTATCAATCCCCAATGGCAAGGCTCCGGACTTACAGATGAATTAAAACAGGGCGCTGCCACCCTGAAAGAATATTTTGGAGAGAATGTACCAGAAGTGCCACTCTCCGATAAAGATTTGACCACGGTGAATGCAATAAAAGGATACTGGCCGATCCTGGAACAGGCAGAGAGCTTCCGGAACATGGTTGCTGCAGCCAAACCTGCGAAATTGGTGACCATCGGAGGGGATTGTGGGATAGAGATCATTCCGATATCTTACCTGAATAGTATGTATGGCGGAGATCTTTGTGTTGTATGGATAGACGCCCATGCTGATCTGAATACACCGGCCTCATCCCCCAGCCAGGCTTTTCATGGTATGCCATTGCGCACCTTATTGGGAGAAGGTGATGAGAAAATAAAGGAACAGCTGTTCTCCTTTATCAAACCGGAGCAGATCTGTTATGTGGGATTGCGTGACCTGGATGAGGATGAACGGAGACATATTGTTCACCATCATATTGTATCCCTCGAAGGACCGGACTACAACCGTATTGAACAGGTTGTCGGAGAGAAGGGCTATGGAAAAGTGTACATTCATCTTGACCTGGATGTACTGGATCCGGCGGAATATGAGCATATTTTGTTTCCTACAGCTGACGGCTTCGGCGTGGATGAAGTGGTTGAGATCATTGAAAAGCTCAGGAACGATTTTGATGTGGTAGGCTTGTGTATTACCGAGTCAACTGCAACCACGCAACAGGCGTTGTCGCCGGTGAAAGCAATATTGGAACAGGCTAAAAAGGTATAAGGTATCATCGAGCGCTTATTTGTATATTACCACTAAAAGAGCCCTAGAAATGAGATATTTAAAAAGTTATTTATCCTTAATAGCAGTGGCGATCACATTCCACACAAACGCCCAATCGCTTGCCAATAATAACCAGGCAAAAACCGCTAATGGAATTGTAGAAGGAACCTTGGAGAAAAGTGGTATCCGTTCCTTTAAAGGGGTTCCCTTTGCAGCGCCTCCTGTAGGCGACTTTAGATGGAAAGAGCCCCAGCCGGTTAAAAACTGGGACGGAGTGCGGAAGACTGATCATTTTGGTCCGCGTACGATGCAGCTGCCCGTTTTCGGCGATATGGCCTTCCGTTCTGATGGTATGAGCGAAGATTGTTTGTACCTGAATGTGTGGACGCCCGCAAAATCAGATAAAGAGCGCCTTCCGGTATTGGTTTACTTCTATGGCGGTGGCTTTGTAGCCGGAGACGGATCAGAAGGCCGTTATGATGGTGAAAGTATGGCGCAGAAGGGAATAGTGGCATTGACGGTAAATTATCGTTTAGGCGTATTCGGATTTCTTTCGCATCCCGAATTAACAAAAGAGTCGCCACATCACGCCTCCGGCAATTACGGCCTGCTTGACCAGGCTGCGGCTTTAAAATGGGTACAGCAGAACATTGCCGCTTTTGGCGGCGATCCGGCCAGGGTGACCATTGCTGGTGAGTCTGCCGGTTCTGTTGCTGTAAGTGCGCAGATGGCTTCTCCTTTATCTAAAAAACTGTTTGCTGCAGCTATAGGAGAGAGTGGTTCCATATTAGGTGCATTACCTGCCCTGCCACTCAGCGAAGGGGAGAAAACAGGCCTTGAATTTGCCAAAGTCGCCGGCGCCAATTCCCTGGCTGAGCTCAGAGCTATGGACGCTGATTCCCTCTTAAAGGTGTCTGGGAAATTCGGCCCCTTCCGTTTCAACCGCACGGTAGATGGTTATTTCTTCCCGAAAAACCCTTACGACATCTTTGCAGCAGGCGAACAGGCACAGGTGCCTTTACTGCTTGGCTGGAACAGCCAGGAGGGCGATTATCATGGCATAGTTGGAAATGAGCCCCCTACAAAGGAGAACTTTGAGAAGGCCGTACAAAAGTTATATGGCGACAAGGCCGCAGAAATATTGAAAGTTTATAACCCTGCTTCGGATGAAGAAGTGGCGAAGGTTGCCACAGACCTTGCTGGTGATCGTTTTATCGGCTTCAGCACCTGGCGTTGGGCGGATGTACATACAAAAACCGGTAAAGGGCCGGTATACCGTTACTATTACGAACGCCCCAGGCCTGCTATGCGGCCCGAATTGGGCAATGCAACACCTGGTTTGGCAGGTGGCATACAGCGCAATCCTGACGCGGCTAAAAAGCCACCAGCTCCTCCTGCCAAAGGAGCGGTTCACTCTGCAGAGATCGAGTATGCTATGGGTAACCTGGATAATAATAAAGTATTCGCATGGACAGAAAATGATTATAAAGTATCCCGCATCATGCAGGAATACTTCGCCAACTTTATAATAAAGCATGATCCTAACGGAGCCGGTTTACCTGCATGGCCTGTAGCTAACAGCACCAAGCCTGTTTCTGTGATGCACATTGATGTAAATACAAGGGCGGAGCAGAGCAAACACGAAGAACGCTACCATACCCTGGTTAAATTAGCCGCTAAATAATATTTGGTTCATTACCTGTAAGATGAGGCCTGTAAACCGGATGTTTACAGGCCTTTTTATTTGCCCACCAGCTTATCAAATACCAGCTGCATTTGGTGTATCTGCCTATGCAGGTTATCAATAGCGCTTCTCCCGGATTGGTTTAAACGATTATTTTGAGAATCATCCTACAACAAACAACAGATGGATCGCAGAGATTTTATTAAAACAGGCGCGCTGGCCGGCGGAGGGTTATTCGTTGCTGTTACCGCTGCGGTAGTAGCCAGACATCTCCTTCCCGGAAGCTCTTCTCCGGCCATCAATACAATAAACACCTTCCTGCAGATAGGCGCTAATAACAGTATACATATTACCTTATCCAAAGTAGAAATGGGCCAGGGAATCTGGACTACCTTACCCATGTTGATTGCGGAAGAATTGGACTGCGATTGGAGTAAGATCAAGGTAGCACATCGGCCCCCGGGCAAAGGGAAGGACTTTGAGGAAGACGCTTTTGTACAGGCTACCGGCGGATCAGATTCAACCCGCTCTGAATTTGACCGCTATCGCATTGCAGGGGCTACCGCCCGTACTATGCTGGTGGCCGCTGCGGCAAAGCGATGGAATGTGCAGCCCGAAGCCTGCAGCACAAAGGATGGATTTATAATATATGGTAATCAGCGACTGAGCTATGGAGAAGTGGCTGTTGATGCGGCAAAGCTTCCCATGCCCGTTGTAAAGCTGCGTGAACCCGGTAAATGGAAATACATAGGAAAACCCCGGAAACGCCTGGATAGCCGCGAAAAGGTAAATGGCCAGGCTAAATATGGTATCGATATCCAGTTTCCCGGTTTGCTCACAGCCGTGGTGGCTCATCCTCCTGTTTTCGGCGGAAAGGTGAAGTCATTTGATGCCACCCGGGCAAAGGCCATCAATGGTGTTCGGGATGTGGTGCAGATCCCGGCAGGCATCGCGGTGATTGCGGATCACTTTTGGGCTGCCAAACAAGGACGTGATGCCTTACAGGTGGAATGGGATCTGGGAATAAACGCAAATATTGATAGTAACAATCTGCTGGAAACCTATAGTCACTTATCAAGAACCAAAGGAGATTCTATTCAGCAAAAGGGAAATGTTGCTGCGGCGCTGAAAACAGCGTACAAAACACTTGAAACTGAATTTTCGTTTCCCTACCTGGCTCACGTCCCTATGGAGCCGCTGAATTGTACAGTAAAGATCACAAAAGACAAATGTGAGATGTGGACCGGTACACAATGGCCATTGTTGCATCAGCAGCAGGTGGCAGCTTTTTTAGGTTTAAAGCCTGAGCAAGTAGAGCTGCATACGCCATACATAGGAGGCAGTTTTGGCAGGCGCGGATCTTTCGGTTCCGATTGGGTGATGGAAGCAGTGCACATTGCCAAAGCAAGCGGGCGATTCATTAAACTCGTATGGTCAAGGGAGAATGATATAAAAGGAGGCTATTACCGGCCTGTTTATTTACACCGGGTGCATATTGGTATTGATAACACCGGTCTGCCAGTGGCCTGGCTACACCGTATTGTAGGCCAGTCTCTTTTTGTTAATACCCCACTCGCCAGCGCCATCGCTCCGAATGGTATTGATTACAGTTCCGTAGATGGGGTGAATGGTTCTCCCTATTTCAATTCCATTCAACATCATTCCCTTGAGTTGCATACCACTACGGCAGGCGTTCCGGTATCGGCATGGCGTTCCGTAGGAAATACCCATACCTGTTTTGTAATGGAAACCTTGATAGATGAACTTGCAGCGATGGCTGGGAAAGATGCTGTGGAATATCGCCGGATATTGCTTAAAGACCACCCCCGGCACCTGGCCGCGTTAAATCTGGCGGCAGAAAAAGCAGGGTGGGAGCAGGCATTGCCGGCTGGCAGGTTCCGAGGAATAGCGGTACATAAAGCGATGGGCAGTTACGTATCGCAGGTGGTGGAATTGTCTATAGATAATAGCAGGATACGTGTTCACCGGGTGGTCTGCGCTATTGACTGCGGCTTGGCGGTAAACCCTGATGGAGTATGTGCACAGATGGAAAGCGGAATTGTATATGGATTGACAGCAGCCTTGTATGGAGAGATCACCCTGGAACAAGGACAGGTGAAGCAAAGTAACTTTCACGACTATCGTATGCTGCGTATGAATGAGATGCCGTCGATAGAAGTATATATTGTACCTAGTACAGAATCAATGGGTGGGGCAGGGGAGCCGGGTGTGCCACCTATTGCTCCGGCCCTGGCGAATGCGCTTTTTGCAGCGACGCGAAAGCGGATAAGAAAATTGCCGATACGGGTTTAGAAAGCGGGCCTTATCTTTATTGAATGAATATTTACATTATTAAAGCTATAAAGGCTATTTTTAACAGAGCTCCCCTCTCTTCTCAAACAGTTGATGTTCCTGCTATTCTTTATTTTGATCGTGAAGCCTATCTAGCGGGACATATGAAAGCTGTTCAGGGAAAGGCGTTGAAATTAGCTCATATTTATGGTAGCGATTTTAATACTTTTTTCTACAAGCCCGATATTGAGAAAATTATAAAAAAAGACTTGCTGCTGATATTGTGCGAGTATGAATCATCATATGATTGCCTTGATAATGACCATTGGCGGGATAAGCATCCCTTCAACTTTCCCGGTCCTTTTTATAGCGGGGAATCTGATACCTGCGGTACCGGCGATGGTGAGGCTCCGGCAAATATAATCTATGATTCATACACCATGGAATACATCTTTAAACAACCCCAAAGCTTTGCTGAATTGGTATGCGTTATTGACGCTGCTGCCGTTGAAGTGTTTGATAGCTATTCCTGCAATGGGAACAGCTACTGGACCTATGATAAGTGCAAGCAATGGTGGCAAAGTAAGCCGTACCTGCTCGAGCAGTTGAAAGATCCGGAAATTATACGCTCAAACGGAGGGCGGGAGCAGCTTTATATCGACTATCTTAATTCGGATGCAGAAACAGACCTGAAGCGCTACTGTTTCTTTTGGGACTATCTCAAGAACTGTGTAAGTTTCAAAAATCGGAGTTCGTAGCAGGAACTATATTCTGATCCTGTTTTCAAAAATAGTTAAAAAC